>Ga0222419_100782_pt1 | contig 17729 bp, 18 predicted proteins | sample 1B20Ametagenome_FD_182474 | JGI IMG/M metagenome (GOLD analysis project Ga0222419, IMG submission 182474) | Enriched microbial communities from leaf-cutter ant dump, University of Wisconsin, Madison, United States - 1B20A (version 2) | ecosystem: Environmental > Terrestrial > Nest > Insects nest... | reverse complement strand
GAGGCGCTCAACGACACCAACCGGCTGGAGCTGCGCGTCTTCGGCAACGACGGCTACCGCCAGGCGGTGCTGGTCGCGCGGCTGGACAACCTGGGCAAGGGCGCGAGCGGCGCGGCAGTGCAGAACCTCAAGATCATGCTCGGGCTATAAGCCCAGAATTTCAGTCAAAAGTGGCCCAAACCCTTACCCAGCAAGCGCAAACAGCTATCAAGGCGAAAGCACTGCCAATTCACGCCCCGGCCGGATAGAACAGCCTGCGCGTGGCCACGGGCGCGACGGCCTGCGCGATCGCCGCGATGTGCTCGGGCGTGGTGCCGCAGCAGCCGCCGACGATGTTCACCAGGCCTTCGGCGGCGAACTCGTGCAGCAGACGGCTCGTGACCTCGGGCGTTTCGTCGAAACCCGTGTCGCTCATCGGGTTGGGCAGCCCGGCGTTGGGGTAGCAGCTGATGAAGGTGTCGGGCGCGGCCTTGGCCAGTTCCTGGATGTAGGGGCGCATCAGCGCGGCGCCCAGCGCGCAATTGAGCCCCACCGCCAGCGGGTTCGCGTGGCGCACGCTGTACCAGAAGGCCGTCACGGTCTGGCCCGAGAGGATGCGCCCGGAGGCGTCCGTCACCGTGCCGCTGATGATGAGGGGCAGCACCTCGCCGGTGGCCTCGAACGCCTCCTCGATGGCGAACAGCGCCGCCTTGGCGTTGAGCGTGTCGAAGATGGTCTCGACCATCAGCACGTCGGCGCCGCCCTCGATCAGGCCGCTCGCCTGCTCGTGGTAGGCGGCGCGCAGTTGCTCGAAAGTGATGTTGCGCGCGCCGGGGTCGTTCACGTCGGGGCTGATGCTCGCGGTCTTGGGCGTGGGGCCGAGCGCGCCGACGACGAAGCGCGGCCGCTCGGGCGTGGAGAATTTGTCGCAGGCGGCGCGCGCCAGCCGGGCGGCGGCCACGTTCATCTCGCGCGCCAGATCCTGCATGTCGTAGTCGGCCTGGGCCACGGTGGTCGCGCCGAAGGTGTCGGTCTCGATCAGGTCGGCCCCGGCGGCGAGATAGCCTTCGTGGATGTCGCGGATGAACCGCGGCTGCGTGAGCACCAGCAGCTCGTTGTTGCCCTTGACGTCCTTGTGGAAATCCTTGAAACGCTCGCCGCGGAACTGCGCCTCGGTGAGCTTCAGGCGCTGCACCATGGTGCCCATCGCGCCGTCGAGGATGACGATGCGCTGCTGAAGGATGCCGGGCAGTTGCCGCGCGCGGGTGTAGGGCGGGAGAGTCATGCGGCGATTGTAGGAAGGGCGCGTGCCGGACAATACGCGGCGTGCCGGCGACCGGCCCCACCCCATTGTTTTCATAAGAAATATGGCTCAAACGCTTGCTGGGTAAGCGCGAGCAGCTATCTTTCGAGTAGTTTCCTTGTCCTCTTCACTCTCCATCCTGCGCGAGGTTTTCGGCTACGAGCAGTTCCGCGGCCCGCAGGCGGCCATCGTCGAGCACGTCGTGCAGGGCGGCGACGCGCTGGTGCTCATGCCCACGGGCGGCGGCAAATCGTTGTGCTACCAGATCCCGGCCATCGCGCGCCAGCAGGCGGGCCTGGGCATCACCCTGGTCGTCTCGCCGCTGATCGCGCTGATGCACGACCAAGTGGGAGCGCTGCGCGAGGCGGGCGTCGCCGCCGCCTTCCTCAATTCCACGCTGACCTGGCCCGAGACGCTGGCGGTGGAGCAGCGGCTCACGCAGGGCGTGATCACGCTGCTGTACGCCGCGCCCGAGCGCGTGGTGAGCGAGCGCTTCCTGAACCTGCTCGACGGCCTGCACGGGCGCGGCGCGCTGGCGCTCGTGGCCATCGACGAGGCGCACTGCGTGAGCCAGTGGGGCCACGACTTCCGCCCCGAATACCGCCAGCTCGCATTGCTGGCCGAGCGCTACCCCAGCGTGCCGCGCATCGCGCTCACGGCCACCGCCGACGCGCTCACGCGCGCCGACATCGTCGAGGGCCTGCGGCTGCAAGCCGCGCAGCTTTTCATCAGCAGCTTCGACCGGCCCAACATCCGCTACCACGTCGAAGAGAAAAAGGAGCCGCTCGCGCAGCTCCTGCGCTTCATCGGGCAGGAGCACGCGGGCGAGGCCGGCATCGTCTACTGCCAGTCGCGCAAGCGCGTGGAAGAGATGGCGCAGGCGCTCTCGGAAGCGGGCATCCAGGCCCTGCCCTACCACGCCGGCATGAGCGCCGAGGTGCGCCAGGCGCACCAGGACCGGTTCCTGCGCGAGGACGCCATCGTGATGGTGGCCACGATCGCCTTCGGCATGGGCATCGACAAGCCCGACGTGCGCTTCGTCGCCCACGTGGACATGCCGCGCAACATCGAGGGCTACTACCAGGAGACGGGCCGCGCCGGGCGCGACGGCCTGGCCGCCGACGCCTGGATGATCTACGGCCTGCAGGACGTGGTGAACCAGCGGCGCATGATCGACGAGGGCGACGCGGCCGACGAGTTCAAGGCCGTGCTGCGCGGCAAGCTCGACGCGCTGCTGGCGCTGGCCGAGGCCACCGACTGCCGCCGCCAGCGGCTGCTCGCCTACTTCGGCGAGGCGTCCGAGCCCTGCGGCAATTGCGACAACTGCCTGCATCCGCCCGCCGTCTGGGACGGCACGGACGCGGCGAGGAAGCTCCTGTCCACCATCTACCGCGTGCACGCGGCCAGCGGCCTGACCTTCGGCATGGGGCACCTGATGGACATCGTGCGCGGCAAGGCCACCGACAAGGTGCGCCAGTTCGGCCACGAGCGGCTGTCCACCTTCAACGTGGGCGCCGAGTACAGCGAAAGCCAGCTGCGCGCCGTGCTGCGCCAGCTCCTGGCCAATGAAGCCGTCGGCGTGCAGCGCATCACGCTGGAAGGCGGGCGGGCCTTCGACACGCTCACGCTCGGCGCCGGCGCGCGCCAGCTCCTGCGCGGCGAACAGAAGGTGCTGCTGCGCGAGGCCAGCGCGCTCGCACGGGGCCGGCGCAAACCGCGGCGCGGCACGCCCGCCGCCGCGGCCGACCTGGGGCCCGAGGCGCAGGCGCGCTTCATCAACCTCAAGGCCTGGCGCGCCGAGGTCGCGCGCGAACACGGCATCCCGGCCTACGTGGTGTTCCAGGACACCACGCTCGCGGCGATCGCCGAACGCAACCCCGCGTCCACTGCCGATCTGGCGGGCATTGCCGGCATGGGCGCCAAGCGCCTGGAGGCCTACGGCCCGCAGGTCGTGCAGGTCTGCCGGCAGACCCAGGCGTGAAAAGGGATGTGCCCCCATGGACCGCGCGGGCCTGCCCGTACCCGCTTTTTTTGTGCGATTGTGTTGCGTATTGCGCCACTGACACGCAAAAACCGCTTGCGTCGCCGCAAGAATTCAAGAACAGTAGCGCATTGGTGGGCATGCGCCTGCCAAGAAGGTTACGGTGATCCGTCAGTTTTCGCGCATAGGGCTTCTTAGGTGATTCACTGGTGGCGGTTTCGGGACTCCGTGGTTCCATTTTTTGTTTATTAGGAGTCCCATTTCATGGGCAACAAACTGTACGTCGGCAACCTGCCGTACTCGGTGCGCGACGAAGACCTGCAGCAGGCCTTCGGGCAATTCGGCGCGGTCACCAGCGCCAAGGTCATGATGGAGCGCGACACCGGCCGCTCCAAGGGTTTCGGCTTCGTCGAAATGGGTAGCGACGCCGAGGCGCAGCAAGCCATCAACGGCATGAACGGCCAGCCCCTGGGCGGCCGCAGCCTGGTGGTGAACGAGGCCCGTCCCATGGAGCCCCGTCCCCCGCGCTCCGGCGGCTTCGGCAGTGGCCGCAGCGGCGGTGGCGGCTTCGGCGGCGGCCGTGGTGGCGAAGGCGGCGGTTTCCGCAGCCCCTACGGCGGCGGTGGCCGTCATGGCGGCGGTGGTGGCCGCGGCGGCTACGATGGCGGCGGCAACGGCGGCTACTGAGCCCTACCGGCACGCAAGAAAGCTCCTTCGGGAGCTTTTTTGTTGGGCGCCGCCGCCTGCCCCCGGCTCTATTCGCCTTCGCGCAGCTTGCGCGGCTGGCGCGCCAGCAGGCGGTCGAACAGCCCGTCGGGCAGCAGCGGCAGCGCCCGCGCCACGAGGGCCATCGGCCAGGGAATCACGCGGTAGGCGGCACGCGAGGCAATGGCCCGCGCCGCCCGCCGGGCGAATTCATCGGCCGTCAGCAGGAAGGGCATGGGGTAGCGGTTGCGCGCGGTCAGCGGCGTGGCGATGAAGCCGGGACACAGCGTGAGCACGCTCACCCCGCTGCCGGCGAGCTCGCTGCGCAGGCTCTCGCCGTAGCTGATGGCCGCCGCCTTGCTCGCGCAATACGCAGCCTGCCCGGGCAGGCCCCGCACGCCCGCGACGCTGGCCACCGCCACGAGCCGGCCCCGGCCGCGCTGGCGCATCGGCGCGATGAAGGGCTGGAAGGTGGCGGCAAGGCCGGTGACGTTGGTGGCCAGGGTGCGCGCCAGCACGTCCAGATCCCGCGCGCTGCCCGTGTCCATGCCGATGCTGATGCCCGCGTTGGCGATGACCACGTCGGGCAGCCCCTGGCGCTTCAGGCACTCGCGCGCCGCCGCGGCCATGGCGCCGGGCTCGGCCACGTCGGCCGCGTACACGCCGTGGCCATGCGCGTGGGCGCCACGGGCGTGCAGCCAGGACTGCATGGCCGGGCCGCGCCGCGCCACGAGCGCCAGCCGCCAGCCCGCGCGCAGGTAATGCGCCGCGAGCGCCTGCCCGATCCCGCTGGAGGCGCCGGTGATGAAGACCAGGGGCCGATCGCTCACCGCCCGGGCCGGCCCTGCCGGGACTGCACCAGGCCGCGCACGCGCCCGTCCATCCTGAGCAGGCCCGCCTTGTTGTCGTAATCGAGCGTGTCGCCCGTGACCGTGTCGCCGCCCTGGGTCAGGGTGACCGGCTCGTCCGAGCGCACCCGCTCGGTATCGACCCACGCCTGCAGCCGCTGCCCCTGCAGCCGCAGCACCGGCACCGCGCGCTGCCCGGCGGCCGCCGGCGTGATCCGCTCGACCACCGCGTCGCCGAGCAGGGTGACCTCGGAGCCGTCGGCATTGCTGATCGCGCGCCTGGCGGTGGCCGTCATCACACGTCCCTGCGGGTTGGTGGAGCGGATGTCCACCTGGTCGATTTCCAGCGTATCCGTGTCCGGGTAATGCTGGGCGAGGCGCCCGCGCACCACGCTCTGCAGCCGCCCCTCGACGTCGAAGGACTTGACCGAAAAATCGCGCATGAAATAGTCAGCTTCGTGCGTGGGGGGCGCGGACGTCTCGGGCGGCATCGCCTGCGGTGCGTTGCGCACCAGCCACCAGGTGGCCAGGGCCAGCAGCCCCATGAGCACGAGCGGCAGATACAGCGTGACCTGCTCCCACACCCGGTGCCAGGCGAGCCGCGTCATGGAAGCTGCGTCAGCAGGCGCGAGTAATGGCCGCCGGCCACGAGCAGCAGATCGCACAGCTCGCGCACCGCGCCATGCCCGCCCCGGGCCTGCGTCACGTGGTGCGCGAGGACGCGCACCTGCACGTGGGCCTGTGCCGGCGCGCAGGCCAGGTGCGCGCGGCGCAGCAGCGGCAGATCGGGCCAGTCATCGCCCATGGCCGCGATCTCGTCCCAGGAAAGCGACTGCTGCGCGAGCAAGGCCTCGGCCGCGGGCCATTTGTCCTCGCACCCCAGGTGCAGGCGCGTGATGCCCAGCGCGCCCAGGCGCGCGCGCAGGGCCGCCGAATCGCGCCCGCTCACCACCATGACGGTCAGGCCCGCCTGCCGCAGCAGCTTCAGGCCATGGCCGTCGAGCGAATCGAAGCGCTTGAGCACCTCGCCTTCGGCGGCCAGGTACAGGCCGCCATCGGTCAGCACGCCGTCCACGTCCAGGATCACCCCGCGCACCGCCTGGGCGCGCAGCAGCAGTTCGGGCGCGAAGTGCAGCACGGGTTCCAGGGGGCGCGGCGAGGTGGACATCAGATCACCTTCGCGCGCAGCAGGTCGCCGATGTGCACGATGCCGACCAGCTTGCCCTCGCCGTCGGTCACCAGCACGCTCGTGATGTGGTGCTGCTCCATGAGCTGCGCGGCATCGGCCGCCAGCGCATCCAGCGCGATGGTGCGGGGCCGCGCGTGCATGAGCTCGCCCGCGGTGAGCGCGAGCAGATCGCTGCCCGCCTCGATGCGACGGCGCAAGTCCCCATCGGTGAAGATGCCCAGGGGACGCCCCTCGGCATCGACCACGGCGGCCGCACCCACGGCCTTGGCGCTCATCTCGCGCATGAGGGCGCTGAAGCGCGCATCGGCGGGCACGCGCGGCACCTCCTCGTCCCTGCGCATGACGTCGCGCACCAGCGTGAGCAGCCTGCGCCCGAGCGCACCGCCGGGGTGCGAACGCGCGAAATCCTCCGCGCGAAAGCCCCGCGCATCCAGCAGGGCCACCGCCAGCGCGTCGCCCATGGCGATCTGCGCCGTGGTGCTGGCCGTCGGCGCGAGGTTGAGCGGACAGGCCTCGCGCCGCACGCCGCAGTCGAGCACCAGATCGGCATGCCGCGCGAGGGTGGACTGCAGCCCGCCCGTGAGCGCCACGAGCGGCACGCCTTCGCGCCTGAGCACCGGCAGCAGGGAGGTGATCTCGCTGCTCTCGCCACTGTTGGAAAGCGCGAGCACCAGATCCTCGCGCGTCACCATGCCCAGATCGCCATGGCTCGCCTCGGCCGGGTGCACGAAAAACGCAGGCGTCCCCGTGGAGGCGAGCGTGGCCGCGATCTTGCGTCCGACATGCCCGCTCTTGCCCATGCCCATGACGACGACGCGCCCGCGGATCGCCAGGATGCGCGAGACCGCCCGCACGAACGCATCCCCGAGGCGCCCGGCCATGTCCTGCAGCGCGGCCGCTTCGGTGACGCAGGCATCGCGGCCGAGCCGCAGGATGCGCTCGGCATCGACGTTCGGGACTGCTGATGAAGAAAGCATGGGCAAATTCTATCGGCGGCGCCCTGCGTTCATCGCCAGGCGCGACCATCGCACAATAGAGCCACCCCTTGCGCCATCCCCACGGCACCCCTTCAGCCCAGCCACCATGCCCACACCCAGCATCACCGACTACCTGCGCTCGCACATCCGCACCGTCCCCGACTGGCCGGCGCCGGGCGTGCAGTTTCGCGACATCACGCCGCTGCTGCAGGACCCGCGGGTCTTTCGCGTCCTGATCGACACCTTCGTGCACCGCTACATGGACCGGGCGCTGCGGCCCGACGTGGTGGCGGGGCTGGACGCGCGCGGCTTCATCATCGGCTCGGTGCTCGCCTACGAGCTGGGACTGGGGTTCGTGCCCATCCGCAAGAAGGGCAAGCTGCCCTTCACCACGGTGCAGGAAACCTACGAGCTCGAATACGGCAGCGCCACGGTCGAACTGCACGCCGACGCGGTGAAACCCGGCGACACGGTGCTGCTGGTGGACGACCTGATCGCCACGGGCGGCACGATGATGGCCGGGAAGAAGCTGCTGGAAAAGCTCGGCGCCCGGGTGGCCGAAGGCACCGCCATCGTGGATCTACCCGAACTCGGCGGTTCCGCGCGGCTGCGCGCGGCGGGTCTGCCGCTGTTCACCCTGGTGGACTTCAGCGGCCATTGAGCCCAGGCCGCTGCGCGAACTGGCAATCAGCGCAGCTCGCCGTATTGCGTGGCCCCCAGGCGCGAGGCGCGTTCTTCCTGATCGACGATCATGGTGTCGGCAAAGCCGTTGCCCGCGCCGCTGCCCTCTTCGACATGCGGGTGCGCCGGCTCGGCCACGGCCGGTCTGGCCGATGGCGATGGCGGCGGCACCGCCTTCTGCAGCGCCTGCCTGAACGCCTCCACCTCATCGGGCGCGATCGGCTCGAAATCGGATTTGTCGGCCTGCGCCGGCGCAACGGCAGGCGCGACCGGTGCGGGCGCCGGGGTCTCGCTTGGCGCCGGGGCCACCGGGGCCTGCGCAACCGCCGGAGCCACCGAACCCGGCTTGTCGGCGCTGGCCAGCAAGGGATTCAGGCGCCAGTAGACGGCCGTCACCTCGACGTGAAAGCGCGTTCTGGCGGTACGCACCAGGAGCTCCTCCATTTCCGCCTGGCGCGCCGTGTCCGAGCCGTATCCCGGCGCAATGTCGAGCATGACGAGAAACTGGCGCCCGTCGGCATCGAGCGACAGCACCTTGAATTTGTAGCCGGAGGACAGCACCCCCGAGCGCACCATGGCGTCGCGCACGGCCAGGTAAAGGTGTTCGCGCCGCTGGGTGCGCTCCCCCTTGGTGTCCGCCACTGCGGCGACGTGCGGCCGTGCCGGGGCGGCCGCATGCCGCGCGCCCGCCTTGGGTTTCGAAGGGAAAAGCCAACTGAACAGCGACATGCCCAACCTCTCAGATACGAATTGTTCCGCAGCGCCGCAGTTTAGCGCCCCGGCGGGGCCTCCAGCTCAAGTCGCCGCGACACGCAGGCGGCGATTGGCCAGGCGCTTGGCCAGCACGGCGCCCACCGCCATCACCAGGGCCAGCGCGGCGGCCGGCTGCCGATTGGACAATTCGGCGAACCTCAGCGGCGTCAGGCCCCAGAGGCGACACGTGCCGTTGGCCTGCACCGTCGCGCTGCGCGAGCGGTGCGAAAAAAAGGCCCCCTCGCCCACGACCGAACCGCTGCCGACGATGGCCAGGCGCACGCGCTGCTTCAGATCCTGGTAGTGCACGCTCAGCGAGCCGCTTTCCACCAGGTAGAGCGAGCGATCGCTGCTGCCCTGATCGAACAGCACCTGGCCCGACCCGAGTTCCAGCGGCTGGAGATAGGGCCCGACCAGGGCCCATTGCGCGGGGCTGAGCGCCGCGTCGAGTCCATCTTCCTCGGATGCCTGCTGGACGGCCGCGATCAGGCCCTCCAGACTCCCCGTCACGGTAGGCGAATAGCGTTCTGTAGTCATGCGAGCGCAACTTACCGTGAGTTGCGGCACCGCGCAAGGGGAACGGCGGCCTCCTTACACATGGAAGCACAGGCGCCGCACTCAGGTGACGGCGCCTGCGGGGCTTCTGGCCTTACTTCCCGATGCAGAAGCGCGAAAAAATGGTGCCCAGCAAATCATCGGCCGTGAATTCCCCCGTGATGGCGCCCAGCGCGCCCTGAGCCAGGCGCAGTTCCTCCGCCAGGAGATCGAGCGCCGGCGAGGGCGCGTCGAGCAGCCGCGCAGCCTGCAGCAGATGGGCCTGAACCGATCCGAGCGCCTGCAGATGGCGCTCGCGCGCCATGAACACGCCTTCGGGCATGGCCTGCCAGCCGACGGTCTGCAGAAGCCGCGCGCGCAGCGCATCCAGCCCCTGGCCGCTCAGGGCCGAGAGCACCACGCCCTGCGCCGGCGCCGCCCATGCCGCGCCGTCGACGGCATCGGCCTTGTTCCAGACGTCGATCACGGGCACGGCGCGCCCGAGCTTGCCGGCCAGCTCCCGGCCCAGCGCGGCATCGCCCGCCTGGTAGCCGGCATCGCCCTGGCGCGTCAGATCGTGCAGGAACAACACCGCGTCGGCGCGCTCGATCTGCTGCCATGCGCGTTCGATGCCGATGCGCTCCACCGCGTCGCGGCTGTCCCGCAGGCCGGCGGTGTCGATCACGTGCAGCGGCATGCCTTCGATCTGGATGGTCTGGCGCACGGTGTCGCGCGTGGTGCCGGCAATCGGCGTGACGATGGCCAGCTCCGCCCCGGCGAGCCGGTTCAGCAGCGAACTCTTGCCCACGTTGGGCTGCCCCGCGATGACCACGGTGATGCCCTCGCGCAGCAGGGCGCCCTGGTGCGCCCGCCGCAGCACCGCCTCTACCTGATTCTGCAATTTCGATAGCTGCCCGCTCGCGTCTGCCTTGTGTAAGAAGTCGATTTCCTCCTCAGGAAAATCGAGGGTAGCCTCGACCAGCATGCGCAGATGCACGAGCGCATCACGCAGGCCGTGGACGGCCTCGGAGAACGCGCCCGAAAGCGAGCGCGCGGCGCTGCGCGCGGCCGTTTCGGTGCTGGCGTCGATCAGGTCGGCGACGGCCTCGGCCTGGGCCAAGTCCAGCTTGTCGTTGAGAAACGCGCGCTCGGTGAATTCCCCGGGTTCGGCGGCGCGCAGGCGCGGCAGCACGTCCCGCGCCACCTCCAGGCAGCGCGCGAGCAGCAGTTGCAGCACCACCGGTCCACCGTGCGCCTGCAGCTCCAGCACGTCCTCTCCGGTGTAGCTGCGCGGTGCCGGAAACCACAGCGCCAGCCCCCGGTCGATCGCTTCGCCATGCGCATCGGCAAACGCCAGGTAATGCACCTCGCGCGGGCGCAGATCGCGCCCGAGCAGCGCCCGCGCGAAGTCCGCCAGGCCCTGCCCGGACACGCGCACGATGCCGACCGCGCCGCGCCCCGGGGCCGTGGCAATCGCCACGATGGGGTCGCCATGGCGCGCCAGCGCGCTCATGGCAGCGTCCTCCATCGAAGCGCCGACACAGCGTAGATCACCGCGCCCAGCACCAGCGCCGAGGCGGCGAACGACAGGCCCAGCGTGAACCCGCGCGCCTGGCCGTGCGCCGCCAGCAGCCACGCCGTGATCGGCGGGCCGGCGATCTGGCCCAGGCCATACACCGCCGTGATCAGGCTCATGAAACTGTCGGCCGACGCGGGCCACAGGCGCCGCGCCACCTGCATGGCATAGAACACGAGCGCGAGAAACGGCAGGCCCAGCAGCACGCTGCCCGCCGCGAACCCCGCCGCCGTGGGCAGCCACAGGCCCAGCGCGATACCCAGCGCCTGCACCAGATAACACAGCGCGAGCAGCCAGCGCCGGTCCCAGCGCTCCGGGGTGCGCGCGCTCAGCACCGCGCCGACGGTGGCGCCGACGCCGAACATCGGCCAGAACAGATCGGGCCAGGGCGAACCGGGGGCGAGCGCCGTGCGCGCGATGACCGGCAGGAAGGTCGCCGTCACGATGTAGCCCAGGCCCGCCAGGCCGTAGCCCAGGGCGTGCAGGGCCCGCGCCAGAGCCGTTCCCCCCGCCTGAACGGTGTCGCGCCGTTCGGCCGCGGCCTCGGCGGCCACCGCCGCGGGCGCGCCCGGATCGGCCTGCCCGCGCATCACCGGCCAGATGGGCAGGCACCAGGCGACGGCCAGCACGGCAAAGACCACCCAGCCCATCGCCGCGCGCCAGCCCAGCAGCACCATGGCGCTGGCCACCACGCCCGTCAACACGATGCCCAGGCCCGGACCGGCGAAGATCAGCCCGCCCATGGCGGGCCGCCCCAGCACCGTGAGCCGCACCATGCACCACGCCGCCACATTGAGCAGGACGAAGGCGCTGGCCACCCCGGCCGCGAAGCGCAGCGCCGGCCAGCCCGCCGGCGCGGGCAACGCCATGGCGGCCGTGAGCACCACCGTCGCGACGAGCCCCGCCCGCGCCAGGCGCGCCGGGCCCCAGCGCCGGTACAGGCGCGGCGCAAGCCACGGCAGCGCGGTGCAGGCGATGGCCCCCACGAGGTAGCCTACGTAGTTGGCCGTGGCCAGCCAGCTGCCCTGCGCCAGGTCGACGACGCCATCGTGCAGCATCATGGGCAGCAGCGGCGTGAAGGCGAACCGCCCCACCCCCATGGCCACCGCCAGCGCCAGCAGGCCGGCCAGCGCCACGGCCCAGGGTCGATCGAACCAGCGCGAGGACGTGAAAACGTGAAGAGAAGCAGGCATGAGGGGCGGTCGGACAAGCCATCCTGCCGGGCCACGGACGGCGCCGTAAGATGGCAGCGGAAATCATCGCACACACACGGACATCCGGAGAGTCACGCCATGGGCACCACCCCCACCCTGCTGCAACGCATCGGCATCGAGCACCCCATCATCCAGGCCCCCATGACGGGCTCGGACACTCCCGGGCTGGCCGCCGCCGTCTCGCAGGCCGGAGGGCTGGGTTCGCTGGGCTGCGGCGCGCGCTCCCCCGCCGCGATGCGCGAGGCCGCCGCGGCGGTGCGCGCCGCCACCGGCCGGCCCTTCGCCATGAACCTCTTCGTGCTTGAAACGCCCGCCCCCGACGCGGCCGAGGTGCAGGCTGCGCTCCAGCGCCTGGCGCCACTGTACGAGCGCTTCGAGCTGCCGCTGCAGCCGCCCTCGCAGTGGTGCCACGACTTCGGCGCACAGTTCGAAACCCTGCTGGAACTCCGCCCCGCCGTGGCCAGCTTCACCTTCGGCCTGCTGACGGACGCACAGGTGCAGCGCCTGCACGATGCCGGCTCCATGGTCGTCGGCACGGCCACCACGGTGCAGGAAGCGCTGGCGTGGCAGAACGTGGGGGCCGACGCCGTGGTGGCCAGCGGCATCGAGGGCGGCGGACACCGGGGCACCTTCCTGGGCGACTGGGAGAGCAGCCAGATCGGCACCCTGGCACTGGTCCCGGCCTGCGTGGATGCGCTCGCGATTCCCGTGATCGCCGCGGGCGGCATCATGGACGGGCGCGGCATCCGGGCCGCGCTGGCGCTGGGCGCGCAGGCCGCGCAGATGGGCACGGCCTTCCTCGCCTGTCCCGAATCGGCGCTCGTCCCCGCATGGCGCGAGGCGCTGGCCCGGGCCAATGGCGGCGACACGCGCCTGACCCGCGTGTATTCGGGCCGCTGGGCGCGCGGCATCGTGAACGCCACGATGCGTGCGCTGCTGCCCCACGAAGACGCGCTGCCGCCCTACCCGATCCAGAACGCGCTGATGGGGCCGGTGCGCCGCGCGGCAGCCCAGACGGGCGACGGCCAGCACATGGCGCTGTGGGCGGGCCAGGGAGTGGGGGCGGTGCGGGTCATGCCCGCCCGCGCGCTCGTCGAGACCCTGTGCCAGGAGACGGCTGCCTCGGCCTGACCCATCCGGGCCATCGACCGCTCAGCCGCGAAACAGCGCCAAGTACTGCTCGCGCATGCGGCGCCGGTCGAACATCTGACGGGCGTGGCGCTGCCCAGCCGCCGCGACGCGGGCGGCCCGGGCGTCGTCCCTGAACAGGCTCGACAGCGTCTCGGCCAACGCCGCCGGATCCTGGTGCGGGACAAGAAAACCCGTTTCTCCATGGGCCATGGCTTCCTGGACGCCCTCGACGTCCGAGCCCACCGCGCAACAGCCGCTGACCATGCCCTCGATCAGGCCCAGGCCCAGGCCCTCGTAATGGGTGCTCAGCACGCAGTACTTCACCCTGCCCAGCAGCGCCGGCAAATCCGCGACGTGGCCAAGGAAACGGATCTGCCCGCTCAGGCCCAGCCGCGCCGTCAGGGCCTCGGCGCGCTTGCGCCATGCGGATTTGCCCTCGCCCGCCAGGTAGATGGTGGGCAAGAGACCATCCTTCGCCATCCGCGCGGCCGCCCGGATCAACGTGAAGTGATCCTTCTGCCCGGCAAAGCGCGCCGGCATGACGATGGCGTTTTCGCGCGCCTCCCAGGGCAGACCCGCTGCCCAGCGATCGAGTTCGACGCCATTGAGCACGACGGCGCATCTGTCCGCGGGGTGGCCGATGCGAATCAGCGCATCCCTCACCGCATACGACACGGCGATGATGCATTCCGTGCGCCGCGCCAGCCACAGGGACTGCTTCAGGCGCCACCAGCCATAGCGCTCGCGGGTGTTGTGCTCCACCTGGATGAGGCGCGGCACACCCGCCAGCAGCCCGGCGTAGCGGCCCCAGAGATGCTCGCTGAAGCCGTGCGCCACGAGGACGTCGGGCTTCCATTCGCGGCAGATCTTGCGCAGGGCCAGGATGGTGACCGTGTGGGACCAGCGCGGCACCACGCGGACGTCGATCCCGCGCTCGCGCAGTTGCGCCATGCGCGGCGCGGGGTCGATCGAGCGGCGCCTGAGCACCAGCAGCGTCCGCTGGCCGGACTGCGGCCCGCACAGGTCGATCGCCACCTGCGTCGCGCCGGAAAAACCGCCCGACACGAAATGCAGCACGCGAAGCGGTGCCGGTTCAGCCATGGCCTTGAACCCGGTGCGTTGAACCCCGGCGCGGATCCGCAAGGCAGACCGCCAGCCATATCGAGACTGCCAACAGGTACATCAGGTTGCCATTGTTGTGCGCGAACATGACCTGCGTCATGCCGAAGCCCAGGAAGCCCAGCACCGTCACGAGGCCGCACAGTGCCGCCACGCGGCGCGGACCGGCCGTTTCGGCGCCCTCCGGATCGGCATGCCGGAGCGCCCGCCAGAACAGCGCCAGCGGCACGCCGAAGAACAAGAGCAGCCCGGCCACGCCGATCACGCCGCGCTTGGCGAACATGTCCAGCCACTCGTTGTGCGCATGGTTGAGTTTGAGCATCTCCTGCGGAAAATCCCCCGCGGCCACCGCCTCGCGCTGCCGCTGCTCATAGCCCATCTGCCCCACGCCCCACCCAGGGTGGCGCACGCCCTGGCTCCAGGCGAACTCCCACTCGGCAAGCCGCAAGCCGATGGAGGTGCCTTCACCGGTCGTGGACGAACTGGCGTACTGTGTGAACGCCTCCTGCACGCGTTCCTGCACGGGAGAAAGAAACGCCAGCGGCATGCAGATGAGCAGGGTCAGCCCGAGCGAGCGGGCCATCGGCCCCGCCACGCCGCGCGCCGGGCGGCGCAGGGTGAAGTAAAGGACCAGCAGCAGACAGGGCGGCAGCACCACCCAGCCCCCGCGCGTGCCCGAGGCAATACTGGCCAGCAGCCCCATGCCCGCCGCCAGCCAGGCCGCCAGGCGCCGCCAGCCCGGCACGTGCAGCGCCCAGACGCCGCACCACAACCCCAGCAGGAGCGCGAGATTGCCGAACTGGATGGCGTTGGTGTAGCCCTGCGCCCTGGGCATTTCCTGACCCACCGTCTGCCACAGGGCCGTGAGGCCAGCCCCCGCGGCGCCCACCACGCAACCCCAGAACAGGGCCCCGACCGCAGGCGTGCCCGCAAGCAGGGCGGGCAGCAGCAGCAGGACCAGCCAGTACTTCGTGACCCGGTCCACGCCCAGCGTGCTGGTGATCAGGCGGCCGCCCTCCATGATGTGCATGGACCACACCAGCGCCATCACGACGATGGCCACGGCCCACAGCGCCATCTCGCGCGGCATCGGCACTTCGCGGCGGAACACCGCGGGCCACCAGCACAGACCGACGACCAGCAGGAGGACGGCGCCGACGGAATAGCCCGAACGCAGACTGACCGACAACGCCAGCACGGCCCAGACCGCGACATCGACGAGCCCCGGCGTCCATCGGGATAGAAAAGGAGAACGCACTCAGGCCGTGGGCAGTCAACCCGTCTGAACGCCCGTGCGCACGGTCTCAGTGGCCACCCTTGACCACCTCGCCTTCCTTGAGGCGATAGACGGTGCCGCAATACGGGCACTTGGCCTGGTGCTGGCGCGCGATCTCCAGGAAGACGCGCGGGTGCCCGTTCCAGAGTTTCATGTCGGCCTTGGCGCTGGGGCAGTGGATGCCTCCGTTGCCGTCCAGGTCCTTCGCGAGCAGTTCGACGACGGTTTCGGGCATGGCGCTCAGACCCTGGTGAGCCAGTGGGCGTACTTGGCGTTGCGGCCGTTGACGATGTCGAAGAACGCCGACTGGATCTTCTCGGTGACCGGGCCGCGGCTGCCGGCGCCGATCTGCAGGCGGTCGTACTCGCGGATCGGGGTGATCTCGGCCGCGGTGCCGCTGAAGAACATTTCGTCGGCGATGTAGCACTCGTCGCGCGTGATGCGCTTTTGCACCACCTCGATGCCCAGGTCCTTGCACACCTGCAGCACGGTGCTGCGCGTGATGCCGTTGAGCGCGCCGGCCGAGAGGTCGGGCGTGTAGACCACGCCGTTCTTCACGATGTAGACGTTCTCGCCCGAGCCTTCGCTCACGAAACCGGCGTTGTCCAGCAGCACGGCCTCGTCGTAGCCGTCGTCGGTGGCTTCCATGTTCGCGAGGATGGAATTGGTGTAGTTGCTCACCGTCTTGGCCTGCGTCATCGTGATGTTCACGTGGTGGCGCGTGTAGCTGCTGGTGCGCACGCGGATGCCGCGCTTCATGCCTTCCTCGCCCAGGTAGGCGCCCCAGGCCCAGGCGGCGACCATGACGTGGATGTCGTTGTCCTTGGGCGAGACGCCGAGCTTCTTGTCGCCGATCCAGACCAGCGGGCGGATGTAGCACGACTGCAGGCCGTTGGCGCGCACCACCTCGCGCTGCGCCTCGTTCACCTGTTCCATGCTGAACGGAATGGCCATGCGCAGGATCTTGGCGCTGTTGAACAGGCGCTGGGTGTGATCCTGCAGGCGGAAGATCGCCGTGCCGCCCTGGGCGTCGTAGGCGCGCACGCCCTCGAAGGCGCCGCAGCCGTAGTGCAGCGTATGGGTGAGCACGTGGATTTTGGCGTCGCGCCATTCGACCATCTGGCCGTCCATCCAGATCTTTCCGTCACGATCGGCGAGCGAAGGAGCTGTGGGACTCATCTGTATCCTCTGTAAACTGAATCAGAATAGCCTTGCATTCTACGATTCACGCGCCGGCGGCAAGGTTGCAGGACGCAACAAATGCCAGCGCGCGAGGCGCCCGGCCTCGAATTCGCAGCGCACCTGCGCGCCGCCCGCGTCGCGCCAGCCGTAGACCTCGGGCTCGGCGCCCTCCGTGCCCAGGTGCTCGCCCAGCGACCGCGTGAGCGCCACGACGTGCAGCAGGCTCACGCCCCGCCTGAGCCGCGCGTTCAGCATCACGGCACTGGCCACCGTGCCGATGGGCCGATCGGCCGCGCGGCGCATGACCTGCATCACGCGGGTGAAATGCAGCAGCAGCCAGAGCAGGCCACCGCCCGCGCCCGCCAGCACGCCGGGCCAGCCCCAGGCCTGCCAGCACAGCGCCAGCAACACAGCGAGCGCCAGGGGAGCGGCCAACGAGCGCAGCAGGGGCATGGCGCGCGTCAGGACAGCGCGCGCACGGCGTCCATGGCCTGCTCCACGCGGTCCACCGCGTGGATCGTGAGCCCGGCGATGGGTTTCTTGGGCGCATTGGCCTTGGGCACGACGGCCACGGTGAAACCGAGCTTGGCCGCTTCCTTGAGCCGCTCCTGCCCGCGCGGCGCGGGGCGCACCTCGCCCGCGAGACCCACCTCGCCGAACGCGATGAAGCCCTTGGGCAGGGGTTTGCCGCGCAGGCTGGAGGTGATCGCGAGCAGCACCGCGAGGTCGGCCGCCGGTTCGCCGATGCGCACGCCGCCCACGGCGTTGACGAACACGTCCTGATCTGCGCAGGCCACGCCCGCGTGGCGGTGCAGCACCGCGAGCAGCATGGCCAGGCGGTCGCGGTCCAGCCCCACCGACAGGCGCCGGGGACTCACGCCGCCGCCGTCGACCAGCGCCTGGATCTCGACCAACAGCGGGCGCGTGCCTTCGAGCGTGACGAGCACGCACGAGCCGGGCACGGGTTCGCTGTGCTGCGAGAGAAAGATGGCGCTGGGGTTGGAGACGCCCTTGAGGCCGTGCTCGGTCATCGCGAACACGCCGATCTCGTTGACCGCGCCAAAGCGGTTCTTGATCGCGCGCACGAGGCGGAAGCTGCTGTGCGTGTCGCCCTCGAAGTACAGCACGGTGTCGACCATGTGCTCGAGCACGCGCGGCCCGGCGATCGCACCCTCCTTGGTGACGTGGCCGACGAAGACGATGGCGATGCCGCTGGCCTTGGCCAGGCGCGTGAGGTGCGCCGCGCATTCGCGCACCTGCGCGACGCTGCCCGGGGCGCTG
>Ga0222419_100780_pt1 | contig 17925 bp, 13 predicted proteins | sample 1B20Ametagenome_FD_182474 | JGI IMG/M metagenome (GOLD analysis project Ga0222419, IMG submission 182474) | Enriched microbial communities from leaf-cutter ant dump, University of Wisconsin, Madison, United States - 1B20A (version 2) | ecosystem: Environmental > Terrestrial > Nest > Insects nest... | reverse complement strand
TGCAGGAAAGCCAGCGTCTGTACGGTTTTACCCAAACCCATATCATCTGCCAGGATGCCACCCCACCCAACTTCTCTCAGGTAGTTGAGCCAGTGATACCCTGCCACCTGGTAAGGACGGAGGATGCTGGCTAACTGCTCCGGCGGATCTATTTCTTTAATACGGTTGAAATCTCGCAGGCGATTGTATTTTTCTTCCAGCTCGATCAGTATTTCCGTTTCATCTTTCTCCTGGTACAATTCATCGATCACACTCAGGTGGTATTTGGAAAGCCGGAGGGAATTGCTTTTTTCTTCCCCTACCCTGAACAGCAAAGAGTACCGTTTTAACCATGCTTCCGGCAGTATCCCCAATGTCCCGTCATTGAGCTGCACAAACTGCTGCTTGTTTGCCAGCGCCCTTTTAATCTCTTCAATGGTGACGTGCTGCTCGCCGAACACCACTTTTACTTTTGCGTCAAACCAATCTACCCCGCTGCTGATATGCACTTCTGTAGCGGGTTTGGCGGTATTGAAACGGAAGTTCTTCAGGATGTCAAACCCGAGCACCGGCACATTCATTTCCTTCATGCTGTCCACAAATAAAAAGAACCAGTTGTTTTTCAACACATCGGCTCCTTTCAACGCCAGCGTAGCGGAACCGTCCAGGTAAATGAAATTGGAGTGAAGACTTTCCAGCTTTTTTACAAACTTCAGCTCAGCTTCCCTGTTCCGGTGTATCTCCATTACTTTCCCTTCCAGCGGTATCGTGATGATATCTTTTGTATTCAGCTTTGTTTCAAAACCTTTATAATTGAATATCGGGATGAATACCAGGTATTCTCCTTTTTCCTGGAGCTGCAGCTTTATTTCAGGCTCACCGTCTTTTACCTCCTGCACCAGGTTGCTGCTGAAGCGGACTTTGTATTCTTTTGTTAAAGGAATGATCGTTTTCCGCAGGTAGTCCGGCCAATCCTGCTTGCTGACGATAATGCTGCCTTTCTCGGCGAACAGTTCTGTTTCTTCAATATCCTCCTGCCGCTCCCAGTTGTACAGGGTATCGGCGTATTTGAACAATAGCGGAGATTCCAGCTCATTTTCACTCAGGGCTACTTCTATCCCGTTCGCCTGCACGTTGCAGGATATGGAAACGGTATCGCCCATATCCGAGATGGAAAATACAGGGGTAACAGGCTCAATGCTCAGTTGCACCTGTTTGAGGTTGGCAGTAACAAAGCTTTTTTTCTTTGGTAAAAAGTACACCAGCTGGTTTTCTTTATTCTCATTGAAAAGTTTTACCAGCTTGGGATACCAGTACTCTACCATCAGCGATTTGGTTTCTCCCGGCAGTTCATCATCACTATGGATGATATTTTCCCATATACCTGAAAACGGGGAGTTACGGCTCAGGTATTTATTTACTTCCGAGTCCTGCAGCTTTCGGACCTGCTGGATCACTACCCTATCTGCATCCACATACTTTTCGGAGTCTACATAACGGCTCAGGTCCAGCCGCTCTATCTTACCTGTGAAGGCTTCCGCGCTGTTGGCGGCTTCGCCTGCCACTATATCCACTGCAAGAAACGGATAACTTTTTGGTACATTGGTAAAAACAATCCCGATCCTGCTCCCTGTGGCCGGCATAATTTCGCTTACAGATTCTGATTCTGCTTTTTGTTCCGCCGGTTCCCTGACAGCCGGTTCGGGTTTTGCCGCTACGGCTACGGGCGCCACCCGTTTTATAGACGTGTCCAGTACTCTTAAAAAGGGTTTACCGTCCTTATAGCTGAATTCAAATTTCCCCTTTAAATCATCATCCAGCGAATATCCATATGCTTCCAGCAGCTTATTCTTTTGCTTATCCCAGTTGCGGATGCTGTCAAAATAATAGGGTCCGTATGCATTCAGCAACTGTATGAACAAAGTGACTTTATGTATACATAAAGGATGTTCCTCGTCGTTACAGGAGCAGGATGTATCAAAATTCCTCTCTTCGTTTTTCTGTATGACCAAAGGATAGTTCTCTCCGTTCACTTTCAGCATGGCTTCCACTTTTTCGTTGGCAGCGGAAAGTATATTAGCCTTCTGTACCCTTAATATTTTATCTGCTTCGTCGTAGCTGTCCGGAGAGCTGAGGAGCTTTATCGTACGGAGATCTATATCCTTCATTTTGATCACCGTGTGCCGCTGGTTATACTTTATGTCTTTTTCGCCGATAATGTTTTTGTCCAGGAGGTCCTGCAGTTGCAGCAATGCTGCTGTTTCATGGCGGCAAATATCGCCCAGGTTATAAGGGCAGGTGCATCTTACGGATAACCCTTTCGGATCTTTATATTTCTGGATATAAACTTTGTAGTAAGTAGCGTAGCTGTCGTCCTTCACCCTGAATGTAACAGAGCCCAGCAGGTCATCGTGTTCAATCAGTTCTACGTAACCAATAGAATGGATCTTCTTGCCTCTTCTTATTACTTCGTCGGTACCGTTATTATATACAAACTTAACGAGATGCGGTAAAGCCATGCTTTTGAAATTCGTTAACACCCGCAAGGGATCGAAAAAGGTTAATTGGCGAAATTACAAAAAAAACAGATAAGGTTATAACGTGGTAGCGGTCTGGTTTGTATGCAGCAACTCGTCAATTTTTACCAGCTCGTATTTTTTTCTTTGCAGGTAGCTGATCAATTCCGACAGGCGATAGTACATTTTGTCTGTTCTGGACTGACCGGTGCCCATGTGCAGCAGCAGGATGAACCCGTTCAACCCCGAAGGAGAGGTTTGCTCAAAGCGGGTGATCGATTCGTATATATCCGCAGAGGACCTGTAGTTCTTCATTTCAGGCGTGGTGTAGTCGGCATGGCTGATGGTGCCCGGCGTAAAATTTACCAGGCGCACCCCCATGTCCCGCGTCCAACCTGCGATCGTTTCGTTGTACCACTCATATGGTGGAAGGAATATGCGGGCCTCCTCCCTGGATATACCTAAACCCGCCATGGCGGTATAGTTGTCGTTCAGATCCTGGGTAAACTCGCTCCTGGTCACCAGTAAGCTGTCCCTGTTTTCCCAGGAGCAATATAACAGGTGCTGGTCGGAATGAGGTCCCAGGTAATGGCCGTTGGCTTTCAGGTTACGGATAATATTTTTAAAGGCAGGATTCCGGTAAAAATTCCCGGTAAAAAAGAAAGATGCCCGGATATCGTCCCGTTTCAGGATATCCGGTATATACCAGCCGCCATCTGCGAACTCATCCCCGGTAAACACCAGCGCAATTTGTTTACGCGTACTGTCGCCCCGTATCACGGCGCCATGACTATATGTGAAGTTCGGTTGCTGCTCAGGGCCGTTGCTTCGTGTCATTTTTTTTTTGGCGCCGGCGGCGTGTGGCTTTCCCGGGCGGCCATCAGGTAAATGAGCGAAGCGGTGCCATCCATAGTGGGCTCATTGGTACTGTAGTCCCCGGAATCATCGTGGTATACGGCCAGATCACTCTGGAAGGCTTCATACGCGTCCGGTTTTGTGAGCTTAAGCCCGATAAGACTGTTGAATATGCTTCCATATACGGGACCATCTACAAGTCCGCCATCAACGGGATAATTACCTACTTTCAGAAAAGAAGCATGGGGGTCTGCCGGGGTATCTCCCCGGGAAGGCAGGCCATATACCATACTGGTTCCCCAGGGATTGCAGCCGAACAGCCAGTCGAAGTTGGCCTGCTCCAGTTCTTCAAAGCTGGTGTCGCCGGTGGCAGCGCGGTACCAGTAACACTGGATGGCAAACGATGTGGTAAGATTGTTGCTGCACCAGATGAATGGAACACCCCGGTAGAAAGCATTTTGCTTTGCACGGTCCCATACCTTTTCTATGCCCTGCCTGTAAAAGCCGGCAACCGTATCCCGTTCCTTTCCGTTGAGCTTTTTTATAAGCTCGTAGTGCCCGACATTTATAAAAGGATACCATTGATAATGCGCGGCGGTATCGGCATCAAACCAAGGGGTAAGTGGCTCTGTTTTCGCCAGATGGTATGCATAACCCGTCATGCTTCCGCCGGGCGCTTGCATGCCTTCTTCTCCGGCTAACATAGCTGCAGCCAGCTCCATATCATCCATCCAGTTCTCTTCTCCGTAAATATAAGGTGCAGCCACAGAAGCTGTTTGTGTAAACCCGGGCCTGGTCAATCCGAATGCAAAGGCTGTCCGGGATTTGTGCTGCAGCAGTGTTTTGTACGCCGTTTCGTTCTCAAATACTTCCGCGCCCAAAGCAAAGGCGCTGCTGAACTTGCCTGCTGTTGACGATACACCGGTAGTCTTGTTTTTGAATTTTCCCCTGATCTGCGGTTCGCCGTTCAGGAAGTACACCGGCCGCTGGTATCCTCTGCCGTATTGGCTGTCCAGCCCCGGCATACGCATGCCGCTGTGGTCACGGTCGTCTGCCAGTTGGTTGAACATCCAGTCGTCCTGTGGATGCATTTTGAGCAGCCACTCCAGCCCCCATTTTGCTTCATCCAGCACATCGGGCACCTGGTTGCTCCCCTGTAGTCCGTTTGCCTGGTGCGCATCGCCGAATACACCTGGAAAATCGCGGTAAGCAGCCAGCAGGTGAAACGTGGCATTAGCAGAAGTGGTTACATACTGCAGGTAGTCCGTAGCGTCATGCCATCCGCCACTTACGTCAATGAATGTACTGTCCGGCATAGGTCCGTATAAGGTAAAACCATCCTGCGTATGGCAGCTATCACCGGTAACCGGGTTGAATTTGCTGCGTTGCTGCCGCATATACCGCAGGCAAAAATCTGCCGTTCCTTTATACACACCTTCACCGATCTCAAATTCCGGGGACCGGGTAGCGCCTGCCTGCAGATAGTATTTGCCGGGTTTATTAAATTTCGAGAAGTTGATCCTGGACGTCTGCCGGAAGGGACCATATGCGCCCCACGCTTTACCGGTTTTCCCGGATGCCACGGTTTTTCCGGAAACCGCGTCCACCAGCTTCCAGCTTTTGACCCTGTTAGCAGATTTGCTGCACCATACGGCTGCTTTTATTCCGTCCGGTTTATATCCCAGCTGGTTGATCCTGATCCAGCTTTCCCCGGCCTGCTCCCGCTTATAGGAAAAGCCGGCGATAACAGCAATGAGTACAAATACAGCAAATACCCTGAACATTCACCAGTTTTTTATTCCATACAATATATGACTTTAATCGAAGACCACTGTCTTGTTATTGGACACAAAAACCCTGTCTTCAAATACCAGCGATAATGCTTTGGCCAACACCGAGGTTTCAATCTCCTTGCCGGCTACGATCATATCCCCGGGACTATAAGTATGGTTGATCCGTATGATCTGTTGTTCAATGATAGGACCTTCATCCAGCAGGCTGGTGACAAAATGAGCGGTGGCACCAATGAGCTTGACCCCCCTTTCAAAAGCCTGGCGGTAGGGACTGGCCCCGATAAAAGCAGGCAGGAAGGAATGGTGTATGTTGATGATCCTGTAAGGAAATGCAGCAACAAATTCATCCGACAGGATCCGCATGAATTTGGCAAGCACAATATAATCAAATGAATAGGACTGTATTTTTTCTTTCAGCTCCTTTTCAAAAGCTTCCTTGTTTTTCCCTTCATGACTGATATAGGTAAAAGGAATATTGAACCGGTCGCAGATATCCTGCAATATTTCGTGGTTGCCAATGACCGCCTGCACTTTTGCACCCAATGTATTGAAGTGATTGCGGGTAAGAATATCACTCAGGCAATGGTACTCTTTGGTTACGAGTATCACTACTTTTTTATCCCGGCTCTTCCTGCTGATATCGATAGAAGCTTTTTCGGGAAGCGCCTCCTGCAATTGCCCTGCCAGCTTGTCCGAAGCCGGCTCCTTATCAGTTGTCACCCTCAGGAAAAACTTGCCGGCTTCCTTATCAACAAATTCGCGCATGGATTCTATGTTCATAGCATTTTTTGCCAGGATATCCGAAACCGCCGCTACCAGCCCTACCCGGTCGCTGCATTGAATTCTTATGATCATTGTTATTAACTTAAATTGTCAGTTCCGGCAAATATAAGATTTAGCAAAAAACAGATACACCAGCCATTTACCGGGTACATTCAAGTTTTTGTTCTATACGTATTTTCCGGTTGGTGAGGCACTTGCCGGTAGCAGACGTTACCGGCGGGCGTCATCACCCTGCCTGTGAAGATTTGAGCTTTTATTAACTGAAGATAAATGCCCTTAGAGAATAATTCCGGAAATTGTATGTTTATTGGAGGAAAATAGGTATCTTTGCGCGTCAAATTTGAGTTCCACAGTTCCGGCAAGTGATATGATTTAATCTGCTACGCAAAATCTGCTAATAGTTCAGTCTTGTTTACTTCCCTGTTTTCTCAGATTCTTTTTTAATTTAATTTTTTATTGAGAATGAACATTTATGTTTCAAATTTAAGCTTCAATGTGATAGATGAAGACTTAAAAGCGTTTTTCGAAGAGTATGGCGAAGTTTCTTCTGCCAGAGTAATTACTGACAAATATACCGGTCGCAGCCGCGGATTCGGTTTTGTAGAAATGCCCGATGAAGAGCAGGCAAAAAAAGCCATTACAGAGCTGGATAAAGGCGTTGTTGAAGGAAGGGCTATCAATGTAACAGAAGCTAAACCCCGCGAAGAACGCAGCAATGCAGGCGGTGGTGGCAACAGGCGCTCTTTTGCCGGAAGCCGCAGTCGCTATTAATCAGTAAACCTGATACCGAATTGAGGGGGTAGCATGAAGCTACCCTCTTTTTATTTGCCTTTACTTTTAGGTTTTAATGTATCTTTGCGATCCCTCAACGATCCTGTCCGACTTTGTCAATCAGGCGGGCCATATATTGGGTTTACAATTTTTAATAATCCAACATGATTCATAATTTTAATGCCGGGCCCAGTATTTTGCCCCGGACAGTATTTGAGCAGGCAAGCCAGGCAATCCTTAATTTTAATAATACAGGACTTTCCATCCTGGAAATAGGTCACAGGACCGCTCTTTTCCAGGCGGTACTGGATGAAGCAGTGGCGCTGGCGAAAGAGCTGATGCATCTTGATAAGGACCATGAAGTATTATTCCTTCATGGCGGAGCTACCACCCAGTTTTTCCAGGTGCCCATGAACCTGCTGGACGAAGGAGAGACCGCTGCATATCTTGACTGCGGCGTTTGGGGAAGCAAACCTATTAAGGAGGCAGGCCAATTCGGCAACGTAAATGTGGTAGCCAGCTCAAAAGATAAAAACTACACCTATATTCCCAAAGGGTATACCATACCATCCGGCGTAAAATATTTTCACTATACCACCAATAATACTATTGAGGGAACGCAGATGCATTCCATTCCCAATACAACCGCACCCCTGGTGGCGGATATGAGCAGTGATATACTAAGCTGTGAAATGGATTTCAACCGTTTTGCGCTTATCTATGCCGGCGCCCAGAAAAACATCGGGGCAGCCGGTGTAAACATGGTGGTGGTAAACCCTGCTATTCTTGGAAAAGTGACAAGAAAGCTTCCGTCCATGATGGATTACCGTAAGCATATTGAAAACGGCTCCATGCTAAACACCCCTCCGGTGTTTGCCATTTATGTATGTATGCTTACATTACGCTGGCTGAAAGAACAGGGAGGCGTAGCTGCTATAGAGAAGATAAACAACCAGAAAGCGTCCCTCTTATACGATACACTTGACAGTATTCCGGTTTTCAGGCCTACGGTAAATAAGGAAGACAGGAGTAAAATGAATGTTGTTTTCGTAATGGAAGATCCGGCGCTGGAGAAAGAATTCCTTGAGCTATGCAAAAAGGAAGGAATGGTGGGCGTGAAAGGACACAGAAGTGTCGGCGGATTCAGGGTATCCCTGTATAATGCGCTCCCGTTAAGTAGTGTTATAGCTCTTACAGAGCTAATGAAACATTTTGCATCAAAACACGGTTAAAATTTGTGAGTTATTATGGCTAGTGTAGTTCCCTTTCATGCTTTACGACCCCATGCACAGTATGCTAAACAGGTTGCTTCCAAACCTTATGATGTTTTAAGCAGCAGGGAAGCCAAAGAAGAAGCGAGAGGTAATCCCTATTCTTTTCTTCATATCACCAAATCTGAAATTGATCTGCCGGAGGATACCCATATCCATACGGAAGAAGTATATAACAAGGCAAAGGAGAACCTGACGGCTTTTATACAACGGGAAGTTTTGTTCAAGGAAAACAAAGCCTGCTACTATATATACAGGCTGGTAATGAATGGCAGGAGTCAAACCGGCCTGGTATGCGCTTCGGCTATTGACGACTATGATAATAATGTCATCAAAAAGCATGAATTTACCCGCCCGGAAAAAGAGCAGGACCGCATTCATCATATTACGACTACGGGCGCACAAACCGGCAACGTTTTCCTGGCATATAAGAATGTACCTGAAATTGATCAGCTTGTCGAAAAATGGCAAACGGATAAATCGCCTGTATACGATTTTGTGGCAGACGATAACATCAGTCATACTGTTTGGGTGATCACCGATGATAAGGTAATAGAAAATATTACCCGGCTTTTTGCCGAAAAGGTAGAAAATACCTATATCGCAGATGGTCATCACCGGGCTGCCAGCGCTGCCAAAGTAAGGCAGTCGGCCGGGAAAAACAGAAGCGCTGACTATTTTCTTACCACTTTGTTCCCTGCTTCGCAACTGCATATTATGGATTACAATCGTGTAGTGAAGGACCTGAACGGTCACGACACGGATTCGTTCCTGCAACAGATCGGCGAGCTTTTTGAAGTTGAAAAGGTAAAAAAAGCATACGCCCCGGAGTCTCTCCACAGTTTTGGTATGTACCTGAAAAGGCAATGGTATAAGCTTACCGCAAAACCGGGAACCTATCCGGAAGATCCGGTAGGCGTACTCGACGTTACCATCCTGCAAAACAATATCCTCAGCCGGCTGTTGAATATCAGGGATCCGCGTACGGATAACCGCATTGATTTTGTGGGTGGTATCAGGGGACTGTCAGAGCTGGAAGCAAGGGTAAACAGCGGGGAAATGGCGGTAGCATTCAGCCTCCACCCTGTAAGTATCGAACAACTGTTTGATATTGCCGACAGCGGAGAAGTAATGCCGCCTAAAAGTACCTGGTTTGAGCCGAAGCTCAGAGACGGGCTGCTCACTCACCTGATCTACTGATAAATATACCGGAGTTGTTATCAGATGTATTCCGGATAACACAATTGAAAAAGCCACTTCAAAAACAGAAGTGGCTTTTTAGTTTTATTTCTTTTTCGCCGGTGCTTTCTTTGTTGGTGCAGCCTTTTTGCCCGGCGCTTTTTTGGCGGCGGCTTTCTTTTCTTTTTTAGCAAAGGCGCCGGGTATCTCCGCTTCTATAAATTTTTTCACCTCTTCCAACGGGATATCTTTCAGGTCTTCTGCAGTGTATTTTGTATCATCGGTCTTCCGGGGAAGCTTCACTATCTTTTTCCCGAATTTGATAATGGGACCCCAGCGGGCATTCTCAACCGATATTTTTTCATCCTCCCAGCGCTGTATATAGCGGTTCCCTTCCTTTTCTATCTTGGCAGTAATGAGCTCATCCATCTCCTGCTGCGTCAGCAGCTCAAAGTTGTAACGCCGGGGTACATTGATGAACATACCGTCCCATTTAATGAAAGGTCCGAAGCGGCCGCTACCCTTTGTGATGGGTTTACCTTCATAACTACCTACCGGCGCTTCCGCTACTTTTTTAGCTTCAATAAATGAAATGGCTTTTTCTATATCAACAGACGACAGTTCTGTTCCGCGCGGTATGGATATAAAATCATCTCCCCATTTTACATAAGGACCAAAGCGACCAACGCCCACAGACACTTCTTTACCTTCATGATTACCCAACGCTCCCTGTATCTTAAAGAGCTCCATCGCTTCTTCAAAAGTGATGGTCTCTATGCTCTGTCCGGCCTGTATTTTCGCAAACCGCGGCTTTTCTTCATCGTCAGCGCTGCCTATCTGCACCATCGGTCCGTAACGCCCCATACGGGCCACTACCGGCTTGCCGCTTTCCGGGTCGATGCCCAGCTCTCTCTCCCCTTTTATCCGCTCCGCCGTTTCTATGGTATTATCTACGTCTTTTTTGAAAGGCGTATAAAAGTCCTTCAACATCGTGTTCCACTTCATCTTTCCTTCTGCCACCTCGTCAAACTCATTTTCAATACGGGCGGTAAACCCGTAATCCATGATATCATCAAAGTGCTGCTTCAGGAAATCAGTTACCACCAGTCCCAGGTCCGAAGGAAATAACTTGGCCTTCTCGGCGCCGGTCGTTTCTTTTTCTGTCTTTTTGGTGACTGTATCCTTTTTCAAAACAAAAACACGGTATTCCCTTACCACGCCTTCTTTATCCCTTTTTTCCACATATCCCCTTTTCAGGATGGTGGAAATAGTAGGTGCATAAGTAGAAGGACGGCCGATGCCCAATTCCTCCAGCTTTTTTACCAGCGAGGCTTCGGTATATCTTGGTGACGGACGGCTGAATCTTTCGGTAGCTTTCATTTCCACCAGGGGCAACTGTTGGCCCACCGTCAGTGGCGGCAACATGCCTTCCTGGGCTTCTTCCTCCTCGTCGTCGTCCCTGCCTTCCCGGTATACTTTCAGGAATCCGTCAAACTTCAGCACTTCACCGGAAGCTGCCAGCTCCTTTTTATTAGAGGAAATCAAAATGTTAGCGGTTGTTTTTTCCAGCTCCGCATCTGCCATCTGTGATGCCATCGTTCTTTTCCAGATCAGCTCATACAGCCTCTTCCAGTCTGCTTCCGGCACTGTCAGACTGTTCATATAGGTCGGTCGTATCGCTTCGTGCGCCTCCTGTGCGCTTTCATTCCTGTTCTTGTATTTCCTGAACTGGTGATATTTATCTCCATACATGCCTTTCACCGTACGGGTAATATCTCCCAGGGCCGTATCGCTCAGGTTAACGCTGTCGGTACGCATATAAGTGATATATCCGTTTTCGTATAGCTTCTGCGCGATCAGCATGGTACGGCTTACGCCGTATCCCAGCTTGCGTGATGCTTCCTGCTGTAAAGTGGATGTTGTAAAAGGTGGTGCCGGGGAGCGTTTCCCTGGTTTCACCTGGATATCTTTTACGCTGTAGTTGGCGCCGGTGCAGCTCTGCAGAAATTTTTCCGCGTCTTCGGGAGAGTTGTATTTTGCTCCCTCGGCTTTAAAGTTGATCAGTTTGCCGGCCAGGTCCTTCGCGGAAAACCAGGCGTCGATCTTAAAATTACTTACTGCCTCAAAAGCATTGATCTCGCGCTCTCTTTCTGCAATCAGCCTCACGGCAACACTCTGTACACGACCCGCGCTGAGGTTATTCCGCATGCTCATCTTCCGCCAGAGAACGGGGGAAAGCTCAAACCCCACAATGCGGTCGAGGATACGCCTGGCCTGCTGTGCATTCACCAGGTTCATATCCAGCCGGCGTGGGTTTTTTACTGCAGATTCTATTGCAGGCTTGGTAATTTCATGAAATACAATTCTTTTGGTTGTGGCGGGGTTAAGCCCCAGCACCTCGCACAGGTGCCAGCTGATCGCTTCTCCTTCACGGTCCTCATCCGTTGCCAGCCACACTTCCCCACTTTTTTTTGCCAGTCCTTTTAACTCTTTCACTACCTTTTCCTTGTCATCCGGAATGATATAGCGGGGCTCAAAGTTGTTGCCAACATCAATTCCCATATCATTCTTTTCCAGGTCACGGATATGTCCATAACAACTTTTTACCTCAAAATCCTTTCCAAGGATCTTTTCAATTGTTTTGGCTTTTGCCGGAGACTCTACTATCAATAAATTTTTTGCCATGGTACTGGTTAAACTCAAAACATCCGGAAATTATTGTTTGATAACTTCCATGATCGGTATAAAAATATTGAAAATCAAAGAATAAGATGCCTTGCTCCCATCTTTCATTGCCCAAATACGGGTTGTCTGCACCCTAAATAGGAACTGCAATATTATAATAAACGGCTAAAAGATAAAAAATTAGCCTTTACAGAAATTCAAGGATCCGGTGTTTTACAGCCTCATCGCGGTAAATTTTGTTGTGTCCTAACCCATTGGTAGCCATAAATATTACGTGTTTTAATCCCAGGTCCGTCACCTTTTCGGCGTCTGCAAAGGGCGTAATGCTGTCATCCCTGTCGTGTATCCAGAGAACGGAAGCCCGGATCATACCCATGGCGCGGGTAACAGAAAAATAATCTACAGGATACCCGGTCCTTTCCTGTATCAAAGCAAGCAGTTTCTCTTTTACCGGGGATTTTAGCCGCAATAGCCCGGAAAAATTTGTGATCAGCGATGCCACCTCTGTGGAAGGAGCAATCAGCACCACTTTAACGTCAGGCCCGGGATTTACTTTTTCCAGGAAATGTGTGACAGCGGAGCCGCCCAGCGAATGTGCAATATAGGCATTGAAAGGTCCGAACCTGTTGTAAACAGTTTCGATGCCGGTGATATATTCAGGCAGGGTGATGGTGGTTCCCTCACTTTTACCATGCGCCTGCGCGTCAAACGCCGTTACTTCGTACCCGTTTTCCAGCAAAGGATTGATATAAGTCTCAAACTTAGCCGCCGCGGACCCGAAACCGTGCAGTATCAATATCCTGTTACCGGTTGCCTTTCCCCAGCGATATCCCTTCAGCTCCAGTCCGTTGGATATCACCGATAGCTTTTCTGCTTCTCTTATCAGCGGAGGGTCGGGAATAGCTGCCTTTCGCGGTGTTGAAAATAATTTCAGGGCGCTGTATGCTGCGTAAGAGGGAGAAAGAAGGGACAGAACGGAATACCGGATACGGACCCACTGGAGCTTCACCTGTTTTGACACACTCATATCATACCTGTTTAGATGGTAGCCCTGGCGCTGATGTCGGCGTCAATAGTCGTGAATTCACCCGCCAGGTATTTGAAATACCCGGTGATGGCTATCATTGCCGCGTTATCCGTACAATATTCAAATGCGGGGATAAAAGTTCTCCAGTCCTCTTTTTTGCCCAGTGTCAAAAAGGCATTTCTCAGTCCGCTGTTAGCTGATACTCCCCCGGCCAGGCAGATATCTTTAATGCCCGTCTGTCGGGCGGCTTTTTTAAGCTTGTTCAGTAAGATGGAAACAATGCGGTGCTGCACAGACGCACAGATATCAGCCAGGTTGTTTTTTATGAATGTATTCTTTTCTTCCTCTGTAGCCAGAAAAGTTTCCTTGTACACATTGGCTGTGCCGGCATTTTGAAGGAAGTATAGTATGGCTGTCTTTACCCCGCTGAAGCTGAAGTTCAGTCCCGGGATCTGGGGTTCGGGAAACTGGAACCTTTCCGGGTCTCCCTGTTGCGCGTATTTGTCTACCAGTGGCCCGCCGGGATAAGGCAGACCCAGCATTTTAGCTGTTTTGTCGAATGCTTCTCCGGCTGCATCATCGATGGTCTCTCCGATTACCTCCATTTGACCGGCAGCGGTACACAACACTATCTGCGTATGCCCGCCGCTTACGGTAAGGCATAAAAAAGGAAAAGAGGGTTTGGGGTCGTCTATAAGATTGGCTAATACATGCGCCTGCATATGGTGAACGGCGATCAAAGGCTTGCCGAAGGCCAGGGCCAGTGATTTGGCAAACTGCGCACCTACCAGCAACGATCCCGTTAAGCCGGGCGCATAGGTATAGGCAAAGGCATCAATATCCTTCAGACCAGATCCGTCCCGGCCTGCCTTCTGTAAAGCGGTATGAACCACCGGCACAATATGCTGCAGATGGGCTCTTGAAGCCAGCTCCGGTACCACACCTCCGTATTGTTCGTGCACTTTTTGAGTGGCTATGACATTTGAAAGGATCTTTCCGTCTACGCAGATGCTGGCGGAGGTTTCATCACAGGAAGATTCTATTGCAAGAATGGAGACCTGCCCGGTTGTTTTTTGCATGAACGCAAAATTACAATGTATTGGATAAGCGGGGGAACTATTTTATGTAGCTGAGCCGTTCTATTTTAATGGCTCTTGTGCCTTCTGCCAGCACAGACCTGGAGGAGTCGATGATATAACAAACCGCTACCTGTTTCTCGGGCATCAGTATCACATCACTATTAATGGCGCAGGGTATCAGTGTTAAGCTGTCGGGAGTTACAATGATCAATCGCTGGTTCTCAGTATCTTCAACAACAAGGCCCCTGCTTTCAATGCTACATACCTCTTCCGGTTTTCTTTCCTTCGAAAAGACAAACAGCAATGATGATGCGATAAAAAGGAATGTTATGTAAACAAATTTCAACATTGGGTTTTATTCCGGATATTACAATACTATAAACGCTTTGAAGAGTCGTTTATTATACAAAAAATGCAACGTGTTGATAATCATTGATTTATGTTGCATTGTTGTAAGTTGTCGCAAATACCCACCCAATATGGCATGTTCAGCCGCCTTTATTCTTGTGGTGCTGATTAATTTTACAGTATGTAATACGGCATTAAAAAATAAAAACTATCGTCATGAAAATGTTAAGCTTCTCCGTGGATATCAGTGCTACGGCGCAAAAAGTAAGCAGCACTATGCTGGGTACCGGAACCTACGAGCAATGGACTGCTGTATTCAACCCGGGCTCGTCTTTTGAGGGCAGCTGGAATAAAGGAGAGAGAATTTATTTTGTCGGGGAGAAAGATGGCAAAAAAGAGGGTATGATTGCCGAAATTGCGGAACATATTCCTAACCGGCTTGTTTCTATCCGGCATATCGGGATACTGGATGGAGAAAGAGAAGTGCTGGAAGGGCCGGAAGTGGAAGGCTGGGCTGGTGCATTGGAGAATTATACTTTTAATGAAGAAAAAGGAATAACGACCGTGATTGTGAATGTTGATACGAAGGAGGAATACGTGGAATATTTTAATGAAACATGGCCCCGGGCTTTAAACAAGTTGAAAGAAATAATAGAAAAACCATAACAAGCTTTTAAACAACTAAAACATTTTTTATGAGGATCTTTTTTTGTGTTGCCCTGTTTGTTGCATTCCTTCACGCAGGCAGAGCCCAGGAGGTACAGCATGACAAGGACTTTTTGCTGAATTATTATGAACAGACTTTAGAGAACCTGGAAAACGCGGTGGAAAATCTCAGCGAGAAACAATTGCAGTTCAAACCCGGCCCGGACAAATGGTCTGTCAGTCAATGCCTGGAACATATTGTATTATCGGAGAAGATGCTGCTTGACTTCGTAAAGAAAAGCATGAGCCAGGATCCTGCGCCTGAACGCAAGGCAGAAGTAAAGATCACTGATGAAGGACTTATAAAAGGCATGACAGACCGAAGCTTTAAAGCCCAGGCGCCCAACGAAATGGCACCCAAGGAAAAAGGCATTTATAAAACAGCCGCAAAAGCACTGGATGATCTCCGCACGCAAAGGCAGGAGATACTGGACTACCTGAATGATATATCCCTGGAGGAGATGCGTGACAGGATATCAGACTCTCCATTTGGACCGGTGGATGGATTCCATTCTTTCCTTTACATACCTGCACATACAGCCAGGCATACCTTGCAGATCGAGGAAATAAAGAATGCCAAAGGTTTCCCAACCAAATAAAACGGGATAATAAACAAAAAGAGGAAACAGCAAAAGTTGTTTCCTCTTTTTGTATGAGCATAGTAGTTGTCCTGGTTAAAACTCTGCATTTTTAGGGGTCCGGGGAAATGCTATAACATCCCGGATATTACTCATTCCTGTAACAAACTGCACCATTCTTTCAAAGCCCAGTCCAAACCCGGAATGAGGCACTGTTCCATAACGACGCGTATCCAGGTACCACCAGAGCTCATCAGCAGGTACATTCATTTCTTTCATCCTTTGCTCCAGCCTGTCCAGCCTTTCCTCCCGCTGAGAACCGCCTACGATCTCTCCGATACCCGGCGCCAGGATATCCATGGCGGCTACGGTTTTCCCATCATCATTCATCCGCATGTAAAAGGCTTTTATTTTGGCCGGATAGTTCGTAACGATCACTGGTTTTTTAAAATGCTTTTCTACGAGATATCTTTCATGTTCGCTTTGCATATCCACACCCCACGCCACGGGGTAGGCGAATTTTTTCTTTTTATAAGGAGTGGATTGCAGGAGTATATCTATTGCCTCGGTGTACGTGATCCTTTCAAAGGGGTTATCCAGCACAAAGTTCAGCTTTTCAATCAGGCCCATTTCACTCCTTTTATCCTGCGGCAGCTGCTTTTCTTCCTCCGCCAGCCGGTTGGCCAGGAATGCCAGGTCGTCGCTGTTATGCTCCATCACGTAGCGGATGATATATTTGATAAACGCTTCCGCCAGGTTCATATCGTCTTCAAGGTCGTAGAAAGCCATTTCCGGCTCTATCATCCAGAACTCCGCCAGGTGCCTGGGCGTGTTGGAGTTTTCCGCCCTGAAGGTAGGTCCGAAGGTGTAGATCTCACCAAGGGCGGTTGCACCCAATTCTCCCTCCAGTTGCCCGCTTACCGTCAGGTTGGTAGATTTCCCAAAAAAATCCTCTTTGAAATTGATGCTGCCATCTTCGTTCCTGGGAGGGTTATCCAGCGGTAGTGTTGTTACCCGGAACATCTCACCTGCCCCTTCTGCATCACTTCCTGTAATGATGGGCGTGTGCAGGTAAACAAAGCCTTTTTCATTAAAAAAGCGATGAATGGCAAATGCCAGCGCATGCCTTACCCGGAACACTGCTGCAAATGTATTGGTACGGAAACGGAGGTGCGCTTTTTCCCTCAGGTATTCCAGGCTGTGCTTTTTAGGTTGTATAGGATAATTTTCCGCATCGCTGTCTCCCAGTATTTCAATAGCTTCAGCTTTGATCTCCAGCTTTTGTCCCTTGCCTACAGAAGGGATCACTGTGCCTTTGATCTTCAGGGCAGATGACAGGGTAATCCTTTTCAACAGTGTTTCCTCAAATTGGCCGAGCGCTGCCACCACCTGTATGCTGGCATTGGTGGAGCCGTCATTGAGCATAATAAACTGGTTGTTCCTGAAGCTCCGGACCCAGCCCATTACGGTAACTTCCTGATCATCGGGCTCATATTGCAACAGGTCTTTTATTTTAATTCTTTGATTGAACATATTTTTTTATTAAAAAACTCGTTAATTTATCCGGTAAACGGCTGAATTTTTTGCCGGCTGGCAAAGATAGGTTGTAATTTTTTTTTGAGTTTCAGAAAATAAATGTAACATTGCCGCAGGAATCTAACTGATCAGTTCTTATTTTTGCTCCAGGATTCTATCAGATTTAGCCATTCCGCACCAATTTCATTCAACCAAAAATTACATTTCAACGTTTCTCTTTCAAGGTATTTGTTTTGATGAGAACCACTATTAGTACTTTATTTCTATTCTATGTATGACATTTTGCAATTGAACGACATGCTCGTTCCTGAACTGCTTGATATTGCTGAGCAATTGAGTATAGCTAATGCAAAAAAGCTGGACAAGCAGGAGCTGATATATAAAATTTTAGATAAACAGGCTGTTGATAACAGTGACACCAAGGCTGATAATGAAAAGCCCAAGCGGAAACGCGTGGTAAAGACCACTACCTCCAATATTACCGAGGAAGCCCTCGTGGAAACAGAGGATAAAAAACCTGCTGCACCTGCTAAAAAGAAAAAAGCGGAAGCAAAACCTGAAAAAAAGGTTATAAAAAAAGCTAAAACACAGCCTGAGGCCAAAACGGAAGAGACGATCACAGAGGAAGAGCCGGTTGTTGCGGAAGAAGAGACTGTGGAAGAAGCCCCCGAACTGGCAGAGCTGCCGGAAGTAATTGAAGAGCTGCAGGTGGAGAAAAAGTCCTTCTTCAATAAAAAGGAACAATTCAATATAGAGTTTGATGGCGTAGTGATGAGTGAGGGCGTGCTGGAAATGATGCCCGATGGTTACGGCTTCCTGA
>Ga0222419_100779_pt1 | contig 17925 bp, 15 predicted proteins | sample 1B20Ametagenome_FD_182474 | JGI IMG/M metagenome (GOLD analysis project Ga0222419, IMG submission 182474) | Enriched microbial communities from leaf-cutter ant dump, University of Wisconsin, Madison, United States - 1B20A (version 2) | ecosystem: Environmental > Terrestrial > Nest > Insects nest... | reverse complement strand
ACGCCGGCCCCTCCCGCCACGCCGGCGCGATCACCGCCGCGCTGTACCTGGAGCGCTTCGTGCCCGACGGCATGCCATGGCTGCACCTGGACACCTACGCCTGGAACGATGCCGACCGCCCGGGCCGGCCGCGCGGCGGCGAGGCGATGGGCGTGCGGGCAGTGTTCGCCTACCTGCAGGAACGCTTCGCCTCGAACAAGCAGTAAGCGGATACCTTCGGGAAAGCCATTCGCAGCCCCTCTCCCGACGGGAGTGGGGCTCAAGATGGAACACCGCGTGAGCGAAAGAGTGAACAGCGCTAGCATCGACGCTTTCGACTTTTCCCAGACACGCATGAAACCACTCCAAGCTTTCCGCCCGCGCCTGCTGGCCGCCTGCCTGATCCTTGGCCTCACCGCCTGCGCCAGCACACCGCCCAACCGGAGTACGGAGCCATCGGCGACAGCGCAGACGCTGAGCAGCGGCGGCACGATGCCTGCCGAACAGGCTGCGCTGCATTTCGACCATGCCGACCTGCATTTCCAGGTCGACCCGGCGCAGCAAAGCATCAGCGGCGAGGCCACGCTGAGCTTCACTGCCCGCTCGCCAGTCGATGCACTGCTGCTGGACCTGGATCGCAACCTGGCGATCACCGGCATCGATCTCGATGGCCAGCCGCTGCCAGCCGGCAGCTGGAGCAATCCGGACGGCCGCCTGCGCATAGCGCTGCCAGCGCCGGTCGCTGCGGGCGGCAAAGTGCAGGCCACCATCCGTTACGGCGGCAGGCCGCACGTGGCCAAACGAGCACCATGGGACGGCGGTTTCGTCTGGAGCCATACCGAAGACGGCCAGCCCTGGGTGGCCAGCGCGGTACAGGGTGAGGGTTGCGACCTGTTCTGGCCATGCATCGACCACCCACAGGGTGAACCCGATCTGGTCGACACCTGGGTGACCGTGCCGAAAAACCTTGCCGCGCCCGGCAACGGCGTGCTGGTCGAGGTCGTCGAGCAGGGCGAGGAGCGCGTCTGGCACTGGCGCACCAGGCAACCGGACACCTACGCCATCGCGATCAACATCGGCCCGTTCGACGTGATCAAAGGCGACTACACCAGCCGCTACGGCAACACCATCCCGATGGAGTTCTGGTATCTGCGCGGCCAGGAAGCCCAGGCGAAAGAGTTGTTTGCCGGCTTCACCCCGATGCTCGATTTCTTCGAGCAGGAAATTGGCCCGTACCCGTTCGGCAACGAGAAAATGGGCGTGGTGGAAACCCCGCACCTGGGCATGGAACACCAGACCCTCAACGCCTACGGCAACAACTTCCGGCTCGATGGCTACGGCTACGATCGCCTGCTGCAGCACGAATTCGCCCATGAGTGGTTCGGCAACCAGCTGACCAACGCCGACTGGGACGACATGTGGCTGCACGAGGGTTTCGGCACCTACATGCAACCGCTGTACAGCCAGTACCTCAACGGCGACATCGACTACTTCGCCTGGCTGCACGACCTGCGCTTGATGCTGCGCAACCGCCACCCGATCGTTTCCGGCAGCAGCAAGACCGAGGAAGGCGTCTATTCGGAGACTGACGGCCCCGGCCAGGACATCTACAACAAGGGCGCGCTGATGCTGCACACGCTGCGCAGCCTGATCGGCGACCACGACTTCTTCGCCAGCACCCGCCGGATCGTCTACGGCCGCGACGACCCGAAGCCGGGCAACTTCAAGCCGCGCTACGCCACCACCGCCGAGTACATCGACATCGTCAACCAGGTCACCGGCCGCGATCTTGGCTGGTTCTTCGACGTCTACCTGCGTGACGCCAAGCTGCCAAAGCTGGAGCAGCAGCGCGACGGCGACACGCTGGAACTGCACTGGATCACCGAAAGCGGCAAGCCATTCCCGATGCCCGTCGAGGTACAGGTCGGCGAAACCGTGCAGACCCTGCCGATGACGGATGGCAGCGGCAGCCTGAACGTACCGGCCGGCACTCTGCTGATCATCGACCCCCGCGCCAAGGTCCTGCGCGACCAGCCGCACATCGACGCCTTCCAGCAGTGGCGCCGGCAACAACGCGCCCAAGCCGCGAGAAAGAAGTAGGACATGAGTCCGCCACGGCTTTGGCTTCAAGACAAAAAGCATCGCCCGCCCACCACGCGTAGGGCGGGCATTGCCCGCGCATGGAAGCCGCATGCATTGTCGGGCAACGCCCGACCTACTCGTTCGAGGAGTGCGGGCCACGATGGCCCGTTGCTCTACCGGGGCCCCTCTGAAGCGGCGGTCGGGCGGAGGAAAGCCCGCAGGGTGGCCACGCAAGAGAAAGTAACTCGCCCTCCGAAGGAGGACGAAAGCTCTTGCTTTTGAAGCTTTGGCTTCAAAGCTTCAAAAGCATCACCCGCGAGCGGGCCCCTGCAGAAGCCTCATACATAGAACTGGAATCGCCCGCGCATGGCCAGCCGCGCGCATTGTCGGGCGGTGCCCGACCTACGACACCAAAAGTGTTGCCTGCTTCATATGCGGGTGCGCGACTTCATCGATGGCGGGCAGTGCCCGCCTACGGTACGGAGCTCGCCGCCGCCGGGGTGCTCGCCATGGCCGCGGTCGAGAAACGACCACCATAGGGCAGTACCTCCGAAGCCAGCTTCGGGTCGGCCTGGATCATGCCGATCGCGTCGGACAGGATGTGCGCGGTTTCTTCCAGCAGCACGTCCTTGGCTTCCTTCGCCTTCTTTTCCTTTTCGAGCTCGCTCTTCAGGCTGCGCTCGTTGGCATTGAGGCCGTCGTCGAGCCGGGCGCCTTCATCGTCATCAGCCGTCGTGCCGTCCTCACCATCGATGGCCTTGTGGCGTGCACGGAAATCGTTCTGGATCGCTTCCTGCTGCTTGCGCTCGACCTTGCGGGCAGCAAGATTAAGCGAAATCGAGGTCCGCGCACGCATCGTGCGGTACTGCTCCAACTCGTCGAGCATGAGTTTCCATGCCGGCGACTGCGTCACGCGTTCCTTGTGCCGCTCCAGCAGCTGCGGCAGGTAGGCATTGAGGTTCGCCAGCGGCTCGTAGCTGGCCGGGGCGATCTGGGTCCACTTCAGCGCGTTGTCGTAGGTGGATTCGCCGTAATCCTTCTCGTCGCCGTTCTTCGGGTACTCAATGTCCGGCGTCACGCCCTTGAGCTGGGTGGAGCCGCCATTGATGCGGAAGAACTCCTGGATGGTCATCTTCAGCTCGCCGAGCTGCGGCTTTTCGCTGTCGTTGCGCGTGAAGCGGTCGAGGTCGACCAGATTCTGTACCGTGCCCTTGCCGAACGACGGCGTGCCGATGACCAAGCCGCGGTGGTAGTCCTGGATCGCCGCGGAAAAGATTTCCGAAGCCGAGGCCGTGCCGCGGTTGATCAGCACCGCCAGCGGACCATCCCAGGCCATGCCCGGCTCGCTGTCGCCCTGCTCCTGCACCTGGCCACGGGAATCACGCACCTGCACCACCGGGCCCTGGTCGATGAACAGGCCGGTCAATGAGTTGGCCTCGGCCAACGAGCCGCCGCCATTGCTGCGCAGGTCGACCACCACGCCTTCCACGCCTTCCTGCTTCAGCTCTCCCAGCAGTTTGGCGACATCGCGGGTGGCGCTCTTGTAATTCTTGTCGCCGGCGCTGCGCGCGCCGAAATCGGAATAGAACGTGGGCAGGTCGATCACGCCGATCTTGCGGGTGACGTCACCGTCCTTGATTTCGATGACCTCTTTCTTGGCCGCCTGCTCTTCGATGCTGACCTTCTTGCGCACCAGGGTGACGATCTCGTGCTTGCCGTCCACACCGGCGTCTGCCGGCAGGATCTCCAGCCGCACGACCGTGTCCTTCTTGCCGCGGATGCGGTTGACCACGTCGTCCAGCCGCCAGCCGATCACGTCGACGATCGGGCCGTCCTCGCCCTGGCCCACGCCAACGATGTTGTCGCCGACCTGGACACGGCCGGATTTGGCCGCCGGGCCGGCCGGCACCAGCTCGCGGATCTGGGTGTAGTCATCGCGTGCCTGCAGCACCGCGCCGATGCCTTCCAGCGACAGCCTCATGGCAATGTCGAAGTTTTCCGCCGCCCGCGGGCCGAGATAATCGGTGTGCGGGTCGGTGGTTTCGGCGTAGGCGCTCATGAAGGTCTGGAACGCATCCGCGCTGTCGAGCTGCCTGACCCGCTCGATGTAGCCGGCGTAGCGCTTGTCCAGCGTCTTGCGGATCTCGGCGTCATCCTTGCCGGCCAGTTTCAGGCGCAGCCAGTCGTTCATGGTGCGCTTGCGCCACAGGTCGTCCAGCTCGGCCTGGTCCTTGGGCCAGGCAGCATCCTTGCGGTCGAAGGTGTAGCTCTCGTCCGCCGAGAAATCGAACCCCTGCTTGAGCAGTTTGCGCGCGTACCCCATGCGCTCGACCGCACGCTGCAGGTAGAGGTTGAAAATGGCGAACGGCGCCGACAGGTTCTGGTTCCAGATCGCATCATCGAGCTGGTTTTTCGCCGGCTCGAACTTCGCCAGATCGGCCTGGGTGAAGAACACCTTCTCGCCATCGAGCCGCTTGAGATAGGCATCGTAGATGCGCGCCGACATCGCGTCGTCCAGCGGCTGCGCGTCGTAATGGAACCGGGTCAGGAACCGTGCGGACAACTGTGCGGCCTGTGCCTCCTCGGTGGTCGGCATGAGCGGCCAGTCGGCAGCCTTGCGCGGCTTGCCGGCACCGAGGTCGGCCGCCGACTGCGCGCAGACACCGGTCGTGACGAGGGCAAGCAACAGGATCAGCGCGGGACGAAATTTCATGAATGCTCTCAAGCTGATTCGGCAACACCGGCCGCGTGGGCCTGCAGGTCGGCGTGGTAGGACGAACGCACCAGCGGACCGGATGCGACGTGATGGAAGCCCATCGCCTCACCGGCCTCGCGCAGCGAGTCGAATTCTTCGGGGGTCCAGTAGCGCACTACCGGGTGATGGTGCGGCGTGGGCTGCAGGTACTGGCCGATGGTGATCATTTCCACATCGTGCGCGCGCAGGTCACGCAGGGTTTCCAGCACCTGCTCCATGGTTTCGCCCAGACCCAGCATGATGCCGGACTTGGTCGGCACGTCGGGATGCTGCGCCTTGAAGCGCTTGAGCAGGTCCAGCGACCACTGGTAGTCGGCGCCCGGCCGCACTTCGCGGTACAGGTGCGGCACGGTTTCCAGATTGTGGTTGAAGACGTCCGGCGGGTAGTCCTTGAGCACTTCCAGCGCACGCTCCATGCGGCCCTTGCCACGGAAGTCCGGGGTCAGGATCTCGATCTTGATGCCCGGGCTGGCATGGCGGGTGGCGCGGATGCAGGCGGCGAAATGCTCGGCACCGCCGTCGCGCAGATCGTCGCGGTCGACCGAAGTGATCACCACGTACTTCAGGCGCATGTCGCGGATGGTCTCGGCCAGGCGTGCCGGTTCCAGCGGATCAGGCGGCTGCGGCCGGCCATGCGCCACGTCGCAGAACGAGCAGCGGCGGGTGCACACCTCGCCCAGGATCATGAAGGTGGCGGTGCCCTTGCTGAAGCACTCGTGGATGTTCGGGCAGGAGGCTTCCTCGCACACGGTGACCAGCGAGTTCTCGCGCAGGCGCGCCTTGAGCTGCTGCACCGCATTGCCCTGCGGCAGACGCACGCGGATCCACGATGGCTTGCGCAGGGTCGGCACGCTGGTGTCGAAGCCGGCTCGGTTCAACGCGATCTTGTCGTTGCCCACCTGCTTGTCGACGGCGGGTGTACCGGCCACGACGCTGATCGGGATGGCCTTGGAAGAAGAGATGGATGTTTCGCTCATGTGGACAGCTCAGACCGCTGCGCGAGCGGGGAGTTCGGGGATCAGGGGAGCGGCCGGCTCGGCATCGAAACCGAACTGGCGGCAGAATTCGCCGATCAGTACGTCCTCGACGTCCGCCAGTCGCGACGGACCGCCCAAGTCTAGCAGTTGTGTGACCGCCAAACCCTTGTAGCCGCAGGGGTTGATGCGCAGGAACGGCTCCAGGTCCATGGCCACGTTGAAGGCCAGCCCGTGGAAGCTGCAGCCGCGCCGCACGCGCAGGCCCAGCGCGGCCACCTTGGCCTCGCCCACGTACACGCCGGGCGCTCCCTCGCGGCGTACCGCCTCGACGTTCCAGTGCGCCAGGGTGTCGATCAGCGCCTGCTCGATCCGGTTCACCAGCTCGCGCACGCCAACCCCGACCCGGCGCAGGTCGATCAGCGGATAACCGACGATCTGGCCCGGCCCGTGGTAGGTCACCTGGCCGCCGCGGTCGACCGGCACCACCGGAATGTCGCCCGGCGCCAGCACGTGCTCCATCTTGCCGGCCTGGCCCAACGTGAACACTGGATCGTGTTCCAGCAGCCACAACTCGTCCGGCGTGTCCGCCGTGCGGTTGTCAGTGAACGCGCTCATCGCCTTCCAGGTCGTCTCGTACGGCTGGCGGCCGAGGCGGCGGATTTTCAAAGGAAGGGAATGGGGAATGGGGAATGGGGAATCGGTGTTCACGGCAAGCTTCAGGGTCTACGGCAAAGATGTTCAAGTGAGCAGGGTAGCGTCACGAATACGGGATAGCTGCTTCTCCTATTCCCTACTCCCTATTCTCCATTCCCGGCCCAATCACATCGTGTACTTGATGTCCGGGTCGGCGCGCAGGGCGTGGTGGGCTGCTTCGTACTGTTCGCGGTTCTCGCAGCGGAAGCTGACGGTGACCGAGACGTAGTTGCCGGCGCCGGAGTGACGGTGGCGCACGGTTTCATGCAGCACATGCAGGCCGGCGCGCTCCAGCAACTGCGGCACGTGGGTCGGCAGGTTGGCGCTGGTGGTACCGACGGCGGTGATCTCGAACTCGCCGGGGAACTGGAAGCCCTTGCCTTCCTGCTTGGCCTTGGTGAAGTCGATCGGCTGCATCACTTGCTTTCCGTCGCCTGTTCGGTGTCCTTCTTGTCGCTGTGGAACCACAGCATGATGCTGTCCCACAGGCGCGAGAAGAAGCCGCCCTCGGGGGCATCGTCCAGGGCGATCAGCGGCACGTTCTGCACCGGCTTGCCATCCAGCGTGACGCGCAGCGTGCCGATCTGCTGGCCCTTGGTGAACGGCGCGATCAGCGTGGCCGGAATGTCCATGGCGGCCTTGAGCTTGTCATACTCGCCGCGCTTGACCGTGACCAGCAGGTCTTCGGCAACGCCCAGCGGCAACTCGTTCGCCTGGCCTTTCCACAACCGCGGCGTGGCCAGCGGCTTGCCGGTTTCGTACAGCTTGTGCGTCTCGTAGAAACGGAAGCCGTAGTTGATCAGGGCCATCGCCGCATCGGCACGCGCCTTCTCGCTGCCGGCACCCATCACGATGGCGATCATCCGCGCATCGCCCTGCTTGGCCGAAGCCGCCAGGCAGTAGCCGGCAGCCGCGGTGTGGCCGGTCTTGATGCCGTCCACGCTGGGGTCGCGCCACAGCAGGGTGTTGCGGTTGTGCTGCTTGATGCCGTTCCACTCGAATTCCTTGACCGCGGAAATCGCGTAGTCCTCGGGGAAGTCGTGGATCAGGGCGCGCGACAGGATCGCCACGTCACGCGCGGTGGTGTAGTGGTTGTCGATCGGATAGCCCGAGGCGTTGCGGAAGTTCGAACCGGTCATGCCGATCTGCTTGGCATAGGCATTCATCAGGTTGGCGAACGCCTCCTCCGAACCTGCTGCATGCTCGGCCAGCGCAATCGCCGCATCGTTGCCGGACTGGATGATCATGCCGTACAGCAGGTCCTTCAGCGGCACCTGGCTGTTGAGCTTGAGGAAGCTGGTCGAACCGTCAGTGGCCGCACCACCGCCACGCCAGGCGTTCTCGCTGATGGTGACCGGGTCGGTCATGTTGATCTTGCCGTTGGCCACTTCGGCCGAGATCACGTAGTCGGTCATGATCTTGGTGATCGAGGCCGGCTCCACCTGCAGGTCGGGTTCCTTGCTGGCAAGCACCTGTCCGGTGGCGTAATCCATCAGCACCCAGCTCTTGCCGTCGACATCCGGCGGCGGCGGTACCGGCGCATCAGGCACCACCGGCCGCGGCACCGGCGACGGGCGCGGAGGTGTCTGGGCAACGGCGATGCCCACCAGCAGGCTGGCGGCGGCAAACGGGATCAGGGTGCGGCGGAAAAAGTTCATCGTGAAGTAGTTCGGTCCATGGGGTGGATATCGGTGCGACGACAACCGATACGGGAGGTGTGTTGCAGATCCTGCTCAGTCTACCGCGACCCGGGGACGTGGCAGGCCCATATCCTCGATCCGGCGACTGACCTGGTCGGCACGCTCGGCATCGGACAGCGGCCCGACCCGCACCCGGCGGACACGGCGACCATCGACCCGCGTATCGCTCACCTGAACCTTGCCGACATTGGCCTGGCGCAGGCGCCGGGCCAACTGGTCGGCGTTGTCCTTTTCGGAGAAGGCTCCTACCTGCAGGTAAATGCCGGAATGCTTGCCAGTGACCACGCTGGACGGCGGTGGTTCCTGCTCCGGATGGGATGGATCGATGCCGCGGACCCGGACCATGCCGGTGCCCTTCGGCCAGATGCCAATCTTCACTGCCGCAGCGTAGGAAAGGTCGATCAGCCGGTTGTCGTGGAACGGGCCGCGATCATTGACCCGCACCACCACGCTCTTGCCGTTCTCCAGATTGGTGACGCGCACATAGCTGGGCAGCGGCAGCGTGGTGCTGGCCGCGCTGAACGCGTACATGTCGTAGGTCTCCAGACTGGAGGTCTTGTAGCCGTGGAACTTGTTGCCGTAGAAGGAGGCGATGCCGCGCTCGTCATAGCCGCGCGCACTGGGCAGCACCCGATAGGTCTTGCCGCGCACGGTATACGGCGATTTGTTGCCGTACAGCGACCGTGGTTCGGCCCGGGGCACCGGCTCGGTCAGCTTGTCGAGGTCGAGCGGGCCGGTGGGAACGCTGTCATGGCTGTCGCGGTAACGGCGACTCTGCGGCTTGTTGAGGTCATCGCTGACGCTGCTGGACGAAGGGCCTGCTCCGACCGTGCCGGCAGGGCGGGTCTTGTGGCCTCCGCAGGCACTCAGCAACAGCACCGCCGCCAGCAGCAGCACCCTTTTCATGGTGATGCATCCGCCCGTGCCACGCCGGCAGCGATCTCGCCGGCCAGCTGGTTGACCGCCATCGCATACAGCGGACTGCGGTTGTAGCGGGTAATCACGTAGAAATTCTGGAAGGTGAACCAGTACTCCGGCCCATTGGTCCCCTCCAGCACCTGCAGGCTGGCCGGCTGGCCCGGCGGCAGGGACTGCACCGGCGCGTAACCCCACGCCACCAGTTGTTCCAGCGGCCACTGCGGCCGACTGTCTTTCACCTCAAGCGGCCGGGCTGCCGCGTCCGGCTGCGCGCGGGCGGCCACCGGACCACCCGGTTCCCAACCGAATTTCACGAAGTAGTTCGCCACGCTGGCGAAGATGTCCGGCAGCGAGCTTTTCATGTCGATGCGGCCATCCTGGTCGGCATCGACCGCATAGTCGCGGATGCTGGTGGGCATGAACTGGCCCCAGCCCTGCGCCCCGGCATACGAACCGGTAAGCGTGTCGACCGGCCCGGCCAGATGGTTGGCCGGCATCTCCAGCAACTCTTTCAACTGCTCGCGGAAGAACTTCGCCCGCGGCGGGTAGTACAGGCCCAGCGTGACCAGCGCATCGAGCACCTTGTACTTGCCGGTATTGGCGCCGTAGCTGGTTTCGACGCCGATGATCGCCACGATGTATTCCGGCGCCACGCCGTACTGGCGGCCGATCTGCTCCAGCAGTGCACGATGCGCGCGGTAGAAAGCCACGCCATCGTCGATGCGCTTGCCGGTCAGGAAAATCGGCCGGTAATCCTTCCAGGGCTTGCTTTCGGCCGGGCGGCTGATCGCGTCGAGGATGCTCTGCTGCTTCTTCGCCTTGTCCAACAGCGCGTTCAGCTCTTGCGGGCTCTTCCCGGTATCACGCACCACCTCGGCGACCAGCTCGGCCTGGCCGGGGTGGGTCTGCGCCAGCAGCGGGGCCGACGTGCCGATCCACAACAGGCCCAGAAGGGTGAGGAAGCGGGCCGGGTACGGCACGAGGGCAACGGTCATGGTCAGGGCTTCACTCACGGAATCACGATATCCGCGAAAGCCTAACATGCAGGCCGGACCAAACCACGGCCATGCTGCGGACGCCGGGAGGCAGCGTTCAGATGTGCATCTTGCGATTGGCATGGATCGACATCAGCACGCCGAAACCGGTCAGCAACGACACCGCCGAAGTACCGCCATAACTGATCAGCGGCAGCGGCACGCCGACCACCGGCAGCATGCCGGCGACCATGCCACCATTGACGAACACGTAGACGAAGAAACTCATGCCGATCGCACCGGCCAGCAGACGCGAATAGGTATCGCGGGCCTCCATCGCGATCCACAGGCAACGGCCGATGATGAAGGCGTACAGCACCAGCAACGCGATCACGCCAACCAAGCCGAACTCCTCGGAAAACACCGCGAAGATGAAGTCGGTGGTGTGCTCGGGAAGGAAATCCAGCCGCGACTGCGTACTGTGCTGCCAGCCCTTGCCGAACAGGCCACCGGAACCTACCGCGATCTGGGACTGGATGATGTGCCAGCCGTTGCCCAGCGGATCGGACTCCGGGTTGAGCAGAGTCAGTACGCGATCGCGCTGGTACTGGTGCAGGAAGTGCCAGCCGACCGGAATCATCCCGGCCACCGCACCGACCAGCAGGCCGATGCGCCACCACGCCATGCCGGACAGGAACAGCGCGAAGGCGCCCGCGGCCGTCACCAGCACGGCGGTGCCGAGGTCGGGTTGTTCCGCGATCAGGCCAGCCGGTATGGCGATCAGCACGCCAGCCATCGCGATGTCCTTCCAGCCGGGCGGCAACTGTCGCGGGTGCAGATACCAGGCCACCATCATCGGCGTGGTCAGCTTCAGCAGTTCGGACGGCTGGAAGCGCATGAACCCCAGGTCCAGCCAGCGGATCGAGCCACGCCCCTCGCCGAGGATCGCCACCACCACCAACAAAGCGACACTGCCCGCGTACAGCCACGGCGTCCAGTTACGCAGCACCGATGGCGAAATGCGCGAAACCAACAGCAGCAGAGCCGCACCCAGCATGAAACGGCCGGCCTGCCCGCCAACCAGGGACAGGTCGGCATCACCGGCGCTGTAGAGCGTAACCAGGCCGGTCGCCCCCAGCAGGAACAGGCCGAATGCCAGCGGCAGATCGATCCGTGGCCGGGTCAGGATGCGCCGGACAAACCGGTGCACACGGGCGTACAAGGCCTCGATCATGGCGTCGCCCCGACGGGTGCCGGTGCCTGCCCGCCAGCAGCACGGCCACCGGACACGACGGCCGGCTCCGGCAACCGTTCACTGCCCTCGATGCTGCCACCCTGCCCCGCCAGCCAAGCATCAAGGATGGCGCGTGCAATCGGGCCGGCCGCCTCGGCTCCCCAGGAGCCGGATTCGAGGATCACCGCGACCGCGATCTGCGGGTTGTCGGCCGGCGCATAGGCGACGAACCACGCCCGGTGGCGGGTGGCCAGATAGGCCGCGCTGCGGTTGGTTTCGTAGGCGTCAGTGGTACGCGAGAAACGTTCGGCGGTGCCGCTCTTGCCGGCCATCAGGTACGGAAAGCCGGCACCCACTTTTCGCCCGGTGCCTCTGGGGCCGTAGATGACCTGCTCCATGCCTCGGTTCACCACCTCCCAATTGACCGGATCGCGGATCAGCGTCGGTCCGCTGGGAGGGTGAGGCAGCGGTTCCGGCATGGTACCGGCACCACCCTGGGTCGCCATGGCCAGGCGCGGCTCATAGGGCACGCCATGTCCGGCGAAAGTGGCGATCGCATGCGCCAGCTGCAGTGGCGTGACTGCCCAGAAACCCTGGCCGATGCCGGCGATCACGGTTTCACCCGGATACCAGGGCTCCTTGTAATTGGCAGCCTTCCATTCGCGCGAGGGCAGCACGCCCGACGATTCGCCAATGAGATCGATGCCGGTGGGCTTGCCAAAGCCGAACTCGCCCATGTAGCTGCTGAGACGGTCGATGCCCATGTCCAGCGCCAGTTTGTAGAAATACGTGTTGACCGACATCTCGATCGCACGCACCAGATTCACCGTGCCGACGCCACCGCGCTGGTCGTCGCGATAACCGCGCGTCTGCCCCGGGATATGGAACACCCCGGTGGACAGCACGGTATCGGTGGGCTTGCGCATGCCCGATTCCAGACCGGCCAGGCCGATCAGCGGCTTCACCGTGGAACCGGGTGGATACACGCCGCGCAGCGCACGGTTGTACAGCGGCTTGTCCGGATCGCCGGTCAGCGCGCTGTAGTCGGTCTGGCTGATGCCGTTGACGAAAAGATTGGGGTTGAACGTCGGCACACTGACCAGGGCCAGCACCTGGCCATTGCGCGGATCGATCGCCACCGCCGCCCCCGGCCTGCCGGCGAAAGCGTCCTCGGCCGCTTTCTGCAACCGCGCGTCAATGCTGAGGTAGAGGTTCTTGCCCGGGGTCGGCGCATGGGTTTCCAGCACGCGCTGGGTGCGCCCGTCGGCATTCACCTCAAGCAGTTCGTAACCCGGGCTGCCGTGCAGCAGGTTCTCGTACGAACGCTCGATGCCGGTACGGCCCACATGGCTGGTGCCCTTGTAGCGCACCGGGTCGAGCCGCTCCTGGTCATCGGCATCGATGCGACCGACATAGCCCACCACGTGCGCGAACATCTCGCCCAGCGGGTAGCGGCGGGTCAGATAAGGCACCACGTCGACACCCGGGAAGCGCCAGCGGTTCACCGCGAACCGGGCGATTTCGTCCTCGGTCAGACGCAGTTTCAGCGGGACGTTCTCGAACCGGCGACTCTGCCTGAGCTGTTTGCGGAACGCCTCCAGATCATCCTCGCCCAGCGGCACCACCTGGCCCAGACTGTCCAGCAGGGCATCCATGTCCTTGACCTGCTCGGGCACCACCTCAAGCCGGAACGCCGGCACGTTGTCAGCCAGCAGCACGCCATTGCGATCGTAGACGAGTCCGCGCGCGGGCGGGATCGCGCGCGGCTTGACCCGGTTGGCCTGCGAACGCGTGACGAATTCGTCGTGATGGACCACCTGCAGGAACACGAAGCGGCTCAGCAGCAATCCCAGAATCAGCACGATCAACGCGAATCCGGTCAGCGCACGCCGCCGGAAAAGCATGCTCTCGCCACGCGGGTCCTTGATCGATCGCCGGATCTTCATCTCACTGGCCCACCGCTCACTGGATCCGCAGCCGGGTGCGCAAATCGTCGAGCAGCAGGAACAGGAACGGCCACAACGCAGCACCCACGAACGGCGAGATCCACCAGCTCGCCGGTGGAAACGATCCGCCGGCGAGCAGGCGCACGATCAGCAGCAGGATGCGGTCGTTCAACAGCAAGGCCAGTACGGCCAGCGTCTGCTGCCACATCGGGAAAAAACGCAGCCGCGAACGGAAGCGCAGCACGATGAACACCAGCGCACACAGGCGCAGCGCCTGCTCGCCGAGCACCACGCCGTTGAGCATGTCGGCACACAGGCCAACCAGGAAAGCCAACCCGAGCGTGACCCGCTCCTCCGACTCCAGCGACCAGTACAGCAGCAGCAGGGCCGGCCAGTACGGCTTGAATGGCTCGAGCACGCCGGGCAACGGCACCAGCATCGAAACCAGCGCGAACACCAGCGTGCCGACGAACCACCACGAACCCAGGCGCTGGCGACTCATGGCCGCACCTCGCTGGATGCCGGTGCCGGGCTCGAGGATGCTACCCCCGGAGCCAGCTCGCTCGGCGGTCCCATCGCATCCACCGGCGCAGGCGGACCGTCCGGCTCGGCCTGGTCATGCAGCAGCAGGACATCCTCGCTGCGATTGATGTCTGCCGCCGGCTGGGCCTGCACCACCTGGAACATACCGGTGAGTGCCGATGCCGCGGACACTACCTCGCCCACCGGAAAACCCGGCGGGAAACGCCCGCCCAGGCCGGAAGTGAGCAACTTGTCGCCTGCACGCACATCTGCCGCCAGCGGAATATTGGGCATGACCAGCCGGCTTCCGTCGCGCGAACCGTAGGCTACCGTACGCAGCCCGGTGCGCTCGATCACCACTGGAATCGCGTGGACCGGATCGGTGATCAGCATCACCACCGAGGTGGTCGGCAACACCTCCTTTACCTGCCCCATCACGCCATGCGAATCGATAACCGGCTGCCCCGTCCGCACCCCGTCGCGTGACCCCGCATTCAAGGTCAACTGATAGCGATAGGCCCCCAGATCCACGTCAATCACCCGCGCCAGTTGCACGTTGAGCTCCAGACTGTGCTGGGTATCGAGCAGTTCTTTCAGACGCTGGTTCTGCTCAGCCACCGCCGCCATCCGGTTCAGCCTGGCGTTGGCCAGCAGCAGATCCTCGCGTAAACGCTGGTTCTGTTCGGTCAGCCGCTGACGGTCGGCAAATGCCACGCTCAAGGTGCGCACTCCGGCCGCCGGCAATCCGGCCAGCCGATAGACCGGCTCGACCACGGCCGCCGCCGTGGTGCGCAGGCGCCACAACCAGCCGTTGCGGTGATCGAGCACCATCAGCACCACGGCCAGCGCGAGATAGACGATCAGTCGCAGCGTGCCGGCAGCATTGCCGGCGAACAGTGGCGAGGATCCATCGCGCGTGCGCGACACGACCGCGCCTTACTCGGGGGAAAAGAAGTCGCTGCCGTGCTGATCGATCAGCTCCAGCGCCTTGCCGCCACCACGGGCCACGCAGGTCAGCGGATCGTCCGCCACCTGGACATGCAGGCCGGTCTCCTCGGAGAGCAGCCGGTCGAGGTCACGCAGCAAGGCACCACCGCCAGTGAGCACGATGCCACGCTCGGCGACGTCGGAACACAGCTCCGGCGGCGTCTGCTCCAGCGCGGACTTGACCGCCGCCACGATGCCGGCAAGCGGCTCGTGCAGCGCCTCGAGAATCTCGTTGGAGTTGATCGAGAACATGCGCGGCACGCCCTCGGCCAGGTTGCGGCCGGAAATCTCGATTTCGCGCACTTCGCCCTGCGGGAAGGCACAACCGATCTGCAGCTTGATCTTCTCGGCGGTGGACTCGCCAATCAGAGTGCCGTGGTTGCGACGCACGTAATTGATGATGGCCTCATCGAAACGATCGCCCCCCACACGTACCGACTGCGAATAGACCACGCCATTGAGCGAGATCACCGCCACCTCGGAAGTACCGCCACCGATGTCCAGCACCATCGCGCCACGCGCCTCGTGCACCGGGATGCCGGCACCGATCGCGGCCGCCATCGGCTCTTCGATCAGGAACACATCGCGTGCGCCGGCACCTTCGGCCGATTCCTTGATCGCGCGACGCTCGACCTGGGTCGAACCGCATGGCACGCAGACCAGCACGCGCGGGCTCGGCCGCAACAGGCGCGACTTGTGCACCTGCTTGATGAAGTGCTGCAGCATCGCCTCGGTCATGGTGAAGTCGGCGATCACGCCATCCTTCATCGGCCGGATCGTGGCGATATTGCCGGGCGTGCGCCCCAGCATCCGCTTGGCGTCGGTACCTACCGCCGCAATCGTGCGCGGGCCACCCGGGCCCCGGTCCTGGCGAATCGCCACCACCGATGGCTCATTCAGCACGATGCCCTGACTGCGCACGTAAATCAGCGTGTTCGCCGTGCCGAGGTCAATGGAGATGTCGTTGGAAAAAATCCCGCGAAACTTCTTGAACATGGGTTCTGCCGTGGCTCGGCTTGACTAAAAAGTAAGCTCGCCAGTCTAGTCAGCGTGTCACCTGCACGCAAGGACAATAACGTTAAGAAACCCTTTTACAACACGATCATAAGCACACTTCCTTCAGCTCCGAGTGAGCTGGCGACCTGTGCGGAAAGTCGCCAACCGGAGCGGATGGCGGTACGATTCCAGCCTTTGGCCGGAACCACCGACCCGGTATCCGTCCGACCGCGTTGTTCGCGACCCTTTCATCTTTGCCTGGGGATTCCCGCACTCATGTCTGCCGTCATCTGCGGATCGCTGGCCTATGACACCATCATGGTGTTCCAGGACCAGTTCAAAAACCACATCCTGCCCGACCAGATGCACATCCTGAACGTCTCGTTCCTGGTGCCGCGGATGCGCCGGGAATTTGGCGGTTGCGCCGGCAACATTGCCTACAACCTCAAGCTGCTCGGTGGTGATCCGCTGCCCGTGGCCGCCGTCGGACAGGATTTCGCTCCCTACCGCCAGCACATGGAGCAATGCGGGATCCGGCTCGATGGCGTGCGCGTGTTCGAAGACCAGTTCACTCCACAGTGCTTCATCACCACCGACCTGGACAACAACCAGATCACCGCGTTTCACCCTGGCGCGATGTCCAGCGCACAGGAAACCCACGTGCGCGACATCCCGCAGATCGATTTCGCGATCGTCGCCCCCGATGGGCGCGACGCCATGCTGCAGCACGTCGACGAATTCGCCGAACTCGGTGTGCCGTTCATCTTTGATCCGGGCCAGGCCATGCCGCTGTTCAACGGCGAGGAATTCCGCTCGATGATCGGCAAGTCGACCTACGTGATCGTCAACGACTACGAGTCGCAGTTGCTGCAGGCACGCACCGGCTGGGACGCTGCCGAGATTGCCAGCCGCGTGAGCGCATACATCGTCACGCAGGGGCCGCGCGGATCGATCATCCATGCCGACGGCGAGACTCACCATATCCCGCCCGCACGCGAGCGTGCGATCGTGGATCCCACCGGCTGCGGCGATGCCTATCGCGCGGGCCTGATCTTCGGCATCATGCGCGGCAAGGACTGGCCCACGGTCGGCCGCATGGCATCGCTGATGGGCGCCCTGAAGGTGGAACATCCCGGAACCCAGAACCAGCGCTTCGGCTACGCCGAATTTGCGGCAGCCTTCCTCGAGCAATTCAACTACTCGCTGGACTGATCCTGCCGCACAATCTGCCGGAAACGAAAACGGGCGGAATGGCCAGCCATTCCGCCCGTTGCGTGTCAGGCCGGCTGATGTCGCAGGAATCTAGTGCCCTGCAGCATGCTTGCCGACCGGCTGAGTCAGCTTGTCGATATACGCCAGCGCCACTGCCGAAACCACGAACGTCAGGTGCAGCAGGATCTGCCACATGATGGTCTCGCCATCCATGCTCCGAGCCTTGATGAAGGTGGCCAGCAGATGGATCGATGAAATGCCGATGATCGCCATGGCCAACTTCACCTTCAACACCGTGGCATTCACGTGCGACAACCATTCCGGCTGATCCGGATGCCCCTCGAGGCGCAGGCGGGAAACAAAAGTCTCGTAGCCACCCACGATCACCATCACCAGAAGATTCGAGATCATCACCACATCGATCAACCCCAGCACGGTCAGCATGATTGTCGCCTCCGCGCTGTCGGCCCCTACGGCCGGGTCGATGCCGCTATGAAACAGCGTGGTCTCCACCAGGTGCCACAACTCCCGCAGAAACTGCACGACATAAATGCTCTGGGCAATGATCAGCCCCAGATACAGTGGCAACTGCAGCCAGCGCGAAGAAAAAATCAGGTACGACAGAAAGCCCAGGCGGCTTGGATTGGAAGTCGTCATATGGGTCGATTCAGTGGAAGGGGAAGGGGAAGCAAAGCGGCCGATTCTACTGGTTGCCGCAAAGTTTTCGCCAGCTGTTTTGCCCAGACAGCGACCTGATCACGTGAGGCGCCGCAACTGAATATCCGCAGCCACCGCAACGGGTAAGCACGCGTGATCGACGGACACGCCATCCCCTGTCCAGCAAGTGTTTCGTCAGCCCAAAAACAAACACCCTCACCGATAATCGGTGAGGGTGTTCGAGGAAAAAAGCCCCTGGCGGTGACCTACTCTTGCATGGCAAAGCCACACTA
>Ga0222419_100777_pt1 | contig 18003 bp, 13 predicted proteins | sample 1B20Ametagenome_FD_182474 | JGI IMG/M metagenome (GOLD analysis project Ga0222419, IMG submission 182474) | Enriched microbial communities from leaf-cutter ant dump, University of Wisconsin, Madison, United States - 1B20A (version 2) | ecosystem: Environmental > Terrestrial > Nest > Insects nest... | reverse complement strand
CCAGCCTCCTTTGCTCTCAGCAGAATGCCTTCGGGAAAAGCATTGTAGCCGGAGATCTTCACGATCTCCGCCCTGTCGCGGTATTCGTTCGTTTCATTCTTTTGCTCCTTCCGAACAACTGTTATGTTCTTCTCGAAATGCAAAGGTTCCATCACGAGGGCATCGGTATCTGAGCACAACATAAAATACTGACACCAGAAGTCGCCGAGATAATTGGGGAAGATCTCCAGCACAGGAATGTCTGTTTCCACAATCTGCCCTTCACCGGTATTGGTAATAGAGTTCTTCAGGCGGTACACTTTTTTTACCTCCACATGACGCCCGCCTTTAAGGGGTAATTTAAACGTGAATGTGACCTTACCTTCAGACTCGGTATACCGGGGTTGCAGCTTTTCTTCAATATCTACGGGGCTGAAAAACCGGAGAATTTCTTTTCTGAAAGGAAGAACATACTGGGTGTTTCCTGCATTCAGAAATTTTTCCTTGCTGTTTAATATATGCCCGCTTCTTGCCCTTAAAAGTGTGTCTGATAAAAAGTACAGCTCCGGACGGATCCAGATCGCATCATCCTTGGACAGGTCTATGCGGTTGATGATCGTGCCGGAGGGGGCATTAAAAACAGTATTGATCAGTTGGGATATGTTTTTTTCTATCCCCGCCGGGCGGATGGGGTGCCATAAGATCCTGTCCTGCGCCAGTTGTTTTTCATCTATAACAACAATCTCTTTATACGCCGTGTTATTGCGTACAAACTGTAATGCATATTCAGATTTGTTTCCATCGGCATTCCCTTTGTTGCTTTTAACAAGCGGCGTAAGAACCGACTTATAAATAGCGTAGCTGTTGATAAACGGCGCATGTGCCGCAAGCTCAATCGGCTCCTCGGCCATTTTGACCGTTTCTATGTCAATCAGGTTGCTGGCACTATACCCAAACTCCTGCTTGATCTCTGAAAGCCAGCTGTCCAATTGTTTGTTGATCTCCCTTGAGTACCGGTTGTCTCCGGTATTATCCCGCTCGGTAAGGGCATATTTGTTGAATTCTTTAATAAACCACTCCAGCCATTCCCCCACCAGGTCCAATCCTTCGGTTTTACCGGGCGGTTTCAAAAAGCCATCATCATCTTTCAGAGAAAACCTGATCTTTCTGAATTCCTTATTATAGTCTGCCGATGTATACACCAACGTTGCCGGAGAGAAGGCCCCGATAGGAATATTATCAAACTTGATGAGTAGAAAGTCTGTCCAGTTATAGGCAGGTCCGTTTTTTTGAAGTTTTACCCCTCTGGGAGCAAGGTTCTTCAAAGCCGTGCCAAAGCTGTCGTTGTTAAGCTCCACAGGCGTTACCGAAAGATTGCCAAAGTCGGGGTTTACTTTATGCAGTGCCAGCAGGCTCAGCAGCCCCCGCCATTCCTGCACTACCCGCTTTCTGAGCGGGTGCTTTTCGGAGGTGAACGCGCCTAAAAAAGTAAGCGGCCTGGCATAAATATCCGGTATAGACGAAACACCCCTTGTTTGCGCCGTCTCATCCACTTCTATACCATCACTCATTGCCTGAATAATCTGCCGGTCTTTGTTATCCCAAAGTGCATCATGCGCCGGTTCGCTGATGCTGGCGCCCGGCACCAGCTTGGGGAGAAATAAATGTTTTATGGCCATATCACATGCAGATTAACTATTCACTAAATTTTTTCTGTTAAATGAAGAAGAGAGGCTGTAAAAAATATTCAGATATTTACTCCCCGCTGTCATTGCATCACTCTGGATCAAAGCATCTTTTTGCTCTGCCGTCCTGAACTTATTGAAATTGTGCTTTGGAGCATCGCCCCGGGTCCGGATAACCTCTCCGATAAATGCAGGTGATGCTTCCGGGTCTCTCAGGCTAAGCTTCTTATTGGATGGGATGGGTTCAGCCAGTATTTTGCTGCTGTCCACCAGCTTCACCTTATCTCCGTCATCAAGAGAACAGATCCAGTAGAGAAAGCTGCTCAGAAAGCTATCCGCTATTACATACAGCTCATTGTTATCCTGATGCCGTGGGTTATATATGGCAGATTCCTCTTTGAAGTTCTTCCTGAAATTTTCTGCATACCAGGTTTCGTCGGACGTCTGCTTATGTGTTTTTGCCAGTATATTCTTTCCGAACGTCAGGAATGAATAGGCGAAGATGGTGAAGTCTGCCAGACGATCCCTGAATTGCCTGGCATTGGATAACAGGGCATCACTGTTCCTGCTGATCGGGAAGGAAGTCCAGTCTATAACAGGGCTTTCCCGGCTGGCTATGAAATATTTAGGTTCTGTTGTTGCCTCTTTCGGCTGTTCAAAAAAGTCAAAAGAAGCAAGCGCGCTGGAAATTTCAATATAATGTGGCTTGTTTTCCTGCTCGGAGCTGCCGGTGCTGAATTTGCCGACATTCTGCGAAAGGGAATCGCCTATGAAATAGTACTGGTCGAAACCCAGTTGCTTATCGTTGTAATATTGCAGCGCTGCTTTGGTAGCAACCGGAAAATCGCTGTTGGTAACAAACATCGGTTCCTTTTCTTCTCCGTCTGCATTAAAGCTGAAATAGGGAAGCACCAATGCGCCACCTAACAAGATCCGGCTTTTTCCTTCGCCAAGCTTTGCATGCATGGCTTCATTGTATTTGAGCAGGGGCAGCGAACCCAGTGTGGGAAATCCCGCGGCTCCTGTTCCGCCAAATATCGATCCTACGACAAACACCCGCAATTCATTTTCACCAAAGGTTTCAATACCGTCCCAGAGCAGCTTAAAGGGATACTCATTCATAGGCGGGTCAGACATTACCACCGATCCGATGGAGGGATGCCCGCGGAAGCCTCTTTCCAGGTCCGTCCCCAATTCTGCATCTGTAAACAAAACATTCGCCAGGTTGGCAAGCTCCGGGTTATTCTTCTTTAAATTGTCGTAGTTGATGTATTTACCCAGCGTGGAGTGTTTTTCTTCAAATATGCTCCATACAAAGGGTTCATTCCCCGGCGGAATAACGATCTCTGTCCTGAACGATGGGTTGTTACCCGTTCTCTCGAAAAGAGACCGCATTTTTGTGTAGCGGGTGATCAATGATTTGGTCCTGGTAAGGTTCCCGTTCCCTTCATCCGGGTCAATTAAAAAGATGTGCAGCTTATCGGGTCCCAGACCTGCCGCGCAAAGATTCACTACAGACTCAACAACTCTGGAACCGGTTCCCCCGATCCCGATTAATACATTTTTAGGCATGGTCTAAATTTTATCTCCCAAAGGGAATATATTTTACAGTGCGTGGCGACATCAGGTAAGTTGTTAACCAGAACAATACCACCATCAGCACAAACAAAACACCAAAATAGGCACCGAACCACCTGGACTCTATTCCTTCAGTCATATTCATTACCACAATAACAACCGTCAATGCCGCAGCAAATACGATCTGCATCAGAAAAAGTACCCTCCATTTTGTTTTTGCCCTGGAAAGCTCACCGGCTACTTTCTCCTGGGCACCGTAGTAAAACCAATAGCAGGCGCAGATAATAGAAATTAATACCCCTATTCCAAAAATGAGGCGAAGCTCTCCAGCAAGCACAACCGGATCCTTTTCGGCAAGGTTAGGACTCTCCGAAAGTTGGGCGCCCATTAAAATGGCAAATATTACCCACAAAACTGCACCAAGTGTAATGGTGAGCACATAGTTGATCGGACTCTTGTTCATAAAAATGACGGTTATTTTTTTTCGAGTTGTATAAAAAATTTAGCGATTTGCGGCTGCCGGGTGGTATTGAAAACCGTAGAAACAGAGGCGAGCATTTTTTCGAGGTTAAGGGTCTTGTTTTCGTTCACTCCCTGCGCATAGGTATCCGTGTTCACTTCGTTTACCCATGCCGGCATTTTTTGCGGAACCGTATTATCCAGTGAAAGGTATATCGCATAAGAATAGTTTCCTTTAGGATCATTATTGGTGAGCTTGATCATCCCGGTTATTTCGTTGCCGTTCTGCGCCATTTCTGTTATCTGGATATCATTGCTGGCGACAGTGGAATCTCCGGTTTTTACATTTTTTTTGAAAGCAGTAACCTTTATGTTTCCCGGAGCTATTGCCGGCGTAAAGCCGGATAATGTTGTTTTCAGAGTCAGGTCCAGCTCTGCTTCCAGTTCCTTTTTTTCCGTACTGAATCCAAATACTGTCCCATGCTCCTTTAAACGACCAATCTTTCCCTGATTGTTATTGACGGTTCTGTTCTTTTTGTTCTTAACCAATGTTACTTCGTAGGATTCAACCGGGTGATCAGTGAACAAAAGCAATTGTTCATTATTGACATAAGGCTTTGCCTTTAACGAAGCAAAGAGGCGGGAGATATTCTTTTTGTCTGCAAATATTAAAACATATACCGGGCGGTCGCCGTTCACTTTTACAGCGGGACTGACATCGCCTACTATACCATTAAAAGAGCTGGTTAAACCTATAATGCCGATTTCCACCTCAGGATTCTTTTTTATGCAGCTGTCTTTTATAGCGTTTACCACCAGGTTCACATCGCTGTTGTTGTAAAAAAAATCGGTGATCAATATGCTTACCCGTGAAGCATCTGTTGTTTGCAATGCGCCGGCAAAATTGGTTTGTGTGCTCAATTGCGGATCGCTGTATATAACAGGTGAGTTTTTGCCCGTAACAAATTCAGCCCTGGAGATAGGTACAACAGAGCGTCCATACTTAAAAAATTTTAAATCGGTTTCTTTCCAGGTATTTTGACAAACCGCTTCAATATCATCGATCAGGTGGCTGAAGTTTGTATTGTTTGCCGAAGCATATCCTTTCATGGATGTCGTTACATCAAGATATATATCTACTTCTATTTTCTCAGCGCCTTTATCCGTGATTCCTGTTATTTCTTCTTTTGAATAGTTCCATAGATCAGCCTGGGGGGCCTGCGAATCGCTGTTGCCACATGCGCTAAAAAAAACGGCTATAACCAACCATATGAAAATGGAATATTTAAATATAAATACAGATGCAAAGGCTGCATCCTGATCGGGCTTGGTCTTTATTTCCATGACTGATTGATTGTGAGGGGTTCCGGATTGTAAATATAAGAGATATCGATTAATGAAATTTCTAAATATATGAACTTTTGAAGGCTCAAGGAAAGAAATCACAGATTGTTAATGTGATCTTGGGAACAGTGTACCTTTGCCGAAAAATAAAAATGAGCACAGCAGCCGAATGGGATGGCGAACTGGAGAACGGTGACGGCGCCGAGGAGCGGTATGAGCGGATGTCCTTTGTGGTAGACAAGGGGCAGGAACCTGTACGCATTGATAAATTCCTGATCACGAAAATAGAGGGTGGCACCCGCAACAAGCTGCAGCAGGGTATCGAAAAGGGCTTTGTGCTGGTAAACGATAAGCCGGTAAGATCCAATTACAAGATAAAACCCGGCGATACGGTGGTGATGTATTCCGATACCTCTCCGGAATCAACAGAAATAGTGCCGGAACCCATGGATTTCGATTTTGTATATGAAGATGATGATGTAATTGTGATCAATAAGCCGGCCGGTATGGTAGTGCACCCGGGCTGCGGTAACTATTCGGGTACGGTAGTGAACGGTATTTCCTGGCACCTGCAGCAGCAAAACCCGGAACTGTCAGAAGACAGCCTGCCCCGTTTCGGACTGGTGCATCGCATTGATAAGAACACCAGCGGACTGCTGGTCCTGGCTAAAAATGAAAAAGCATCCCTGAAGCTGGCATCGCAGTTCGCAGAACATACTGTTGAAAGAAAATATGTGGCGCTGGTTTGGGGCGACCTGCCGGAAGATGACGGCACCATCATTGCCCATGTGGGCCGCCACCAGCGGTTTCGCAAGATCATGGATGCCTACCCCGACGGCGACTACGGAAAAGAAGCTGTTACCCATTACCATGTAATCGAGCGGTTTGGCTATGTGACACTGGTAGAATGCAGGCTGGAAACAGGTCGTACCCATCAGATCCGTGTACACATGCAGCATATAGGACACCCGCTGTTTAATGATGATACCTATGGCGGCGACCGCATTGTAAAAGGAACCGTTTTCACCAAATACAAGCAATTTGTAGATAACTGCTTCGAGCTGTGCCCGCGTCATGCCTTACACGCGCAAACCCTGGGATTCGTACACCCCGTCACCGGCAAAAGAATGCTGTTTGAAAGTAAACTGCCGGAAGATATAAAGGGGGTAATAGAAAAATGGAGGCGATACACCGGCGCGAAGGGAACGGAAGTGAGCTAGGGTGGTTGCAGGTTTCAGGGGAATAACCTGGTCGCGATTCATCTTTGGAGAACATGGGTTATCTAACACCTCCAACTTCCAACAGCCGGAATTTTTAGTAAATATGTCGCCAGAGGCAACAACACAGGGGTATGTGGCGTCTTCGTCACGCACAGCGGAAATGGTTTTATATCAGGCCTGGAACACAGGCACAAGACATATCAAAAGGACAAGGCTTAAAAGAAAGAGGAGAGGTCATACCCTCTCCCCCAATAATAAAGAAGATAATATGAATAAAGACGACTGCTAATTAAGCTTTATCTCTATCTTTCCTTCTTCAAAACTTTGGATCTGGTTTTCCGTAAAAATATCCTTTGATTTATCCAGAAGCAGCTTTAATAAATCTTCTGTTTTACCGCTATGTGCAATTTTTAGCGAGGAGGTCTCCGCATTAAATGCCATATCAGAATCTGTCACACATTCACAATCAAGAGCATTTTTCTGTAATGCCTTTAATTTCATAAAGGTTATTCCAACGACCTTAATCGTTGTGTTGAAGGCAGTGGCTGTTAAATCAGTAGTTTTCTTAACTTCAGTGGTAGCTTTTGAAACTTCTTTTTCATCTTCTTTCTTGTCTTTTTTCTTGGGTAACAAACCTTTCGCACGATTAAGAAGAGCTTCCGCCCTGTCTGCCTGGCTCAGAACATTGTTTGCCTTATTAATGGTGTTGTCTACCTTATTCTGCGAGGTGGCTGATACAACACAGAAAAGCAGCACAAACGCAGTGATGGATATATGTTTCATGTTGTGAAAGTTTACTACTTTATGGATAGTGACCGTGCATCAGATCATGCTCAATTCCCCGGCGTTACTTTAACCTTTACTCTCTGCAGTTTCTCATGCTAAGCTTTGTGCGCAAGCAAGGGGCACTGCGGGATTTTCACCGGATAAACCTGATGACGAATGTAACATTCGTTTACTTTGGAGATTGTACCTATGGTAGGTATATTCATCATTCTTTTTTTATATCAGTCCCACTTTTTTAAAGTACAACGATGCTTCTTTTGCCGTCCCGAATCTTTGCTGTGAAAAAGCTTCAGCCTTTTTTAATATCCGTTTGTTATAAGTATTCACTGTTGTCTTTTCAATTTTAAACGCTTTTCCGATCATTTCGCTGGTACAGTTTTTTTGCTGCGCATATCTTTTCAATATTCTTGATTCCTGCATCGAAAAATCAGTATGGTCTGTAAATTTTTTTCGCACAAGCGCAAGCAACTTTTCTGCCGTATAAATGCTGTGCTCGCTTCCCGGGTATAGACGGGTGTGATAAATTTCATTACTGAATTCTTTTATCACATTAAAGTAACAAAGGTATTCTGTCATCCTGTTCTCTTTGGTTAACTGGAATGGGGCGCATTCGCGTTTGCAACAGATGTATTTCCCGTTTTTATGTTTTAATGCGATAATAGTAGCACAAACAGGCTGCATAAACCGAAGGCTGATTTCATTATGCATAAATAGCTCCAGTAAAGCCAGGCTGTAATAACCTTCTACAGCGGCATGTGCCGGGTGGATTATCTCCAGGTAATCCCTGAGTGAGAAATCCGAATCAGCATATCCCAGCCACCGGGCAACACCATTACAATGCACAATTCTGTTTTCCACCAGACTTATGGAGAAATAGATATTTTCACGGTGTATTTCTTCATCCAGATGCCGCAATGTGGTCTGCTGCTCAAAATCAGGTACGGAGGGTTTGTAGTGATCTCCGGGCAGGTACGTGGTTAATAGTTCTTCATGGGTTATGGCGATAGCGGGCAATATATATTTTGAAACCTGAAGCATTATGGAATATGGCTATAAGCTTAATAGCCATTACTTACCTGCTATCATCATCCTGCGGGAGAAAATTATTGTACCAATATGTAAAGCTCCGGCTATTGCAGGGACCATGTTTTTTGCGCATGGGCGTTAACATTGTGCTTATTAACGTGTAAGGGTCATTGTAATAGTCACCGCCCCCTTACTATTCTGATACTTAAAAGTATGTTCGTCCAGTTGCAGTATTGCATTTTCATATTCCCCATCGCTACCCGCAACCCTTTCATCATCCGTAAACGTATTGCCGTCATCGGATATCGCCCACTTTCCCACAACATCATCATCCAGGTCCTGGTAATCACATAACAATCCTATATCAGCTTTCCATGTGCCATCGGACAGGAATGTGAAGAAATCATCTTTTTCGCAGGGTAGTTTACCATAGGAGTCGGTTTCTGCAATACCCTCTTCTCTAAAGTCATAAGCCGGGGAAAATGTCATCTTCGTCAATTTCCACTTTCCGGCCAGTAACCCTTTCCGCCCGGCATTTGCTGGCCCGGGATCATCATTATCTTTTTTGCACGCAGTAGCAACCGTTATAAATAAAACCAGGCAGAAGGCTGTTTTTCTCATATTGTTTGATCTTAAGTGATGAATATACCTTTCTCAGGCTGTATGTCAGTATGTGACACGTTGCAATAGTAATGCTATAGCTTAATAGCCGTTACCTGGCAGTTATCATCACCTGCAGGAGAAATTATTTTACCGGGAGGGAAGCCCCGTGATGCTGCTCACAAATCTGTAAGGATCCGGTTTCATTGGCCTAAACAGCTGTAACAGCGGCCAGTCCGAACGGCTTCGACCGGCAGGCCTGGAATAAAGATCCGTTGCATAGGGAGTTTTGCCGGAATATTATTGTACCAGTGTAAAACCAGCCCAATAGTAGGGTGTATATTTTTTACGCATGGTTTTTTGCGTAGTAAAAAATGCTTCACGGATGGTTTTTCCACCCAACCAATGGATATAAAAAGTTTCCATAAATTCGGCTGTTTCTTTGTCCGACACCTGCCAGAGACTGGCCATTACATAGTTTACTCCTGCCAGCTTAAATGCCCTTTGCAGGCCGAAGACCCCTTCATTACCTTCTATTTTCCCCAAACCCGTTTCACAGGCTGATAAAACAGCCAGTTCTGTATGGGGCAATTGCACCGAGCTTATTTCCAATCCGGTCAGTATGCCGTCATCTTCACTTAATCCGGCTTTGCCTTTCCAGCCTTTATTGCCACCGGCCATTACCAGCCCGCAACGTAACAGGGGATTATCTGAAGCCTTAAACGGCACGCCGGCATTATCTGCCCGGGTGGAAGTGTCAGGTAATGTAAAGCCATGGGTGGCAAAGTGTATGACCTCCGGTGAATTATTGCCGCCCATGTTCCTGAATGCCGCTTCCGTAGCATGATCGCCGGTGAAAACAACGGATTGCTTTTGTAAAACTTCAGCATCCTTTTTTATAGTATTGATCTCTTTTAAGGTATTGGGTAAAAAGGGAAAGGAATCTGTGTCGGCACTGCGATTTCCACGGTACGCTTTCGAATAGATAACCGAAGGCGTTTCACCGGGCTGGCAGTTGTAATTGATGCCGCCAAACAGGGCTATCGAAACGGGCGCCGGCAGCCGGGTTTCTTGTAAAACTACCTGCCGGGTAGAAGTAAGTTGCACAAGGTCAAAATTATCGCAAAGAAGCGTTTTCGTTTCGTCAGAAATGGCAGCAAAGGCCACCCGGTGCAGTATTCCGGCAGGTGAAAAATATACTTTTTTAGAACAGGCAAGATAAGGCTCCAATGGCTGCCATACCAACCGGTACAGCGCACTCGCAGCGCTTTGCCTGTATCCTGCCGGTTTTTGCCCCCTGCTGTTTACAACTGCTTTGTAAGGAAATCCTTTCAAGGCGGCAATCAATTGCTGTTCTCTACACAAGACTACAAACTGAGGCACAGTATCCTGTGGACGAAGCAGTAAAGCTGCATAGTAAACGGTATCCTTTTTTGCGTCGGCGTAGGTATCGGAGGCGCAGTTGAACCTTACAAATTCAATAGCTGTTTCACCGGGTTGCAAATGCTTTTGCACATCCTGCCATGTAATAGCAAGCTTTTGCTTCATGTTCCTGTAGTCCGCCGACCTGCGTAATATATCTTTCTCCTGACTGTTCAGTATAGAAGCAACAGAATCCGTATTAGCAGTCCTTTCGGTTGATGGTGTTAATAACAGGTTTGTATAAAACGACTTTTGCTGCAGGTAATTTTTCCAAATCACAGCCAACGCACTATCTTTTGACCGGGCCATATTTTGATACAACGCCCTGGTATTTTGTAAACTGATACCGGCTGTAAGTAACCTTCTGTTGTAAGCAGCGCATGCAACTGCAGGATTTTTATGTTGCAGTAAAAACCGGTATGGGCTGTCGGCAATATCTTTGATACCTTTTAAATAGGCAAGCAATTCTGTTTCAGATAAAAAATCCAGCTTTTCCAGCAGCAGCCTGTTTTCTGCATTCATCACTTCCTGTAAATATATGGCTGCGTTGTCAGGTTCATCGGCATATAACAATCCTGCCATATCATGAAGCAGGTTCAGGCGGTCTGAATGTAATTCCATACCCTGCTTATCGTAAATAGCAAGGCATTTTTGAAACAAGGGCGCTGCCCTCTCTTTTCTGCCGGTCAAAGCATATAACCTGGCCAAATTTTTCATACAATACGGATACAGGGCAAATGCTTCGCCACCATTTATATGAATAATTGCCGCCGCTTCTTCGAGGTACTCTTCCGCTACCTTATATCTCCCCATTTCCATATTTACTATGCCTAAACGGTTTAAGATCGGGATAACACCAACGCTGTTTTTTCCACTGTACTGCCTTTGAATTTCCAATGCCCTCCTGAACGTCGAATCGGCTTTATCCATTCTTTTATTACGTTGGTAGATATCTGCCAGCCCACCTATGTCACTGGCGTATGAAGGGTGGTTTTCACCAAATAGCTTCTTTCTAATCTCGAATAGTTGCACCAACATTGTATCCTGCCTTGCATAAAATCCCATTTTTCCATATAGCCTGGCCAGTCGTTCCAGAGCCGAAGCATACGCATCCATATCTACAGGCGCTTTAAGCGCCATTTCACAAGCACGAAGGCATAATTCTTCTGCCTTATTTAAGTTGCCGATTGTCATGCAAAAAGCAGCATAGGCGATCAGATAGCTATTATAAAATTTTCTATAATACGAATGATCTTCTTTATAATACGCACTATCCATCTTCTCCAACATAGCTGTTGCATCTTGAAACCGTTGCTCAGCCTGCTGGTATTGTCCCAGGTTCCTGTGCATTGTCGCGACATTTACAAGATGATATCCGTATTGTGCGCTGGTGTCACCATATAATTCTTTTGCACATTCAGCAGCTTTTGCGTAATAAGCCAGGGCACTATCCAATTTCATCAGACTGCTATAAGTATCGGCTAAACCGTACGCAGCAGCTATATAGGTGCTGTCGTTATCACTGGTATTTTTTGTTGCTTCGAAAATTCTTTTTGCAAAAAGCAAAGCAGCAGAACCTGACTCTGTACTGCTATAAAAAATTGCAGAATCCCTGTCGTTCTGTCCCAGGGCAGGAGGTGACAGGTAAAAAAATATTGTTGTAAATACTAAAAATAATTTCATCAGTTGCTCTTGAGATTGAAAGATCATTTTTCTAAAGCATCCAATATTTTTTCCGCGTTTTTTACCAATATATGATTTTCCCTATCGTTAACAATCTGCCTGCACAGGCCAGCCGTCTTTTTGCTGTTGTTTTCTTTTAAATAGGCTAAAGCCAGGTACCATTGGGCTTTGGCCTGCAACGGCTTATCCGGTTGATTGTTTAGCACCCAATGTAAGTTTGTGATGGCATCCCTGGTATTGCCGGCTTGTAAAAAAGCAAGTCCTTTATAATAATGCCCCAGTTGCAAAATATTTTCTTTACGGTCTGTTTCACCAGCACTCCGGGTTTGGGGCAGGTTGTTTAAATTTAATTTTTGCAGGGTGGTATAGTTGCCGGATTCATAATCCATCAACGCTTCTGCTAAAAAAAGAGGATATTGTTCCGGTAAAGCATCTTTTTTAAAATATTGTTTGAACAGCAGGGCCAGGTCAACTTTTTTGCTGCTTTCTTTTACAGATTCTGCTACTGTCGCCCCAGGCGGAATAACATTTTGCTGTACGGTATCAATCACCTCCATATTCTTTCTATCGGCAACACCCGGGTTTTTTCCCGGTTTTTGCCAAAATATAGTAAGGAACGTAATCACTGTTACAACCGCAGCACCAATGGCAATCCATTTTTGCATATGAATTACTTTGCCGGGTGCTGCAGGAGGCGGCAGGTTTTCGTTTGTCGCTACTGTGCCGGGTAAACGGTCCATCCCCCGTAACATAAATTCATCCCTCACCGATTGCTCAAAGTCGAGCTGTTTACGCATTTCCGGGTTAGAGTCAAGCTCTTTTTCAAACGCATCCATTTCTGCTTCCTCCATGTCTGCATCGAGGAAGCGGATCATTCTTTCATATTGTTCGGTTGTAATACCCATACCGGAAATTTAGAATACTAACTGTTTTTTTTGTCTATCTCCTCCACCAGCTTCCGCAACCTTTTCATACACCGGTAAATGCGGTTGGTAAGTGAGGACACTTTAATAGCCAAAATGGCTGCGATCTCATCATGTGATTTTCCTTCAATATGCTGCCACTGGATGATCTGCCTGTCTGCAGCATTCATTTTTTCCAAAGCCCGTATAATAAGCTCGTACCTTTTTTCTTTTAGCTCACTTTCCATTTCACCCGTATTGCCTTTTGCTTCATTAGATACAACAAGTTGCAACTGCTTGTTTTTATCGGCCAGCCGCTTTTCTTTTTTCAAATTGCCCAACAGCATATTCCTGCAGTAATGAAACAATACCGTTTTCACACTGGCATTGCTTTGATAGAGCTCACCGCGACTGGCGGATTCTTTTAATTTCAGCACCCCATCCGTAAAAGAATCATTGGCCAAAGATTCAACAAGGTCAACGGGATAATGCCGGTAAGTAATTTTGGCCCATTTTACAAATAAGGAACGGTAGCAGGAATAAAAGCAGGAAACAATGCTTTCGGATATTTCCTGCCGGTTGTTTTTAAACGCAAAGGAAATGGTTTCTATATTTAGCAACTGCTGGCAGGTCGGCTTCATTAGTTATTTGAGTCTGTAAAAATATCCTGTTATTTTCCATTAAATATACATAACATACTGACACCTAATAAAATCCGGCTCTTATTTTGGTCGAGCAGGTATAATAAAGTGATGAAAAAACATTAAATTTTGAGTGCCGGTCACCGGGGTAGCCTAAATCCTATAGCCTTACGACCTGACAGCCATCACCTGCGCCCTGAAATCTGCGACCTGAAACCTGTGACCAACGTCTTGCGACTTGGATCTTTACTACTATATTTGCAGCCGTTCTTTACAAAATCGTTTCCGGGTTGGCAGGGTAATACCTGATAGGAAAAAGGAACTGCGTGCAAATCGCAGGCTGTTGCGCAACTGTAATCCCGCTTTTAGCGGGGAAGCCAGATACTTACCCGGGAACGAAGGCTCATGCTTTCGCAATTTGAAGCAGTCGTCTGGATAAGGGCATTCTCCGGGCAGGTTCCGTACCTGGACGGGGTAATTGCGCCTTCGCCACACTTTTCATTTCCGAAAGCATACACATTCAAAACGTAAAGAGCAATAATTCAATTATTGTTTCAAAAAAAGTTTTATGCGTATGCTAAAAAACAACCTTGGCTATCCCCGCGTGGGCGCCAAAAGAGAATTAAAAAAAGCCTGCGAACAATACTGGGCAGGCAGTATCACGAAGCAACAGCTTTCACTGACAGCAAAGCAATTACAGGAAACCCATTGGAAGATGCAGGCAGATGCAGGTATTGATCTCATCCCCTGCAATGATTTCAGCTTTTACGACCAGGTGCTGGATATGTCGCTGCTGCTGGGCGTTATACCCCAACGGTATGCTCCCGTGGTGACCGATGTAAAAGAAAATACGGAGCTGGACCTGTATTTCGCCATGGCACGCGGTTACCAGAAAAACGGACTGGATATTCCTGCCATGGAAATGACCAAATGGTTTGATACCAATTATCATTACATTGTACCGGAGTTTACCGAAGACCAAGAATTCAAGATACTTTCCACCAAAGTGTTCCAGGAGTTTGAGGCGGCAAAGCAAACGCTGAAAAAAACACCCAAGGCAGTGCTCATAGGACCTGTTACCTACCTGCTGCTGGGTAAGGAAAAAGTGCAGGATACCTCATTCCATCGCATAGACCTTATCAAAAAGCTGGTGCCCGTATATGTGAAGATCATCCGGAAGCTGGAGGAAGAATATGGTGCACAATGGATCCAACTGGACGAGCCCTTCCTGGCACTGGATCTTTCTGAAAAAGAAAAAAAAGCATTTGAATATGCCTATAATGAGATCCGCAGCAAGTGTCCGGATGTAAAGCTGCTGCTCACTACCTACTTTGAAGGATTACGGGATAATGCTTCCCTGGCAGCCAGCTTGCCTATTTGCGCCCTGCACCTGGACCTGGTGCGTGCACCCGGGCAGCTCGACCAGGTATTGCCGCTGTTATCCCCCAGGACCAGTGTATCGCTGGGTGTAATTGACGGCAGGAATATCTGGAAAAATGATTATAAAAAATCCCTGGTGTTCATTGAAAAAGCGGTAAAAGCTTTAGGTCATGAGCGGGTGATGATCGCGCCTTCCTGCTCCCTGTTGCATACGCCGTTTGACCTGGACCTGGAGACTGAAATAGAACCGGAAATTAAAAACTGGATGGCTTTTGCCAAACAGAAGCTGCACGAGGTGAACGATCTGTATGAAATAGTCAATGGTAATGCCGCGGCGCTGGCAGCAAACCAGGAAGCAATTGAAAGCAGGAAGCAATCAGGACGGATACATAAGCCGGAAGTAAAAAAGCGCGTGGCGGCTTTAACAGATGCCGACGATAAAAGGAACAACCCATTTGCGCAGAGACAGGCTGTTCAGTTAAAGAAGTTCAATCTTCCGTTGTTCCCTACCACTACCATCGGTTCCTTCCCACAAACAGATGATATCAGGCAGCTGAGAGCCCGCTGGAAGAAAAAGGAACTGACGGATGCGGAATATGAAGCCGCTTTGGAAAAAGCTACCGTAGATGCCATCCGCTGGCAGGAAGAAGCCGGGCTGGACGTGCTGGTGCACGGAGAGTTTGAGCGTAACGACATGGTGGAATATTTTGGAGAGCAACTGGATGGGTTCCTGTTTACAAAAAACGGCTGGGTACAGAGTTACGGCAGCCGTTGCGTGAAACCGCCTGTCATTTATGGCGACGTAAGCAGACCTGCAGATATGACCGTTCGCTGGAGTGTATTCGCACAAAAGAATACGGATCACCTGATGAAAGGTATGCTGACAGGCCCGGTCACCATCCTGCAATGGTCCTTTGTTCGGGATGATCAGCCCCGTTCTGAAACCACCAACCAGATAGCGCTGGCGATAAGGGACGAAGTAGTGGCGCTGGAAAAAGCCGGTATCCAGGTCATACAAATAGACGAACCCGCCATCCGCGAAGGCCTGCCATTACGCAAAGCAGACAGGGATGCCTACCTGAAATGGGCGGTAAAAGCTTTCCGGATCTCCGCTTCCGGCGTAGCTGATGAAACACAGATCCATACGCATATGTGTTACAGTGAGTTCAACGACATCATTGAGCATATTGCCGCCATGGATGCCGACGTGATCACCATTGAGACCAGCAGGTCGCAGATGGAGCTGCTGGATGCCTTTGTGGATTTCAAATACCCTAACGAGATTGGTCCCGGCGTGTATGACATCCATTCTCCAAGAGTACCGACTACCGGGGAAATGTATGTGTTGCTGGAAAAAGCAGCCAGGCATATCCCGGTACGTAACCTGTGGGTAAACCCGGACTGTGGTTTAAAAACCCGCAAATGGGAAGAGACCAAAAAGGCATTGGAACATATGGTGGAAGCGGCTAAAATGGCAAGGGAGAAAATAGCGGTGCTTTCCTAGCATCATGTCAATTGTCCCGCAGATCTCGCAGATGATCGCAGAAAATATTATGTATCAGCGAAAGTCAGCGCCATCCGTGGGAAATTGTGACAGCATACTTTCCGGTGCCATGGTATAATGGAAGTCCACCGTTCAGCATGGTCGGGCGCACCACTCTGGTAAATAAGCCCTGTATGGGGCCGCACTTTGGTAGAAAAATATATAAATGGTAATGTCAGCCCCATCGGGGCGACATTATCTATCAGCGAAAGTCAGCGGCATCAGCGGAAATTGTTAAACTAAGCTTCCAAATGGGGCAGGCGTAAAGTTTGCTCCATTTTTGCTTATGTTTGGGCCTCAAATAAATACCTTCATGAAGAAGTTACTATTGATGGTTTGTATCGGGTTTTCTGTTTATACACAGGCACAAAAAACAAACCCCAAACCTTTTGCAAAAGAGATCACCGCCCAGGGGCTCAAAGAGCAATTATACATTATAGCGGGACCGGAAATGGAAGGCAGGGGCACAGCCACAGAGGGTGAGCGCAGAGCGGCAGCATATATTCAAAGCCAGTTTGAGAAAGCGGGCTTACAGCCCGGCTTTAACGGATCTTATCAAATGCCTTTCCCGGTATTTGAAGACAGCCTGCTGAAGATCCACCTGGCAGTGAACGGTAAAGATTTTGTTGCAGGGAAAGATTTTTCAGGGAATATAGGCATGCTGAATAATGCATCCTTCAGGTTTTCGGAGGTGGTATTTGCGGGCTTTGGTGTTGTAAATGAAACCCGGGACGACTATAAAGACCTGGATGTAAAAGGAAAGCTGGTGATCGTTTTATCTGCAGCGTTTGGCAGGGATCTCCCTGCAGAAGTAAAAAACAAAATCAACGCTTTCGTTCAGCAGGATGCCGCTGAAAGAAGAGGGGCTGCTGCATTGCTTATCGTAGACAACAAAATAGATCCCGTACCTGCTAAGGGTAACCTGTACGTGAACCCTTACAAGACGGTTTACCGCATTAACACCTTTACGGTTTCTGAAAATGTGGGAAATGTTATTGCCGGTACCACCCTTACCGGTAGCACACCACAGGTGCTGAAAGCAAAAGTGGATATGGATTTTGTAAAGCAGCCCAACGAATTAACCAGTTATAATGTGTTGGGGCTGCTGGAAGGATCAGACCTTAAAGATGAATTTGTTGTGCTGACCGCGCATTATGATCACATGGGCGAAAAAGACGGGAAAATATGGTTCGGCGCAGATGATGATGGTTCAGGTACAGTGGCGGTAATAGAGCTTGCCAAAGCATTTGCGAAGGCTAAAGCAGCCGGCAAGGGACCCAGGAGAAGCATCCTGTTCATGACCGTTAGTGGTGAAGAACGTGGACTGTGGGGTTCCGCCTACTACGGGGAAAACCCGGTATACCCGCTGGATAAAACAACCGTGAATCTCAATATTGACATGATCGGCAGAATAGATCCGGACAGGGCTAAGAAAGACTCCCTGAACTATGTTTATATCGTGGGCGATGACAAATTGAGCTCCGACCTGAAGCCCATTAGTGAGGGCATCAATAAAAAATATACAAAGCTGGGACTGGATTATAAATTCAACGAGCCGAAAGACCCGATGCGCATCTATTACCGCAGCGATCATTACAATTTTGCCAGGCATGGTGTTCCGATCATATTTTATTTCAGCGGTCTGCACCCGGACTATCACCAGCCGACAGATACACCCGATAAGATCAACTATGCCCTGCTGCAGAAAAGGACCCTGCTGGTATTCTATACAGCCTGGGAAATGGCCAATCGTGA
>Ga0222419_100775_pt1 | contig 18060 bp, 12 predicted proteins | sample 1B20Ametagenome_FD_182474 | JGI IMG/M metagenome (GOLD analysis project Ga0222419, IMG submission 182474) | Enriched microbial communities from leaf-cutter ant dump, University of Wisconsin, Madison, United States - 1B20A (version 2) | ecosystem: Environmental > Terrestrial > Nest > Insects nest... | reverse complement strand
AGGCAATGCAGTACGGGAGCCTTCACCGGTTTCCCCGTTCTGAAAGTGTGCGGTACGTTCGTCACAGCCGACCCATACTCCGGTCACCAGGTCCTTGGTGATGCCCATATACCAGGCATCGACATAATCTGATGAGGTGCCCGTCTTTCCACCGATCTGGTTCCTGTTTTTCCAGAGGTCCCATTCCCAGAGTGCCTGCGAAGTGCCGCCAGGTTCTTCCATGCCACCACGGAACATGTACAGCATCAGCCAGGAAATCTCCTCGGACAGGACCCGTTTCATTTTAGCGGTGAAAGTTTCGATTACATTGTCGTCCAGATCGGTGATCTTTTCTACAAGAATGGGATCGGACCTGAGCCCGTCATTCAGGAAGGTGCCGTAAGCCCTGACCATTTCATATACAGAGACATCGTTTGGCCCCAGGCTGACAGAAGGTACCGAAGCCAGGTTGCTCTCTATCCCGCATTCATGGGCCCATTTGACCACATTGTCGGCGCCGACAGCCTCTGTTACCTGGGCCGTGATCGTATTTACAGATTTGGCCATGGCCCAGCGCAGTGACATTTCCCGGTAGGAAATGCTCCAGTCCGAATTTTTAGGTTCCCAGTACTCTGTTTTGCCGTTTTCCTGGTAGGAGATCCTGACAGGCTTGTCTGTGAACTTATCGCAGGGGCTCATTCCTTTTTCCAGCGCCGCAAGGTAGGCAAAGGGCTTGAAAGTGGAGCCGGCTTGTCTTTTGGCTTGTTTTACATGGTCATATTTGAAGAACTTATGGTCGATACCGCCTACCCAGACTTTGATCTTCCCGCTGAACGGATCCAGTGTCATCATTCCGGTATTCAGTATCTTGCCGTAATACCGGATGGAATCCATTGTTGAGAACAGGGTGTCGCGATCTCCGTTCCAGGTAAATATCCTCATTTTCTTTTTCCTGTTGAAATAGGCGTCCACAGAATCGGGAGTGTTTGCAAACTTCTTTTTCAGCTGGTGATAGATGGGCAGGTTCTTCATGGCCCGGTCCGGGTAATCTACTTTGTTCTTTTCAGAATCCCGCCAGGGGTCTTCATTTCCCCAGACATTATAGAACCTCCGCTGCAATGTTTTCATTTGCTCTGCCACTGCTTCCTCGGCATATTTCTGCAATTTGGAGTCAATGGTCGTATAGATCTTCAGCCCGTCCTCATACAGGTCATAGTTGTTTTCCTTACACCATTTTTCCAGGTATCTGTCCACGGCTGCCCTCAGGTAGGAATCTCCATCGCTGCCTTCATCGACCCGGCCTTCCTTAAGCTGCAGGGGCATCTTTCTGAAGGTGTCCAGCTGGGCGGCGGTGATATAGTTGTATTTATTCATTTGTGCCAGCGCCACATTTCTTCTTTCCAGTGCCTTGCCGGGGTTTTTGATCGGATTGTACAGTGAAGTACCTTTCAGCATGCCGACGAGCAATGCAGATTCAGCCGCGGTCAGTTCGCTGGCTTCTTTGTCAAAATAGATCCTGGATGCGGTTTTTATCCCGTAGGCGTTGTTCCCGAAGGAAACGGTATTGAGATACATCGTAATGATCTCATTCTTAGAATAATTCGATTCCAGTTTTACAGCGGTAAGCCATTCTTTGAGCTTGGGGACCAGGGTACGGAGCAATGGGATCCTGCTCAGCAGGCCCTGGGATTTATTGTACCTGGTCCGGTACAGGTTTTTGGCCAGCTGCTGGGTGATGGTACTTGCACCGCGCTTATCGCCGGTAGCTGTTGAGATCCCGCTGGACAGCAAAGAGCGGAAATCTATGCCCATATGCTGGTAAAAACGCACGTCTTCTGTGGCAACCAGTGCATTGATGACATTGGGGGAAATTTCATTAAAGCTGACCGGTGTCCTGTTCTCTTTAAAATACCTTCCAATGAGCACCCCATCGGAGGTATATAGTTCTGAACCAACCCTTAACGTAGGTGTTTTGATGTCGCTGTATGAGGGAGAATAACCAAATAACCATAAGAAATTGAGTTGAAGTGCACAAAAGAAGAGGATGATGCAATAAAGTAATATACAGAAATAACGTATGTACCTATTGCGGATTTCTTTAAACATGGGATAAATATCAAAAAAAACGTAAAATTCTTATTGTTAAATAGTGTTAAAACTCGCGGTACAAATTAAAGTAAATCAGCGCTGCATCCCGCTGTACCAACGCTGCGAGCTTACGAATTTAGGCTTTATGTCCAGAATACCATTATTAAAGATAACAAAATTGCAGTATTGTTTTTTTACTTATATTGATCCGTCAAAACTAATCCGAATCGCATGCTTTCCAAAATCTTAATTGCAATGGCTGACCTGGTCAGCGCTTTAAAGGCGATCACCGTCATTGCCGCTATTTTATCGGCGGTCGCGTTGTTTTACAGCAGCGCCTTAAGTAAACAAAGATCCAGTAATCCCCTTCAACTGGTCCTGATCCTGTTTCTGGCAGTAATGGCTTTGTCCTTTATCGTAAAAGGGTGCTTTACCTCCGGATATTTCGAATTTGACGTGCCTGCAAAATAGGTGCTTCTTAAAATGATTTCAAAGCCTGTCCATGCTGACAGGTTTTTTATTACATTTGCAGCGCTTTTGGTTCCTTTCCGCATTCTGGAATGGATTAAAAGGGAATACGGTGCAAATCCGTAACTGTCCCGCAGCTGTAAGCTCTGAAACGGTGTTCAATCATTGCCACTGGTCCGCATTTTATAAGGAAAAAGGACCGGGAAGGCAGAATAACCGGGAGCAAGTCAGAAGACCTGCCTTTAGCATATTGATTTCATAGCTTTCGGGGATTGAAGCTAGGAGTGAGTGCTTATTTATTGTATTTCATTTCCTTGATCTAAACTGTTTGCTGTGGGTAATACTCACAACAAAATTATTGTTGTTGTTTGCCGGATTTTTTTGATGCATAAATTAAACAAACAATAAAAATGAAGATGAATCACAAATTAGTAATTGCCGCAGGAATTGGGCTTTTCCAGCTCGGCCTTGCCGGTAAGGCTGCTGCACAGGAAGCGATAAGCCTGGACAGCGTTGTTATCTCTGCGACCAAAAATGACCAGAAGCAGTCCCAGACCGGCAAAGTAGTCACTATTATCGGTGCCGATGTCCTGGAGCGCAGTCATGGCAAGACCCTTACTGATCTGCTCAATGAACAGGCTGGTGTCGTCGTTGGCGGCGCAACGGGAAACACAGGGCTCAACAAGAGCCTTTTCGTGCGCGGAGCCGCAAGTGCTTATGCTGTTGTGCTGATCGACGGCATACTGGTCAGCAATCCGGCGGGTTCAGGTTCCTCTTTCGACCTTCGCATGTTTTCCATTGATCAGATCGATCATATTGAGCTCATCAAGGGTGGCCAGTCGACCATTTACGGATCAGACGCTGTCGCCGGCGTGATCAACATCATCACCAAAAAAGGAAAGGATGCCGGGAACAGCGTCTATGGAACGGCCAGCTACGGAAGCTATAAAACCTATAAAGGAACCATTGGCATGAGTGCAAATGTAGACCGCTTTTCCTATAACATTGCCTATACACAAGGAAAGACAGCTGGTATATCGGAAGCTGCGGTTCCTGAGGGTTCTGCAGACGTATTTGACAAGGACGGAAACAAAACGGGTGCGGTCAATGCAAATTTCTCACTTCAGGCTACTGACCAGTTCAGTGTGAGCCCTTTTCTGCGTTACTTTTACGGGCATTACGACTTTGATTCGGGTTCTTTTGCAGACAATGGTGACAATAACTTCATCCTGAAGCATTTCAACGGTGGATTGAATACCAAATATGACTTTGGAAGCGGAAAGATCAATTTGAATTACAGCTATGAAACCTCCGGCATCAATTCAACCAATGAGTACGGCAGCAGTCTTTCTGAAGGTACCATGCAACTGGCAGACCTGTTCTACAACCAGAAGCTGGGAGATAAGATCGACCTGCTGGTCGGGCTGGACAACAGGGCAACCAAATTCAGGCTCAATTCCGATTCAAAGCCGCATACCAATCTTTTCAGTGCTTATGCTTCTGTATTTGCCCATGACCTGAGCATCTTTAATATCGAGGTGGGAGGGCGCTATAATAAGCACAAGCAATACGGCGAAAATTATACCTATAACATCACGCCTTCCATCAACCTGATCAAATCCGTCAAACTTTTCGGCACGCTTTCTACTTCCTATAAAGCGCCGACCCTGGAAAACCTGTTTGGCCAGTATGGTGCAAACCTGGATCTGGTTCCGGAAAAATCCAAAAATTATGAAGCGGGATTCAGCTTAAACTTTGCTGAAGATAAGTATACCCTGCGCGCGGCAGGATTTAAAAGGGACCTGACCAATGCCATTGTTTATGGAAATGTGGGGTATGTAAACCAGGCCAATCAGGAGGCTAAGGGTTTTGAAATTGAGCCCGCTTTGAAGATCGGTGTATTCAGTCTGAACGGATACTATGCCTATGTGGAGGGAACAGAATTTAATTTTGTCACCAATGAAGTTTCTGATTACCTGCTGCGCAGGCCAAAACATATCTTTGGTGCAAACCTGGGCGTACAGGCAACCAAAGACCTGTTCCTGAGCAGCTCGTTCAAATACAACGGCAGCAGGACAGACGGGAATTTTACCGACTATAAGATTGAAAACCTGCCATCCTACAAACTGCTCAATTTTTATGCAGAATATACCCTGATCAACAGACGCGTCAAGCTGTTTGCAGACCTCAAAAATATACTGGACGAGCAATACAATGAATTTTATGGCTACACCAGTATGGGCTTTAACATGAATGCGGGTGTAAGTTTTAATATTAGATAAAGAATCGGTAATTTTACCTTGTAAAAATTACAAATATGTCTTTAGAGAAAATCCACCTCAGAAATTATATCCTTGTCCTGATCGTCATTGCGGCAGCGGCCACGCGGTTCTTCCATTTAGGCGGTGCTGTGGCTGGCTGGTTTAATTTTACTCCGATCGGCGCGATCGCGATGTTTGGCGGTGCATACTTCTCCGACAAGGTCAAAGCATACCTTATTCCGCTTGCGGCGCTGGTCTGCAGCGACCTGGTCCTGAACTACACGGTATATTATGATGTGCCGGGCAAGCTGGATGCGGCCATCTGGACCTATATCAGCTTTCTGCTGATGGTTACGGTAGGCAGGTACATAAATAAAGTGAATGCAGGAACTGTGATTGCAGGCGCTTTTGTATGTGTGCTGATCCACTGGATCATTTCAGACCTCAGTGTGGTGCTGATGGAAGGTTCGATGTACCCGAGAACATTTGCCGGTTACCTGCTGGCCCTTCAGAATGCCATCCCATGGGAGCGTAACCTGCTGGTAAGCACACTGGTCTACAGCCTGGTGATGTTTGGCGGGTTTGAATATGCGAAAAGCAGATTTCCGGCACTGCGCTTCGACGGGCCGGCAATGGCGCATGCCTAGTTAACCCCGTGATCTATAGATTTACAGCCCCTTTTGCATTGCAGAAGGGGCTTTTTATTAAAACAAGGTCACCCCGAAATTCCAGCCCCACCAGCCCCTGATGTCTGTAGTAAATTCATGATGCCTGTCTGGATAAACCTGTTGCTTATAGCCGCCTGCGCTGGAGCCCACCGGCGCTTCACTGGTATAGACGGAATAGACCGGCCCGCCAAACAGGGTGAACCCTTTCAGGATCCGGATCTGGACATTGGCCTGGAACCTGTTCAGGAAATTCGCATAATCCCAGTTGCCCAGGTAAATGTATTGTGAGGAGGCCTCGGCAGCAATCGAGAACTTATTACTGAAAATAAAATCATGGCCAAAGCCAAGCCCGGCTGTTTCCATTCTTGCCGTATCTGAAAAATTCTTGCCCGCAAAAAGAATGTTGTACAAATTGGCGTTCCCGGTCTTGAAAGCTGCATTGGCATTGATCAGCTCATTGGAAGACAGGCTGATCTTGTGGTAACCATGTTTTACAAAGTTGATCAGTCCGATGCTGACCCCGTCGTTGTCGTCGGACAGGTTTACGATACCTATTTGTGTGCCATGCAAGTCCCTGGCATAATTTAGCAGACCGGCTACCTGTGTGCCCCTTGCCGTACCAGAAACCACATTCATTAACCCGCTGACCTGTACACCCTCCATATTATTTCTCACATGGTTCAGCAGACCTGCGGCCTGTACGCCGTCTACTCCGGTCCGTACATCGTTCAGCAGGCCGGCCACCTGAACGCCATCCACAGAACCGCCGACTGCATTGAAAAGGCCTGCTACCTGCACACTTTTTACATTCCCCTTGCTGATGTTGAACAACCCGCCGATCTCTACACCATCTGCACCGGCAGTATATCCTCCAAGCACATTCAGCGACACTTTATTCACCACCTGTGCGCTCATGATGCCATGCGAGCTCAGGCCTGGTGTCAGCGAAGCCTGAAAAGGGGTATTGGCAAAAAAGTCAGGAATGTTCAGGCTCTGGATCTTCTGCCTTGATGAAATGAAAAATCTGCTGATTCCTGAATCTTCAATAGAATTGAGCAGGCCCTCCTTAAATTCCCCGTCCTTTTGCTCATATCCTTCTGGCCTTACTTTAATGTCTGAAAGAAAGATCAGGGAGGTGTCCCGGTAGTTCTCCTTGCTGGCTGTCAGGATGACTTCTTCATGGTTGCCCTTGAAACGCAGCCGGAAATAGCCATCTTCATCGGTCAGCGCCGATTGCAGCAGCCTTTTTTCATATACACTGGCCGCTTTGACGCGCCTGCCTGTTTGCAGGTCTACTACGTATCCGCTGATCAGGTAGAGGTCTTCCGCACTCGTAATGTTTTCCGGCTCAATGGTAAAATGATTGGCTGCATAACGCAGGATAATATGTTCACGAAATTCCTTATAGTCTACTTTTCCATCGAAGAGCTGGTCCAGAATATCCCGTACCGGCTGGCTTTGTACGCTAATGCTCACCAGGCTGTCCTGCTTGAATAGCTTCCCGCTGTAGGAGAAATAAAAATCTCCCGCTTTGCTGATGTGATCCAGCACTTCGGCCAGCGGTTTTTGCTTCATGCTGATGCTGATGCGCTTGTCCAGGTTGTGACGGTAATCGGTCGCGGCGCTTTGGGCCATACCATACCCGCTGAGCAGCAGGATAAGAAGTGTGAGTTTTAGCTTGATCATTTTAATCTGGACAACAGAATCTTATTTTCATTACGTGCCTGCTTCAAATTGAGGGTTTCACAGATCATTTTCAGGCTATAGTCCAGGCCGGCATCTGCCCTGAAGGTCGTGCTGATCTCTTCAGCCTGAAGTGAAGGATCGTCCAGCACGATCTCAACGGGGCTGTAAGCTTCATTCATGACATCGACTAGCCGCTGCAAGGTTGTATTGACCGCGGTAAACAAGTTGCTGCGGTAATAATTGTACAACTGGTCCTTATTCCTGACCTTTTGCAACCTGGCGGCGGGAGAGGGGATGGACACCTTTTCTCCTTTATGCAGTTCGACCTGCTCGCCATTTCGCTCTACCCTGACAATACCGGTCTCTACAATGATCTCCGTCTGTGCCTTCAGGTACTTGATGTTGAACGAAGTCCCTACTACCGTGACCGAAACCTGATCGATATTGATGACAAATGGCTTTTTCTTGTTATGGGCCACGTTAAAAAATACATCTCCGTGCTTCAGTTTCACGTTGCGGTGGTCTTTAAAATCGGCTGCATAGCTCAATTCGGTATTTCTGTTCAATGTCAGCTCTGATCCGTCGGGCAGCTTTTCAGTGATCACCCCGTTCAGCGCCGTCAGCTCCTTATAGTGCCCCGGGCCGAACAGTTCGTAGCTCAGCCATGCACCAGCGATCAGCACCAGTGCCGCGGCGACCTTCAGCCAGCTGAAGTCACTGTTCAGTTTTCTGACCGGAATGTTGTACGCATTCCTTTTACCGGAAGAAGTTGCAGCATCTTGTACTGCGGCCCGTTCCCTGAACTGCAGCCATGCTGTATCTGCGTCTACATTGTTAAAGGCTGCCAGCTTCTGCCCGGCTTTCCATATCTTTTCAAATTGCGCAAAATAACGTTCATGGTCCCTATCGGCGGCAAGCCATTCCTGAACAACGAGACTTTCCTCCTCATTGGTTTCATTCAGCAGAAACTTGATCAATAATTCATCTTCCATCTTTCCTCTAATTAAAAAGATCCCTGTAATAAACCCATATAATGACCAGCAACACCGAAATGAAATCGGCCAGTTTTAACCGTAATATTTTTAATGCCTTTCCCATTTGATTCTCTACTGTTTTAACAGAAAGATCCAGCCGTTCGGCGATCTCCCTGTATTTTAATTCTTCAAACCTGCTCATCTGAAACACGGTCCTGCACTGTTCGGGCAGTTCGTTCAGGGCTTTATGCAGCCCCAGCTCCAGTTCACCCAGTTCTGCTTTTGCAGAAGCGGGCTCATGTTCAGCATTCATCGTCTGAGCTGCAAAGTCCCGGTACCTGTTCCTGACCTTCTGGTGTTTCATAAAATTCAGGCTGTCATGGTAAACGCATTTGTACAGATATGCCCTGACCGGACCCCGGATGTTCAGCAATTCACGCTTTTCCCAGAATTTCAGGAACATGCCCTGCACGATCTCTTCTGCCGTATCTGTATCTCTGAGCATGACCTGCGCATAAGCATGAAGCTCCCCGTAATGGGTCTTAAACAGCCGCTCAAAAGCCTGGTCATCATAGATTTGCTCCATCCGGTAAATATATTCTTTTAAATATTGATTCTTTTCATGATTTCTATGCCGGAAGCACTATTTACGGTGATCAGGTCGATATATTCAACTTTTGGGAACCAGAATGATCCTCCGTTCACCCTGACGAAGATCCGTTTCAGCAGGTAATCTTTTCCCTCATCGCGGATATAGATCCTGTATTTCCTGTCCTGCTCAGACCGTTTGAGATACAGCGGCATCTTTTTGTAGGCCATGAGCCTGATCTCATATTCCTCATTTCCCAGTGGTTTGCATTTTACACCATAGGCAAACTTGTTTTCGACCATGGTCAGCGCTTTACACCGGCCGTCTTCGGCATACCTGATCCAGGAACCCTTTACCGGTCTTTTCTGGTCGAGCCGGCCTTCGTGGTCATAATTGAGCTCGTAGATTACCGTATTGGCATCGGGGTCGCGCTGTAAAAAGAACAGCATGTGCTCGCTCCTGGGCGTAGGCAGCGCTGGTTCCGGACTGCTGCTTTGCGCAGGGCTCACCTGGCAAAGCAAGATGATCAGCAGGATCAGAAAACCTGCAAAATACCATGACCTGGCCCGGCGGCGGCCGGATGGCAGCCGATCTGCATTTACCGGACTGGCCTGCTGTTCCAGCTTATGCCGGTAGACCTTTGCCGGGCTGGCAAACATAAAAAACAACAGCTCTTTCAACCCGTCACTTTGCCTGATGTCCTGCAGCATGTCCCTGTATTCATGAAAATTGAGTACAAAAGGGTTAGTCTTGTTCTTCAAGGGGGTGGTCAGGCCATACACCGGTTTTTCCTCCTCGTACTGAAAGGTACCAAACAAATGGTCCCAGATCATGAAGGTAGCGCCAAAATTCTTGTCCAGGTATTTGTCCTGGCTGCCATGGTGCACACGGTGGTTGGAAGGAGTGCCAAAGTATTTTTCTATAAAAGGGTGCAGCTTGCCGATCGTTTCGGTATGCACCCAGAACTGATAGAGCGTACTGAGCTGGCTGGCCACGAAAAAGACCACCGGATGAAATCCCATCAGCGCAACCGGAATGAAAAATATGATCTTCAGGTGCTGTACCCAGCTTTGCCTGAAGGCTACGGTCAGGTTATAGTGCTCTGCCGAATGGTGTACTACATGCGTTGCCCAGAAAAAGCGGTTGAAATGCGAGATCCTGTGCGACCAGTAGGAGCAGCAGTCGTAGGCCACGAAACAGATGGGAAGGGTCCACCAGTTCAGTTCCATCCGCCAGGGAAGGGCATTGTAGATCCACAATGCGCCGTACATCAGCGCCACCTTAAGGAGCATGTTAACCGCAAGATTGCCCGCACCGATAAGTACGGAGCCAAAGGTTTCTCTGCTTTCATGTGTCTTATGTTCCCCAAAATGAGATAACAAGCCTTCAAGCAGGGCAAACACCAACACCACGGGCAAGGCATAGACCATCAGGTTAGGCGCATTTCTTTCAAGATGATGGATCTGGCCAGCTGGTATTTCCTGTGCGCCAAAAATGGATATAAACTCTTGAATATAAGATTGGACCAGTGTTGTCATGATGTTTAAGTTTAAGGCTGATATTGGGATTGAGGTAATTTAAAACTTGATCAGTTTGCCGGAACCGCTGATCTGCGAATCGAGTTGCGGGTTTCCGGAATAGTAGATTTTTCCGCTGCCGCTGATCCGGGCTTTTAGAAAGTCAGTGACACTGATCCTGGCATCGCCACTGCCGGATACATGGACTGCGGCTTCCGCAGTGCTTACCTTTTTCAGGTCCGCCTCACCAGAACCGGAAATACTTATTTCAGCCTCAGCTACTTCAACAGCATCTTCTGCTTCTACCTCTCCGGAACCGCTGACAACCACCTGTAAATGATCGATCAGCGGAAAGCCGCCACTGATGTCTACATGGGCACTGCCACTCAGGTTGATGTACTGAATGGCCGGAAGGGTGACATATACCTGTATGTCGTCATGTCTTACATTGACGCGTTCATAGCCCAGGTGCAGGTTTCTGCCGATCACTTCTGTTTTGAAATAAGGGATCAGGTTGTCTGATCCTTTCAACGTCACTTTAAATTCCGTACCGTAAGATATGTGAATGTCTGTACTGCCATCGGCGTCAACACCGGTAAAATCCCTCACCTCGCGTACTTGTGTGATTTTGTCTCCGCTGGCGGTAAGTCTGTCTTTTGAGCAGGAAATGAAAAGCAGGCCGAGCAGAACGAATGATGTAATTGTTTTCATTGTTTTTCTATTTTTTAATTATTTATTATCAGGTCGTTATGATATTTATATTCTGTGTGACTTTAGGTTATTACATGCGATTGCCTGATCGCAGTATCCGGCTGAAGCAGGGATTGTTTTAGAACAGCACATGGATGCCGCCTGTGCCGCCCAGGTAAAGCCCTTTGAAATCTTCATCCCATCTCGGCGGCCATTTCTTAAGGTATCTGCTGGTCAGTTTTTCTCCTTCCAGGGTATTGGTGGTGATAAAATTCAAAGCCGGGCCCCCGAATATTTCCAGGAAGGAACTGATCTTTAATGCAGGCATGACGCGCAGGGAACCTTTAAAATAGCTGCCGTCTTTGAAGTCTGTCAGGGTGCTGCTGATCAGCTCGGTGTTCAGCCTGAAGATCCTGGATTCAAAAAAGTGGACGCCCAGTCCCGCTTCTGCGGCATATACTGCATCTTCATTCTTAAAATTGTAGCCGGCGCCGATGATGCCGTACATGGCCCTCCCCCCGGATCTGAATGAAAGCATGAGGGTCTGGTTTTCATCTATACTTGCACCAATGCTCTTTTCTCCTTTTCTGATGATGTTGATGATCCCGATGGGGCAGTCGCTGCTGTCTGCAATGTTCATGAAGCCCGCTATCTGCGTACCCCTTACCTTTTTTGCAATATTGATAAAGCCGGCAAACTGGGAACCTTTTACCACTTTGGCGGCGTTGATGAAACCGGCAAATTGTGATGTGCTCACGTTCCCGGCGGTATTGGCAAACCCTGCCAGCTGTACACCGTGTACCTCCCTGGCCGTATTCATAAATCCGGCAAACTGTCCTCCGGTGGCATTTTTTGCAAAGTTTGCAAAGCCTGCGAATTGTGCACCTACAATGGTTTCTTCGGAAATATTGGTAAAGCCGGCAAAAGCAGGCCCTGTGCCGCCCCCGTAAATATTTATAAATCCTGTAAACAAGGCGCCTTTTACATCATGGTTCACGATATTGCCAAGCCCTGCAAATGCAGGCCCGCGTTCTGCTGCTGAAACACCGGCAAGCAGATTGATGGAAAGGTAATTGGTATCTGATGGTGCATGGGTGCCGTTGGTGCTGAGCGGATAGATCAGTCCAACATGTATTTTCCCGGGCATCTGGTTCTGGCCGAAGGCATTTGGGTCCGTAAAAAGCAGCAGTGTCAAAATTGTAAATAAGTATCTCATGGTTGTCTTGTTTTAAGCTGAGACAACCAGTTTTGCTTTTACCCCTATGCAGGCTTTAAATTTCTTTCGGATATACCAGATCCGGTCTATGTCCGGGAGAAAACCGCATCATGTTCGCAAAAAAGGTACCTTTTTGCGAACATGATGCGGTTTTCAGGCAGTTTTGTCAGGGATTTGCCGAATCGGAAGGAGCAGGAAAGGTTAGGAAAGCCTATGCCAACTCCACTGAATGAATTGGCAGTAGCTTTGAATAATCTGATTGTCCCCTGGACTATTTTTAATTTTTTAATTACCGGAACCTGAAATGAACAAACGATCTTTTGCCTGTACAGGCTTATTAATACTGCTAAGGAGTTTTTTCCCTGTTATATTGCTGTTTTGGACAGCTGGGGGCAGCCTGGCAGCTTCCGTAGACCGCGAAGCAGTTAAAACGTACTACATCGATCCGAATACTGGTGATGATCAAAATACCGGAACAAGTAAACTGCATCCCTGGAAAACTTTTAAGCAGGTTAATCGCTTGCGCCTGGTTGCCGGTACCAAGGTTGAAATACTGGCCGGAGGCACATTTCATGAATCTTTGCTGATCAGGGCTGAAGGCACCCGCCAGGTTCCTGTAAAGGTCAAATTTGCGCCGGGCAGCTACCATATCTATCCTGACCTTGCGGAGAAAAGGCAGTTGCACATTTCCAATACCAATGACCGGCCTGATGAATTCAAGGCTATTGCCCTGATGTTTGACAGCTGCCGCTACGTCGAGGTGCAAGGTGCCGGTGCGACTATGGTCCTGCATGGCAAAATGATAGAAACTTTTGTGAATTATTGTGACCACATCAGCATCAGCGGTTTAAGTTTTGATTATAACCGGCCTACGGTTTCAGAACTAACGATCACCAGTGTCGGGGCAGGATATGCCGATGCGTTGATCCACCCTGATTCAAAGTATAGCATCAAGGATAGCATAATGACCTGGATTGGTGATGGCTGGAGTTATCAGCCGGATGGTTACTGGCAGGTCCTTGACCCGCAGACGAATGACCTGTCAAGGATGGGCATGCCTATGGAAGCCATCCGTTTTGTGCAAAGGGAGGGTAGGGAAGTGCGCATTTATTTTAAACGGGACGTGGGTTTTAAAAGCGGGCAGGTCTATCAAAACAGGGACGTGACAAGGGACTGTTCGGGCATCTTCATGCAGTACAGCAGCAATATCCGGCTCCAGGATATCCGGCTTTATTTTATGCATGGCATGGGGGTGGTCAGCCAATATTGTCATAATATCAAAATGGACAGGGTGGTGGTGAGGCCTGATGAAAAGTCTGGCCGTACTTGTGCCGCCTGGGCAGATATCCTGCATTTTGCAGGTTGCAGCGGTAAAATAGAGGTAGGCAATTCTTATCTTTCCGCCGCCAATGATGACGCGGTAAATGTGCATGGCATTCATTTAAAGATTGTGGATATACCGGGAAATAATAGGGTACGTGTGAAGTTCATGCATAGTCAGACCTATGGGTTTGATGCTTTTGCCGCTGGTGACAGCGTTGCTCTTATTGGCAAAGAAAGTTTGTTGTCCATCCAGGAAAACCGGTTGGCAAAGGTGGAAAAATTGAATGATAAGGAGTTCATGCTTACCCTGTCCAGGCCGGTCCCGGCTGGGGTAAGTATTGGCGATGCCGTGGAGAATGTATCTGCTACGCCTGAGGTCTGGATCCATCATACTACTATTACCCGTATCCCGACCCGGGGTATTTTGACCACGACGCGGCGCAAGGTGCTGATTGAGCACAATGTTTTTGAAAATACGAGAATGAGTGGTGTTTTTATCAATGATGATGCTTCCGGCTGGTTTGAATCGGGCATGGTCAAGGATGTCACTATCCGCTATAATAAATTTTACAAGTGTGGCGGGCCCGTCATCAGCATACATCCTGAGAATACCGTTACTGGTTCCAGTGCCGTGCATACTAATATCAAGGTGCTCGATAATCATTTTTGGCTGCACGGGACATCGATCCTGGAAGCAAAGAGCACCAGTAAGATCCGGATAGCCGGCAACGTGGTCTACAATGCTGGTCATAACAAAGGTATTGATGACCTCCTGAAATTTAAAGATTGTACCGGGATCAGCCTATCCGGCAACAGGCTGTTGCAAAAAAGGCGGGAGTGATGTTGTTGGTATCTGTTCTTTGGGGTAATACCAGTTTTCCTAATGCATGGCTGCGACGCTTCCGGCTGCTGTTACTTTATTGCGTATGGTCTTCCTGCCAAAATGAAGAATGGCAAGGGCCAGTACGGTCGTTATGGTCATGATGGTGACCATGGGTACGGCTGATGTTTGTTCAAAAAAGCCGATGAATGAAGAGGCCAGGGCGCCTGTTGCCATTTGAAATGCGCCCATTAACGCAGAGGCACTGCCTGCGTTTCTTGTGAACGGGGCCAGCGAAAGTGCTGCTGCATTTGGATTGGCAAAGCCCAGGCAGCTCAGGAAGATAAAGAGCATGAACAGTGATCCTGCAAGGCCAAACCAGCCGTTGATGCTGCCGATCAGGAAGATCACTGATGACAGCACTTGTCCGGTCAGGGCTGCATAGATGAGCTGTTCGCTGCTGTATTTTTTGAGCATCAGGGTGTTGATCTGGCTTGAACCAATGAAACCAACGGAAAGCCCTGCAAAGATCCATCCGTAGGTTTCTTCTTTTACCTTGAAGATGGAAAGGAACAGGATCGGGGACCCGCTTACATATACAAAGAGGCCGGCAAAGGCCAGGGCTCCTGTAAAGGCGTAGGTGTAGAACTGCGGCTCGCGCAGGACGGTCCAGAAATTGCTGAGTATGGGTCTGGGTTTTAGCGACAGGGTCGTGTCTGGCTGATAACTGCCGGGAAGCCAGAGCCAGCTGGCAATGAGGTTAAAAAGCCCAAGTCCGGCCAGGACCAGGAATATGATGTGCCAGCCGAATGCGACTGAAATATATCCGCCCAGGGTCGGTGCGACCATGGGGGAAGCGCCCAGTACGAGCATGAGCAGGGCGAAAACTTTTGCATTGTCTTCTACAGGGAAAAGGTCGCGGACCATGGTGACCGAGGCTACACCTGCTGCACAGCTGCCTATGGCCTGGATAAAGCGCAGTGCAATAAAGGTATCTGCGTCTTTGACGAACGCACACAGCAGCGAGGTGAGGATATAGAGCAGCAGGCCGGTATATAGTGGTTTTTTTCTTCCGAAGCGGTCAAGCAGCGGGCCGTATAAGAGCTGCCCGCCTGAAATGCCAATGAAGAAGCTGGACAGTGATAGTGCGATCCTGCTTTCTGATGTGTGCAGGTCCCGGGCAATGGCTTTGAAGCCGGGCAGGTACATGTCAATCGAAAAGGGGCTTAGTGCGGTAAGGGATCCCAGGATCAGGATCAGGAAGATGTATCGTTGCTGGGTCATGGCTTTTTCTGCCGCAAAGATAATTTTCTGTATCGGGATGTGGCCATCATTATACCGTCATTTATCAAAATTATATAACTTTTGTGCGGGATTATATAAGCCGCCCGTTACTGATCAGCTGTACATTTGTATGATATATTTATGGTAAACTAAGAAATCTGAAGTATGGCTGCTCAACAAAATACGATCACACTGCCGGTACTGGGCATGACCTGTGCAGCTTGTGCCCTGAGTGTGGAATCCATGATCGGGGCTCAGGAGGGCGTGAGCAGGGCGGAGGTAAATTATGCTACCCAAAAGGTGAAGGTGGACTATAATCCTGCCCTGACCGGACCGGCTAGTTTCCAGAAGGCAGTACAGGGCATTGGCTATGACCTGATCGTTGATGTGGAAAATGCAGAGGCTAAGCAGGAAGCGGTAAAGGCTGAAAATTATAAGGTATTGAGGAACAATACCATTATTGCCGGTATTTTAACTGTGCCTGTAGTGGTTATCGGAATGTTCTTTATGGACATGCCTGCTGCCAATTATCTGATGCTGGTGTTTTCTGCGCCGGTGGTATTTTATTTTGGCAGGGGCTTTTTTATCAATGCGCTGAAGCAGGCCAGGCATCATAAGGCCAATATGGATACGCTCGTGGCTTTGAGTACGGGCATTGCTTTTTTATTTAGTTTGTTCAATACGTTCTATCCTGGTTTCTGGCATAGCAGGGGGCTTCACCCGCATGTGTATTATGAGGCTGCTGCGGTGGTCATCGTGTTCATCCTGCTGGGCAAGCTCCTGGAGGAAAATGCCAAATCCAATACTTCAGGTGCCATTAAGAAACTGATTGGTTTACAGCCTAAGACTGTCTTGCTGTTGACTGATGAGGGAGAAAGGGAGGTTGACCTTTCTGATGTGGAGCGGGGCGCGAGGCTGCTGGTGAGGCCGGGGGAAAAGATCCCTGTCGACGGCGCAGTTTATGAGGGCAGCTCCTATGTAGATGAGAGCATGATCAGCGGCGAACCTGTCCCGGTGTGGAAGGCCAGCGGGAGCAGGGTTTTTGCTGGTACGATCAATCAGAAGGGCAGCTTCCGGTTTGTGGCGGAGAAGGTTGGCAATGAGACCATGCTTGCACAGATCATACAAATGGTGCAGGATGCGCAGGGTTCTAAGGCTCCGGTACAAAAGCTGGTGGACAGGGTGGCCGGTGTGTTTGTCCCGGTGGTTCTTTTTATCGCTGTACTGACCTTGGGTATCTGGATACTGGTGGGTGGGCAGCACGCTTTTACGCAGGGTTTGCTGGCTATGGTCACTGTGCTGGTCATTGCCTGTCCCTGTGCCCTGGGCCTTGCTACTCCGACGGCGATCATGGTGGGCATTGGCAAGGGTGCGGAGACCGGGATTCTGATCAAGGATGCCGAGGCTCTGGAACTTGGTCACAAGGTCAGTGCGGTTGTTCTGGATAAGACGGGAACGATAACGGTCGGAAGACCAAAGGTTAATGTTATTTATTGGGACCAGGACTTTAGCAGTGAAAGCGGATCTTACGGAGAGGTACTGGCGGCTATGGAGCAACAGTCTGAACATCCGCTGGCTGCTGCGATTTTTAACGAGCTTAAGGGCAATGGGATAAAACCGGTGGTGCTGGATGATTTTGAGAGCTTGACCGGCTTTGGCCTGCGTGCGGTGTACCGGGGTGAAACCTATTTTGCAGGAAATTACAGATTGGTAGAAAAATTATTTTTATCCAATGTGTTGCGCGAACAGGCTGAAGTATTGCAGGAACAGGCCCAGACGGTCATTTATTTTGCGGATGAGCGCAGGGTACTGGCCCTGGTGTCTGTAGCAGACCAGATCAAGCCGGGCTCGGTACAGGCTGTCAGGGAATTGAAAATGCTGGGTATCGGGATCTATATGCTGACCGGAGACAACCAGGAAACTGCCCGGGCTGTTGCGGCTCAGGCTGGTATTGATCATTTTCATGCCGGGGTCCTTCCTGCTGATAAGGCTGCTTTTGTAAAAGAATTGCAGCAGGCTGGAAAAATAGTTGCAATGGTGGGTGACGGGATCAATGACAGCCAGGCGCTGGCGCAGGCAGATGTTTCTGTGGCAATGGGCAAGGGTGCGGATATTGCGATCGATGTGGCCAAGATCACACTAATCTCTTCTGACCTGCAGCAGGTGCCCAGGGCGCTGAAGCTTTCCAGGCTTACGGTCAGGACCATCCGGCAAAACTTGTTCTGGGCTTTTATTTATAACCTGGTTGGCATTCCGATTGCGGCTGGTTTATTGTATCCGTTCAATGGTTTTTTGCTGAACCCGATGATCGCTGGTGCGGCCATGGCACTTAGTTCTGTATCGGTTGTAAGCAATAGCCTCAGGCTGAAATTTGTTAATTTGAATCACAATTAAAATGTTTAGATATGCATACGCTTCAATTTAAGACCAATATTAAATGTGGTGGCTGTGTGGCCACGGTTACGCCTTACCTTAATGAGATTTCTGAAAAATGGCA
>Ga0222419_100772_pt1 | contig 18237 bp, 16 predicted proteins | sample 1B20Ametagenome_FD_182474 | JGI IMG/M metagenome (GOLD analysis project Ga0222419, IMG submission 182474) | Enriched microbial communities from leaf-cutter ant dump, University of Wisconsin, Madison, United States - 1B20A (version 2) | ecosystem: Environmental > Terrestrial > Nest > Insects nest... | reverse complement strand
CCCTGCAAGGAGCAGCCCAAACCACAAGCTGTTGACATATTTCTTGAAGATAATGATGATACAGGCTGCAGTGATGGCAATTGGAATGAACCAATAAGAAGTGTACATCATCAGGTCCTTGACCAGTGTAACGATAAATACCGTTGTTTCTCTTCTTGTTTGATTGGCCAGACTGCTCAATGGTACGGACGACAAAAACTGGATGGTCACAAAAAGCAGCAGGGCACCGATCCAGGGCAGGATGATCTTAAAAAAACGATGACGCAAATAATTCAGAACTGTAAAATCCTGTAATCTTCTGGTCAGAAAAAAACCGGAAATAATAAAAAATGCGATAGTGCCCAACCGGCCAGCCTGCAAGATGAATACCTGGATGATCTGGGAGTTCAGGGTTGGAAAAGTATCGTTTTCAAGATTAAACAGGCAATGGCATAAAACGATCGAACACATGGAAACAAACCTGATCACATTCATCCGTACTGCATAATCAATACCAATAGCGGAAGCTTTCTTTGATGGCCTTTTAGGTGCCTCAAGACCTTCTGACCTGTAACGGTCCTGATTGATGGAAGGTTGGACCAGACCACCTAAAATGGAGGCAGGGATCGCTATCGTATTAATTATACTTACATGTATATGCATATAATTCTTCGCACCATGTTTATGCCACTAAATTATATAACTGATTATCAACCAATTATATAAAAACAAATTCCAATTTTTGGAAAGATTTCTCTTCTGCGGAAAGAATATGCCGACAAAAGGCAGTTTGCTTTAAGCTATTGCCGCAATTTGCACAGAATTATTTACAAAAGAAAGATTTTTGTAACAAAATAGTTATAAAACCTCTGGCCATTTCAATAAAAGTAATGTTCGTAAAAAAATGATAACTTAGAATAGTTAAATCATATATGGGAATCTGTAATATTTTTATAGTGGAAGATGACCCCTGGTACGGGGAAATCCTTGAATATAATCTTTCATTAAATCCCAACTACCATGTGACCAGATTTACTTCGGGGAAAGATTGCCTTGATGCACTTCATAAAAACCCCGATCTGATCACTGTTGACTACGCGCTGCCTGATATCAATGGCACCACCTTGCTGAAACAGATCAAAACTACCTGTCCGGATATGCCTGTGATCGTGATCAGTGGACAAAAAGACATCAGTACCGCGGTAGAACTGTTAAAGCAGGGAGCGACGGATTACCTGGTCAAGAATGACAACACCAAAGACTTGTTATGGAATGCGATTCTTCGCATCCGTGAAAATCAAAGACTAAAAAAAGAGGTCGAATCTTTACGGCAGGAACTTGGCATACGTTATGATTTCGAGAAGGTGATCAAGGGGAATTCCCCGGCACTGAAAACGGTCTTTGGCCTGATGGAAAAGGCAGCAAAGACCAACATCAATGTATCCATAACAGGCGAAACCGGCACAGGCAAGGAACTGGTGGCAAAAGCGATCCATTATAACTCTGCGCGCAAAGCGAAGCCTTTTGTAGCATTGAACATGGCTGCTATCCCTGCAGAACTGTTGGAAAGTGAGCTTTTTGGCTATGAGAAAGGGGCTTTTACAGGTGCGACAGCCCGGAAGACCGGCAAGTTTGAGAAAGCCAATAAGGGCACGCTTTTCCTTGATGAAATCGGAGAACTGGATCAAGCCTTACAAAGCAAATTACTGCGGGTACTGCAGGAAAGAGAGCTGACGAGGCTGGGCGGTCATGAGAAAATAAAACTGGATGTCCGTCTGATCGTCGCTACTCATAAAAACCTTTCTGAGCAAGTCAAAAAGGGCGATTTCAGAGAAGATTTTTATTACCGCATCATGGGCATGCCCATTACCCTGCCTCCCTTGAGAGCGCGCGGCAATGATATCATTATACTAGCTAAATTGTTCCTTGACAATTTTTGCAAAGAAAATAAGCTGCCTTTAAAATCCCTCAGCACAGGTGCTAAAAATAAATTGTTAAATTATTCCTTTCCGGGCAATGTCCGTGAGCTGAAAGCAATTATGGATCTGGCCGCCGTCATGTGCGATGAAAGGGAGATTGGTGACGAGCATATTTCCTATTCTATTCTTGAGGACAATGATTTTCTGATTGGAGGAGACCAGACCTTGAAAGACTATAATATCCGGATCATCACGCATTATTTGAAAAAGTACAACAACAATATTGTGAGGGTAGCTGAAAAATTAGCTATAGGTAAATCAACCATATACAAGATGATCCATGACAAAGAAATCAACCTCGCGCAATAAAAGATTTTCTGCCGCAGTTCTCGACAAAATTCCTGGGTCGTTATTTAAAATCGATCAGTTGCAACGTCTTGGTGATGGCAACAAAGAGTTTATAGACAGAATGCTGCGCTTATTTATACTTATAGTACCCGAATCAGTCAGCGAAATGTATGAGGCGTTTACCAGAAAGGATTTTACTGCTATAGCTGCTGTCGCCCACCGCATCAAACCCGCCGTGGATACGATGGATATAAAGATAATCAAACAAATGCTGGACGACATTGAGGAATCTGTACTTCATAAGGACGAGCCCTTGCAGCTAAAGGAAATGATTGATTCGCTAAAAGAAACGGTGGACCGAACGGTCTTACAGATCAAGAAAACGCTGGAGGGTAATGCTCATTTCTAAATCAGATCTTTTTTTCAACCAGGATTGCTATCTTAGAGAAACTAAATATAAGTATGAAAGCTAAAATTATCACTCTTACAATCGCAGCAATAGCGATTTTCTCCTTAAATATATCTGCACAAAATCCTAATATAGTAGGAACATGGAGATTGGTATCTCAAAAAATTATAAATTCTGAAGGCGGTGTTACTACTGCCGATAGTGCTGCCTTAAACCAGATAAAGGTCTATACTCCCACGATGTTTGTTAATGTCGGCGAAAGAAGGATACCGCAGTTAGACAATCAAAAAATGGTGGTTTCTTGTGCCGGGGGGCATTACGCCCTAAATGGCGACGTATATGAAGAATTTACAGAGTTTGCTTCTTATAAAGACTATAAGGATTTAAAGGTGAAGTTTAAACTGACAATGGAAAATGGGAAAATGCATACTGTTGGTGCTCTTTCGGGTGCTGATGGAATCATCACTACTTACGATGAATGGTATAGCAAGATGGATGTTCCCGCACAAAGCAAGGATCTGACAGGAACCTGGAAAGCAGTATCTCAGAAAGTAGATAATCCTGATGGTAGCGTGTTTACTGCCGACAGCACCTCTATGAGCATGCGCAAGCTGTTTACCCCGGGCATGGTTGTAGTGATACGTGAACAGGTTATTCCAAAGGCAGATAACCAGAAACTTGTAGTATCCTGCGCGGGCGGACCATATACCTTAAAAAATGGTGTTTATGAAGAGTTGATCAGTTTTGCCTCATACAAAGATTTTAAGAGCATGAAAGCAAAATTTGATTTAAAATTTGAAAACGGTAAGCTGCATACATCCGGTACACTTACAGATTCAAACGGACAAATGGCAAATTATGATGAATGGTTTGTAAGGGCAGATTAACGTGCCCGACGTTACTTTATCATGTGCTGCTGTGGGAAGCTTAAACCTTCCTGTGGAGATACGGTAGTTTTATTTATACTTGCTATAAATTACCTTTGCTCAGTCAATGTGTACTTTCCTGTTTTAGCATTTATGAAGATCTTATCTTGTATCAGTAATTGTCTCGTATGAAATTCTTATCCAAAGCCATAATGGGCTGCTTCTTGCTCGTATTGAGCAGTGCTGCGGTCAAATCCGGGAAAACAAATCGCCTCTACGTTTCCAGTTTTGAAAATGTTCTGGGCACATCACTGGAAATTAAGGTACTGTCCACAACACAAAGGGGTGCAGATCTGGCAGAAGATGCAGCTTTAAGAGAAATAGACCGTCTTTCTTCTATTTTAAGCGGATATGATGCTAAAAGTGAGTTCAGTACATTTCTGCGCTCATCGGGAGTTGCCAGAAAAATATCTCCTGAACTTTTTGAAGTGCTTCAATTGTTTGACAACTGGCGTTTGCGGACAGGCGGGGCATTGGACCCATCGGCAGAAGTGATCGGCAGGGTCTGGAAAAATGCAGCGACGCAGCGGCGGCTGCCTTCTGCGGCAGAACTGGACCAGGCAGTAGCCAGTGTCAAAAAACTACATTACCGGCTTGACAATACTACGAAAACTGCGGTACACCTGGACAATACCCCGTTAATGCTCAACTCCTTTGCCAAAAGCTATATCATTAGTAAGGCAGCTGAAACTGCATTCAGGATCGCAGACGTCAATGCAGTGGTGGTCAACATCGGCGGGGATATCGTAGTCAGGGGAAACCTGGCCGAACACATCCAGGTCACCGATCCCATGGCCTATGCGGAAAATGATGCCCCCCTTACCAGACTAAAGGTGAGTAATATGGCCGTTGCGACCAGTGGCAATTACAAACGAGGTTTCCAGATCAACAACAAATGGTATTCACATATCGTAGACCCGCGCAGCGGCAAGCCTGCGGGCCATATCATTAGTGCGACGGTAGCAGCTCCTGATGCAAGTGAGGCCGGAGCACTGGCTACAGCTTTTAACGTCATGCGTCCTGAAGAAAGCCTGAAGCTACTTTCGGATTTCCCCGGTGCAGAAGCCCTGCTGATCACCAGTACCGGAAAACGCCTGGAGAGCAAAGGATGGAAAAAACTGGAAGCGCCCGCCGGGAAAGTTAGTGCGGGGGGTATCAGCGCCGCCACCAATGTCAGTACAGAAAACGTCTGGGATACCAGGTATGAACTTGCCATCAACATCCAGATCGCTAAAATTGAAGGAGCACGCATCCATTCACCATTTATTGCTGTCTGGGTAGAGGATGAAAATAAAAAAACGGTACGCAACCTCGCAGTCTGGTACAGCAAACCCAAATGGCTGAATGACCTGAGGTCCTGGCACCGGGGCAACGCGGCTACCTATGCTGCCAGTGCAGAAAAAATGAGTTCAATCGGCAGTGCAACCCGCCCTGCCGGAAAATATACGCTCAAATGGGATGGAAAGGATGACAATGGTAACTTGGTTGCCACCGGAAAATACACCATTTATATTGAGGCGGCCCGTGAACACGGCACCCATCAGTTGATGAGCTCGGAAATGAATTTTGACGGTTCTGCTCAGCTCCTAAATCTTAAAGGGAATGTTGAAATTGCAGCCGTTTCTCTGGATTACAGAAAAAAAGTTCTAAAGTGACAAATAGCGAACCTGATCTCCCGGTACACTCCGGGGAAAAAAAAGCAAAAAAAGGAATTCCAAAATCAGCCTTCAAAAAACGTACTGCTGCTGTTTCGCGCTGGCTGCACATTTATCTCTCTATGGTCAGTTTCGCTATTCTGCTTTTCTTTGCCCTTACGGGACTTACCCTCAACCATGCAAACTGGTTCGCCGACCAGGTAAAGACCACGGTATATAAGGGAAAAATGAAAGCCGGATGGGTGAATGATCCCGATACCGCTAAAATCAATAAACTGCAGGTCGTCGAGCTTTTACGCAACAGGCATGACATTAAAGGTATCCTGAACGACTTTCGGATCGAAGATAGCGAAGTATCGCTTTCTTTTAAAGGTCCGGGATATTCTGCAGACGCTTTTATTTCCAGGGAAACCGGGGAATATGAGCTGTCAGAGACCAGAATGGGCCTGTTCGCAGTATTAAACGATTTGCATAAAGGACGTGACTCCGGCAGAAGCTGGGGATGGATCATCGATATTTCAGCTGTTCTTATGTCCCTGGTTTCTTTGACGGGTTTGATCCTGATCTTATTTTTGAAACGCAAACGGTCCAGCGGCCTCCTCATCATGGCGGTCGGCCTGTTGCTCTGTCTTATGATCTATAAGCTCTTCGTCCGCTAGTATTAATTCAATATTTCCCAGTCTGCTGAATATCAACCAATTGATTTTTTTATCATTATTTAAATCAATTCTATATAAATATATTACATTTGGACATTTAAATCACACATGACCACCAAATCTTACTCTCTTATCTTATTTACTGCGTTTTCGTTGCTCTGTTTTAAATCTGGCGCACAGGTACTTACTCCGGAGGATTCTTTGACCAATGGCTTGATCAGGCGTACCGAGACCACGGTATTATCGGGTTATGGAGAAGCCAGGTACAGCATAGATACCAAACGCAAAAGTGCTGAAGCCAACCTTAGACGGGTGGTATTGTTCGTGGGCCATAAATTCAGCAAGAACATCTCATTCTTCAGCGAGCTGGAGGTTGAAAATGCGCTGGTGACAGGCGGTGGAGCTGATGAGTCCACCAATGGAAAGGGCAGCATTTCGATGGAACAGGCCTTTTTAAAGTTCAACCTGAATCCTGCAACCTATATTGTGGCCGGCCTGATCCTTCCCAGGATAGGTATTATCAACGAGAACCATCTGCCAACAACTTTTAACGGGGTGGACAGACCTTACCTGGAAGAACAGATCATCCCTTCTACCTGGCGTGAGGTCGGCGTGGCCATTTATGGCCAGGCTACCGGCATCAGGGGGCTGAATTACAGCGTCGCCCTGACCAATGGATTAAATTCTTCCAATTTCAGCAGTGCGGAGGGGATAGGCGGCGGAAGGCAGCTGGGCCAGGCGGCGAAAGGGCTGAATCTTGGATTAAATGCTTCCCTGCTCTATTACCTCGGCGATTTCAGAATGCAGGTTTCCGGCTATATGGGCGGCTCTACCGCAGAAGAAAAGCGGGTGGCGGACAGCTTGCAACTGAACTCCGGCCCGTTTGGTAATCCAGTAACACTTGGTGAGGCCAATATTTCTTACTCCAGGAACGGCATTGCTATTAAGACGATCGGTACGTTTGTGCACGTCCAAAATGCCTCAGATATTAACCGGGCCTATGCCAACAATTCCCCGGAAACCATGTACGGAGCTTACGGTGAGCTGGGTTATGACCTGTTTTACCATAAACAAAACAGTGACAGGGCACTGATCGTGTTTGGCCGTTATGAGTACATTAATATGAATGCTAAGATTCCCGCCAATGGCATCTCCAATGAAGCCAACCGCAAGAATTATATCGTTGCCGGCCTGACCTATAAACCTATCCGCGGAATCTCCATCAAAGGAGACTATACCCGGCTCATCACCGGAGAATTTAACCAGGCACTAATCGTGACACCCTTCCCGAGACAGGTGTTTTATTATAAGAACAATGGTTTTGTAAATCTGGGCGTAGCCTATAGCTTCTGACACATTATGGGTAACCGAAGGGATTTCATTAAAACAAGTTGTCTGGTCTGTATGGGCCTGACAGGCTTTACCAGTTTATTGGAGTCCTGCGGCAGCGCCTATCCGGTAATTAAGACGACAAGCTCGGCGACTGCCAACGTAGTGAGCATACCGCTCAGTACCTTTACGGAACTGGTAAAAATGGTCGTGGTAAGAGACGATAAGTTAAGTGAAGACCTGCTTCTGATTAAAAATCCAAAAGGGTTCAAAGCACTGGTCCTGGTATGTACACATGAAACCAGTCCTTTATATGCCACCGACACCCGCATCATCTGTAATGCCCACGGTGCCCAGTTTGATTTCAATGGTCAGGTGCTCAAAGAACCGGCGCTATATCCGCTCGATGAATATAAAACAGAGATAATTAACAACAACGTAAACATATATCTTAATAAAAAGTATGAATCCACTATTTAAAAACACCTTATGGTTGGCAGTGCCTGCCGTAATGACCATTGCATCCTGCAAAAAAGATAAAAATGACAAGACTGACAATGATGCCTTAAAAGCACAGATCCTTTCAGAGGTTTCTGCCAATGTCTGTACAGCTTCTTATGAAGACATGCTGAGCAAGGCCAATGCCTTGCAGACTGCAGTGAACACCCTGACTGCAACTCCAAATGATGTCAACCTGACCGCGGCTAGAAACGCCTGGAAAAACATGCGGATAACCTGGGAACAGTCTGAAGCCTGGCTATTTGGTCCCGTGGAGGCAGACAACATCGATCCCAGGATCGATACCTGGCCGGTAGATTTTACCCAGCTGGACGAGATCCTGAACGGCAGTGATGCGTTGAACGAAGCTTATGTAGATGGATTGGATGATGCACTGAAAGGTTTCCACCCTATTGAATATATCCTTTGGGGCGTAGACGGCAACAGGACGGCGGCTTCCCTTACCGAAAGAGAGAAACAATATTTACAAGGCCTTACCCAGAACCTGGTCAAGTTGAGCGGCAGTGCAAAAGATGCCTGGACAGGCGGATATAACGCACAACTGGCAACTGCCGGAAAAGGATCAGCAGAGTTCAGCACCCAGCAGGCAGCATACGTTCAGCTTGTAGATGCCATGAGCGGTATCTGTGAAGAGGTGGCCAATTCCAAAATGAAGGAGCCCTTTGACAACCAGGATCCTACAAAAGAAGAAAGTCCTTTTGCTAAAAACTCTGTAACAGACTTCACCAATAACATCAAAGGTGTAATGGCCATGTACCAGGGCAAATTTACAGTTGATGGTAAAGGTATTGAAGACCTTGTCCGTGAAAGCAATTTATCTCTGGACGGAGAGATCAAAAGCAAATATGACGCTGCGATCTCAGCATTGGGCGCCTTCTCTAAACCATTTGGCGAAGCCATCATCTCAGAACCGACAAAAGTTCAAAATGCCATGACCAAAGTGAACGAACTGGAAGAAGTGCTGGACAGCAAACTTAAACTATTTATCCAGCAACAGGTTAAATAATGAAAAATACGACCAGGGTAATATTGGCCATCATTGTGTTTGTCATTGTTCTGCAGTTTGCATGCAGCAAGATGGACACAGTGGTGGACAATCTGGAATCGGAATGGCTCAGTGGTGGCAGCCAGACTGCTTATGACGGTGGCAGTGGATCCTTTTCCCATATGTTTTCGGGAATGTCAGCCCAGCAAAACAGGATACATGAGGTTGGCGATGGTCAATTTGCAGCAACTTTTGTAACAGCCCCTGCCCCATTGAATCCAGGCCTTGGTCCGATATTCAATAATGTTTCCTGTAGCTCCTGCCATGTCTCAGATGGGCGGGGCAAGGTCCCCGGCATAGGAGAATCGGCAGCCAACATGCTTTTCCGGGTCAGCATTCCAGGAACCGGTGAACATGGCAATCCTGTACCTGTGCCCGGATTTGGAGACCAGTTGCAAACCAGGAGTACGCTCAGTGTCGCTCCTGAAGGTGATGTGATCATCACGTATACGGAACAGTCCTATACCTTTTCTGATGGGGAGCGATACAGCCTGCGAAAACCAGGCTATAAATTTACGAAGCTATATACCACCATGCCGGCCAATGCCCTGCTCTCACCAAGAGTAGCTGCACCGGTATTTGGCCTGGGACTCCTGGAAGCAGTAGGCGAGGCCGATATTGTAAAAAGAGCTGATCCCGGAGATGCCGACAATGACGGCATAAAAGGGCAAGCCAACTATGTCTGGGATGTAGCCCTTAAAAAGAAAACCTTAGGCCGTTTTGGCTGGAAGGCTAATCAGCCATCGATCCTCCAACAAGTGGCCGCTGCATACAATGGAGATATCGGGATCACCAATTTTCTTTTTCCTAAAGAAAGCAGTGAAGGGCAAACACAATTCACGAGCAATCCGGGTCATGGCAGCTACGAGCTTTCAGACAGCCTGCTATACAGCGTCGAATTTTATGTCCGGACACTGGCCGTTCCGGTGAGAAGGAATGTGAACAATCCTGCCGTGCAGCAAGGCAAAGCCCTGTTTGCTAAAGTTGGCTGTATCAAATGCCATGTAGCAGACCTGAGAACCAGCGTTAACGTTGCATTTCCACAGTTAAGCAACCAACTGATCCATCCTTACACTGATCTTTTACTGCATGATATGGGCGAAGACCTTGCCGATAACCGGCCGGATTTTGAAGCTTCGGGCAGGCAATGGAGAACAGCTCCTTTATGGGGAATAGGACTGACCAAAAAGGTAAATGATCATACCAATTTTCTGCACGACGGAAGGGCAAGAAATCTCATGGAGGCCATTATGTGGCATGGCGGTGAAGCCCTGAATGCAAAAAATATGGTCTCCATGCTTTCTGCAGGTGAGCGCAATGCCCTGATTGCTTTTCTGGAATCTCTTTAAGCTTTGCTGGTATCTGTACGACAGCATGACCTTGCCAATCCCGGTTTAAAGTCCATTCTTTAAACCAAACCTGCCCAAAATAAAGCTGTTCCACAAACTTTAAATTTAACATCAGGATAATATTGTGCAGTTATATTTGCACTGTAAGTATTATACGTTTAGGTGTAATTGATAAACAAGAAGCTATGATGGATGTCATGGCTTTTTTTATAAACTGAAAGAAAAACAACATTTAAAACATTATTTTTAACGGCATTATTACTTAATTTCCTAATCAGGATAGATCAAAGCAAATAACAAAAATGACGGAGTTTTGGGAAAATGCTTTTAGGCAAAAGCAGGAAATGTGGGGTTCAGGCTCCACGAACGCGGCTTCAGTAACCGCTGAGCTCTTTTTTCAAAAAGGCTTTAAGAAGATATTGATTCCCGGAGTTGGTTACGGACGAAATGCACAACCATTCATCGACAGAGGAATGGAAGTAACAGGCATTGAAATATCGGAAACCGCTATTGAGCTTGCAGAAAGAACTCATGGAAAGTCTTTGAAAATCCATCACGGACCGGTAGCGGATATGCCGTTTGACGATCAGCTTTTCGACGGTATTTTTTGCCATGCGTTAATCCACCTGTTAGGCCAGGACGAAAGAGCAAGGCTCATCGCTGACTGCTATCGCCAGCTTAAGGCAAATGGCATCATGGTGTTTACCAGCATTACAAAAGCTGCACAGACCTATGGAAAGGGGAAACTTATTGGCAAAGACCGGTATGCACAGTTCGGCGGTGTAACCATGTTCTTCTATGACGAACTGTCCCTCCAGGAAGAATTTTCCTCTTATGGCCTGTACCAGGTGAATGAGATCACAGAGAATTTTCCCTTCTATGAGATTCAATGCAGGAAATAAGCATGCCGTCTTTCTTGTTCATTCTCTACCGCCATACAAAATCGCCGGCAATTGCTTTGCCCAATCCGCGTGAATCCTGTTGTTCTTTAGCCGTTGGATGGATCACACAATTAACTTCACCAGGCCACATCTTATATAACTGTTCATCTGCATTCATCAACCTTTCCAATCATTAAATGGAATATACAGATCTGCCGGGACATCAAAAAGCTTATCGCGACATCACCATTCTTGCCATCAGTAACCTTAACGAACGCAGTATCATTAAGCAAATGCTCCAGAGCGGCGCAAACGATTATCTATTGAAACAGCAGATGTCCATGATCTACTCCTTTGTATCCAGGAAGCATTGGATGGAAAGATTGCAATCAGCAGGGAAGTCAAAAATGGACAAAAAGAGATTGCTCTCGTTTTGTCCACTAAGGTGCCCAGGAGCAGATTCGAACTGCCACGCCGTTTCCAGCGCCACCCCCTCAAGATGGTGCGTCTACCAATTTCGCCACCTGGGCATATTTGCTGCAAACATAAACTATTCAAAGAATAATGTCAAGCCATCATAAGCTAATTTAATATTATTTGGCAATTCCCTTTCCACAACCTCATGTAAACCAAGATTATGGCTGATATGAGTAAAATAAGTAGTTTCGGCCCTGATACGCTGTGCAAAATGGATTGCCTCGTCCAATGTAAAATGAGAAATATGACTTTGCTTTTGCAAAGCGTTGACTACCAGCACTCTAGTCCCTATAATCTTTTCAACCGTTTCTTCAGAGATGGTCTTTGCATCAGTAATATAGGTAAATTCACCGATCCTGAAACCTAAAACCGGCAATTTATAATGCATGACTTCAACCGGTTCTATCCTGGTCTTTCCCACGAAAAAAGCTTCATGGTCTATTGTATGCATTTGAATTTGTGGCAGACCAGGATATTTGACCTCAGCAAAAATATAAGCAAATTCCCTTTTCAGGCTCTGCTGTACCCGTTCAGTTGCATAAACATCAATATCTTTATGCAAGAGATAATTAAATGGCCTGATGTCATCAAGACCGGCTACATGATCTTTATGTTCATGGGTAAAGAGGATCGCGTCTAAATCCCTTACACCTGCCCTGAGCATCTGGTACCTGAAATCCGGGCCGCTATCGATCACAAAAGTTTTATCATCTGTCTCTATCAGCACTGAAACCCTCAGTCTTTTATCCTTATGATCCTGAGATTTGCAAACAATACAGTTGCAAGTAATGACCGGAATGCCCTGAGAAGTACCTGTACCTAAAAATGTGACCTTCAAAATGGAGTGATTATTTCGTACTCCAAACATAGATAAACTACCTCAAATCGACAACCTCAACCCCAGGATATTTTTTGGCATCAAAAGCAAATGTGCTTTCAGGAACCTTCACGTTGGGTGTAAAAGTCTTAATACTATAAGTATATTTATTGCCGTTCTTGTCAAAAATAACCACATTCGCAATCTGTCTGGCTACTTTATCAATGCTCAGCCTGATTTTAAAAAATGGTTTTTTGATATCAAGAGGTGAAAGATCGATCATTTGATATATTTTATTGCCAGACCTGGAGTCCCCCGTATACAAGTATTTAAACCCCTTTTCATAAATGGTAAAGATCCTGGCAGGATTGATCCCGTCCTCAGTATTATCTACATCAGCAACCTGTACTTCCTTATCGTCTTTAAGATAGGTCCAGACACTTTTCCCGTCGCTGACCATATCCTGCTCTGTCATCTGCATTTTATATTTATTTGCATTGGCCTTCACGTAAAGCGTACCTTCCTGACTTTCTTTAGAATTTGACTGCGGATTTTCCGTGGTAAAAACAAAATCTGCCCTGACCACGTCATAGGACCTGTATTTTTTGCTTACCTGCGCAAGTATGGCCTTGGCTTTAGCATCGGTCTGCGCATTTAATATTTTAAATGTGCCCATTAAGAACAGGAGCAACATGAATAATTTTTTCATTTTTGATTTTTTAAGATCAACTGTTGTTGAGTTCATTCAAGAACTGTTCCAAAGCATAATCATCCGGGATCAGTACCTCTCTTGCCTTGCTTCCCTCAAAAGGGCCGACAACACCAGCCGCTTCCAATTGATCAATAATACGTCCCGCCCTGTTATAACCCAGTTTTAGTTTGCGCTGGATAAGGGATGTCGATCCCTGCTGGTGCATAACGATCAATCTTGCTGCATCTTCAAACATGGAATCCCGGTTGTTAGGATCAAACTCAACTTTACCCGATTCACCGTTTTCATCAATATATTCAGGCAACTGATAAGCTTCCGGATAACCTCTCTGTATCCCGATAAAATCAGAGATCTGCTCCACCTCCGGCGTATCCACAAAAGCACATTGCAGCCTGATGAGGTCATTACCTGTTGACAGCAGCATATCTCCTCTTCCGATCAGCTGATCTGCACCTCCGCTGTCAAGGATGGTCCTGGAGTCTATTTTTGACAGCACCCTGAATGCCAGCCTTGCAGGAAAGTTTGCCTTGATCGTACCGGTGATGATATTGACAGAGGGTCTTTGGGTGGCGAGCACAAGGTGTATACCAACAGCACGGGCTAATTGCGCAAGACGGGCTATAGGAGTCTCCACTTCCTTACCGGCGGTCATCATGAGATCCGCAAACTCATCAACGATCAGCACGATGTAGGGCAGAAACCGATGCGCATTGTTTGGATTCAATTTTCTTCGGATAAATTTATCATTGTATTCCTTCAGGTTCCTGACCTGTGCATCTTTTAAAAGATCATAACGTTGGTCCATTTCAATACAGAGAGAATTCAGTGTATTGATTACCTTTTTGGTATCTGTAATGATCGCATCTGCTTCCCCCGGCAATTTGGCCAGAAAATGCCTTTCTATTTTATTGAACAAGGTCAATTCCACCTTTTTAGGATCTACCAATACAAATTTCAACTGCGAAGGGTGTTTCTTAAACAGCATCGATACCAGGATGGCATTGATCCCGACAGACTTACCCTGTCCTGTGGCGCCGGCCACCAACAGGTGCGGCATTTTAGACAGATCTGCGATGTAAACCTCATTGGATATGGTCTTTCCTAGCGCAATAGGCAGATCCATTGTGGTCTGCTGAAACTTCTCAGTAGCAAGAATACTGCGCATGGAGACCATTTCAGGATGCATATTGGGCACTTCTATCCCTATAGTACCTTTACCAGGCATAGGTGCTATGATGCGGATGCCAAGCGCCGCAAGGCTCAAAGCAATATCATCCTCCAGGTTCTTTATTTTAGATATTCTGACCCCGGGGGCAGGAATGATCTCATACAAAGTTACAGTCGGTCCTATGGTCGCCTTGATCTTATCTATCTCTATATTGTAATGGTTCAGGGTTTCAACGATCTTATTTTTATTGGCCTCAAGTTCTTCGGCATTGACAGAGATCTTATTTGAACCATAATTTTCAAGCAGGTCCAAGTGCGGATATTTATAGCTGGCGAGATCAAGTGTAGGATCGTATTGGCCAAATTGCGCGACAAGCTCCTCTGATTTTTTATCTTCTTCAGTTTTTTCAATCGTCAGCTCAGGTTCCTGTTTTGGCACCTGCCCGGTTACAGGTGCTTCTGTCAGAGGAGGATGCATCACATTTACAGAGACAGGACTTAAAGGCACACTGTCTGTTTCCTCAGGTTCCGGCTCCTCAAACCGTGACGGGGTGATCACAATATTCTGCTCTTTTTTCTTTTGCGCACCCAACCTGTCATTTAAGGTAAACTCGACCGGTTCAGAACGCACTTCATTCTCAACGACTATATTTTCAGGTACATCCGGCACAACTACTTCCTCATGGTGCCGCTTTCTTTGGGGAAGCTTAAAATCAATATTGTAAGCTAAGATCAGGACCGCAAGGATCAAAAAAGCGATAAGACCGCCAACCCCGGTCCTGCCAATCTGTGCTGTAAGCAGTTTATTGCTCCAATAACCAAATTCACCTTCCAGGAAATGAGGGGTTTCCGAAAAAAATGAGTGGCAGAATGCGAGGGTCAGCGAAATAAAAAGTAAAAAGAACAAGCTGTATCCAAAGGTCTTTTCCAGTCCGAATATCTTGACTTTAAACAGCAGACGGTACCCCAACACAAAAAAAACAAAAACAAACAGGAAAGAAGCTACGCCAAACCATTCATAGATGAACTGATGGGCAAGCAATGCACCCAGTTTACCCAGCCAGTTCTGCACCACAGGAGAGATATTGACCTGCTGAAGCTCTTCATAGGTCTTAAACAGGTTACTCCATCCTCCATTAGCCTTAGACACGTAACTGTAATCATCCTCCCATGTAAACAAATAGGAAGTGAAAGCAGTAAGAAAAAATAATGAAAGAATAATGAAGACCAGTCCTGTTATCTTTACCAGCCGGCCATCCTGAAGGTTCAGTTTGGGCATGGCCTCAGACCGCTCTTTATATCGCCTGGTACCTTGCAATTTCGGCCCCTGCCTGTCAGCTGATTCGTTTTTAAATGAATTGGATTTGAATTGGTTCCCCCTTACCGACATTTTCTTTTCTAATATTAATGATCAACAAACTTAGATAAATTGCGGATCATTTAGTTACACGACAACAAAATATTCATGCATGTTAAACCTTTTTTAACTGTATTGGTCCTATTGATATAACACGCAAGTTTTAATTTTTAGATATAGTTTTGTTTTAGGTAATCCCGCTTCTCTGAATTGTTAAGCGGGATTTTTTATTTAAGACCATCACCCCGGTCAGACGTCCCAGACGCGCAGCCTGATCCTTTTGATATAATGCCTGACATCAAGCACCAAGGCAGCAAGGATATAAAAAACGATCGGAAAGCCAACTGCAAGAAAGGACGAATAAATAAAAAAAAGCCTGATCTTACTGATGGACATATTCAGCCGCTCCGCCAGATAAGTACAAACGCCAAAGCTTCGCTTTTCAAAAAAGGTGATGATCTTCTGAAACATATTATTTATTAATATACCGGCTTCCGATATCACAATTTAAACATTTTTTCCGACAGCAACAGCATTTAATTTATTTGCCTGTCAAACCTTTAAACCAATCCTGCCGCAAGAAGCAATTGTTCCATTTCATGCTGGAGCTTAAGCGCTTCTGCCCTTGCTTTTTCCGCAAAGTCCCTGCCCTTGCCCGCATAGATGATCGTCCTGGAGGAATTGACTAAAAGGCCACATTCGCTGTTCATTCCATATTTGCAGACTTCAGAAAGGCTCCCCCCCTGAGCCCCGACACCCGGAACAAGCAGGAAACTATCCGGTGCAAGTTCCCTGATCTTCTTAAATTCCTCCGCTACCGTTGCTCCAACTACATACATCAATTGATTACTGTCAGCCCATTGGGATGAAGTCCGGATCACTCTTTCATAAAGTTTACCTTCCTCAGTCTCGTACAATTGAAAATCATGGTGTCCGGGATTGGAGGTCAGAGCAAGCAAGATGACCCATTTGCCAGGACAGGCAAGAAACGGACTTACCGAATCCTTTCCCATATAAGGCGCCACAGTAATGGCATCAAAACTCATTTGTGATTTTTCCCTGTTGAAAAAAGCATCTGCATACATCGCCGAAGTATTGCCGATATCACCTCTCTTGGCATCGGCTATTGTAAAAATATTGTCAGGAATATATTGCCATGTTTTGATCAGTGTTTCCCAGCCTATAAGCCCAATGGATTCATAAAACGCTGTGTTTGGCTTGTAGGCAACACAAATATCTTGTGTAGCGTCAATGATCTGTTTATTGAACTCCAGCACTGGATTTTCATAGGCCAGCAGGTGCTCAGGGATGTTTTCCACAACCGGATCAAGACCCACACACAAAAAAGATCGCTTATTTTTTATCTGCCGTACTAATGCTGTCTTATTCATTCGGAAACTATTTTTTGGTGGCAAAGATGTCAAAATTAAGTTGTAAATATTCAATTTTTAAAACATTTGCAATTACAGTAAACAAACAATTTTAAGTTTTTTCTTGGAGATTAGGTTTCAAATACATACAATTGCACCATAATTCTCAAAAAGTTTATCTGACCATTCCAGAATATCTCATAAAAATTTTGTTTCCACTACTTTTTATAACTGCATTTTCTGCCTGGTATAAGTGATAAATATTTTTTAAAAAAATTCTCTACAAAAATATAATGTTTAACAAAACAGAATTAAACGAAAAACTTACTGCCGAATTGCGTGAGATCGCAAAAACAAAAGGTATACTAAACGCTGAGGAACTGCGCAAGGCAGAACTCGTCGAGATCATTGCACAGATCTCCGAACAGGAAGCCACAGCCGGAAACCCGGATACTGAGGAAGAAAACGCAAAACCAGCCAGGACAAAAAGCAAGATAAGCGCATCAAAAGAAAGCAATCCTGATAAACCAGCCAGAAAAAGGATACGCATTGCTGCAAAGGATGAGGAAAGCAATGTACAAAGGCCTTTTAATAGAGCTTCGTTGTTCGATCCTCAGCCCGCAAATACTGAAAATACTGTTGATGTTGCTGTTGAAGAGGCACAGCCTGAATACAGTCCGGCTGAAGTAACTGAACTTTCCGCACCTCCGGCCCAGGAAGATGCTGCTATTGCACCTGCTCAGCCTTTATTTGACAAAAAAAACAAGCAGCAGCGGGACGAAAACAGGCAAAAAAACAACAACAACCTTCCAACGAGCAAGCAAATAGAGAACAGCTATTCCAATCTTGATTTTGACAATACCATCACTAACGAAGGGGTACTGGAGATTATGCCTGATGGTTACGGCTTTTTAAGATCTGCTGATTACAATTATTTGTCTTCTCCCGATGACATTTATGTATCCCAGTCACAGATCAAACTGTTCGGACTAAAAACCGGGGACACGGTAAAAGGAAGTATCCGTCCGCCTAAGGAAGGTGAAAAATATTTCCCGCTGGTTAGGGTGGAAACCATTAACGGACGCTTACCGGCAGATGTCAGGGACCGTGTTCCTTTTGATTACCTGACCCCCTTGTTCCCAACAGAAAGACTAAACCTGTTTACAGAGCCCGGAAACCATTCGACACGTATTATTGATCTGTTTACCCCGATAGGAAAAGGACAGCGTGGATTGATCGTGGCACAACCTAAGACAGGTAAGACCAATTTATTGAAAGAAGTAGCCAATGCCATCGCTAAGAACCACCCGGAAGTCTAC
>Ga0222419_100769_pt1 | contig 18319 bp, 17 predicted proteins | sample 1B20Ametagenome_FD_182474 | JGI IMG/M metagenome (GOLD analysis project Ga0222419, IMG submission 182474) | Enriched microbial communities from leaf-cutter ant dump, University of Wisconsin, Madison, United States - 1B20A (version 2) | ecosystem: Environmental > Terrestrial > Nest > Insects nest... | reverse complement strand
TTGTAGAGTCCAACAACAGAAGACCCCTCCTATCCTGATCGCTTTCGGGCAGGCTGTGGGAATAAAAAAGAAAAGGCACAGAAATTAATAGTTTAGAAAGATATGAATCACAATTATTTTGTATACATACTTACGAACTATAATAAAACCGTATTGTACGTTGGGGTAACCAACGATTTGCGACATCGTTTATATCGGCATCAACAAGATGCAATGGGAGAAAGAAGGCATTTTACTGGCAAATACAGTGTTGTATATCTCATATACTGGGAGCGTTTTCAATGGATTCAACATGCAATTGAACGTGAAAAAGAATTGAAAAGTTGGCGCAGATCCAAGAAAGAAGAATGGATAAAGGGATTTAATCCTGCTTGGAAGTTTTTAAATGATGAGGTATAAGAATTTATCGTGTAAAAGGCTGGGAACATCTATTAGATCTCTCCCGATACATCGGGGCAGGTACTACTGTCGAAGTGACAAATAGAGGTGGTAACAACGTCACACGCTTTATTTGTCATCTCGCCAAAGTCGAGACAAGTTGTTGAGCCTGCGAGACATCTATATAGATTCCTCCTGCTGTATAATAGATTCCTCCTGTCGTCGGAATGACAAAGAAACGGGAACAGCAACGCTGTCCGCCCTGTTTGTCATCTCGCCAAAGTCGAGACAAGTTGTTGAGCCTCCGAGACATCTATAATAGATTCCTCCTGCTGTATAATAGATTCCTCCTGTCGTAGGAATGACAAAGAAACGGGAACAGCAACGCTGTACGCCCTGTTTGTCATCTCGCCAAAGTCGAGACAAGTTGTCGAGCTTGCGAGACATCTATAATAGATTCCTCCTTACGTCGGAATGACAAAGAAACGGAACTATGTATCGTCAGAAAAGGATCGATGAGATTTTATTTGTCATCCCGAATGCAATGAGGGATCTAAACTTCTGAAATCTGCAACCGCTTTTATAGTAACCCCTTTTTGCCTTCCTAAATGCAAAAAAATGTTAAAAGGGTTGACAGAAACAATCTCCAATTCCTAAATTCGATCTCGATTTTACAACCACATTCTTTTATATTTTATTATGCTAAAACGTCGAATATTTTTTTTATTGGGCATTATTTTGGCATCAAAGATTGCCGTAGCCCAAAATCTGCAATTGTACACCACGTATCCCAAGATTTCAGTATCACCGGGAGAGATTATCGATTACAACATCGACCTGATCAATAACAGCTCAGGCATCCGAACGGGGAAAATAACGCTTCAAAATTTTCCAAAAGACTGGATGTATGAACTCAAATCGGGCAATTATAAAGCTGATGAAATCTCCGTATTGCCTAAAGAAAGAAAATCACTGAACCTTAAAGTCATCGTTCCTTCCAAAGTGTCCAAAGGCGAACACCGGTTTACACTTGTGGCACAAGGGCAATCGTCCTTACCCCTGACAATAAACGTCACTGAAGAAGGCGTCGTCAGTTCGGAGTTTACCTGTAGCCAACCGAACATGGAAGGTTCGGCCAAATCGACCTTCACGTATAATGCTTCCATCCTCAATCGTTCGTCCGATGCACAAGTATATGCTTTAGGTGCCAGCAATCTCCAGCCCGGTTGGGGCGTTGTTTTCAAAGCCGATGGAAAACAAGTGTCATCGGTCAACATTGAAGGAAACCAACGCAAGGAGATATTAATCGAGATCATGGCACCCGAAAGCATCAAAAAGGGTACTTACAAGATAACCTTACTTGCACAAAGCCCGCTCACACAATCCGAGCTTCCCCTTGAAGTGGTCATTACCGGTTCGTATGAAATACAACTCACAACTCCAGACGGCTTGTTAAGCAGTTCAGCCAGTGCAAATTCCAACAAAAAAATCCAATTTGTCGTTAAGAACACCGGAAGCTCCGATTTAAATGGCATATCCCTTAGCGCTTCGGCTCCTGCCAATTGGGAAACCAGTTTTGAACCAAACAGAATCAATACGTTAAAAGCGGGCGAGAGCCAACAGGTGACGGCCTCGGTCAAGCCAGCCAAAAAAGCTATAGCTGGCGATTATCAAGTCACATTTGATGCAAAAAGCGCCGAAGTCAGCGATTCAGTCAAATATCGAATCACTGTAGAGACCTCGTTGTTGTGGGGATGGATGGGTGTCTTCGTGATAGCCCTATCTGTTGGACTGGTGTATTATCTGATACGCAAATATGGAAGGAGATAACATGGAAAATTCCATTATCATCGTTAGAAATCTCAGTAAAAAGTATAAAAATTTCATGGCGGTCGACAACCTTAGCCTTGACATCCGTGAAGGGGAAATATTTGGACTATTAGGTCCCAACGGTGCTGGGAAATCCACGACCATCCTCATGCTGTTGGGTTTGACGGAGCCCTATCAAGGGACCATTGACGTAGCCGGGTTTGACCCTATTTCCAATCCGGTCTCCGTCAAAAAAATAATTGGCTACCTGCCTGACAACATCGGTTTTTATGACCACAGAACGGCGCTTGAAAACCTGGTGCTAACAGCCCAGCTCAACAATCAAACCTATATACAGGCAAATGACAATGCGTTAGCTTTACTGGAGAAAGTTGGCTTGGCCGATGTAGCACATAAAAAAGTGGGTAAATTCTCTCGAGGTATGCGGCAACGGCTTGGATTAGCCGACACTTTGATCAAAAAGCCTAGTATCGTCATTCTTGACGAACCTACACTGGGTTTAGATCCGATGGGCGTTAAAGATTTTACGCAATTGATATTGCAACTAAGCAGGGAGGAAAAACTGACGGTGATATTATCGAGCCATCAACTGTATCAGGTCCAAAAAATATGCGACCGCATAGGCTTATTTGTCCAAGGAAAGCTTTTGGCCCAGGGAAAAATTGACGAATTGGCCCAATCTCTTTTCAAGGATAAGGACCAAAATATCCAATTAAGGGTCCAAAATCAACAAATCTCTATGGCAAAGCAAGTATTGGAACAAATGGAAACAGTCAGAAAGGTGACGCAACAAGGCGACCTACTAAGTATTGCAACGGAGGCACAGGTAAATAACGCTATTGCAGAGACCCTCATCCGCAACAATATCAACATTGTTTCATTGCATCAAAAAACATACGGTATAGAAGATATTTATTCACACTATTTTGAAGGAGGCGACAACCATGAGTCAAACAAGCAATTGGTCCATTAACATCTCAAATTTAAATGCCTTCGGTGTGTTGGTAAGGAAAGAAATTGCTGATCAAATCCGAAGCTGGCGATTCATTATCATACTCGCTATTATTTTATTGACCTGTGTATCTTCCTTGTACACGTCGCTTACTTTTCTTAAAAACACATCTCCTGCGCCAAACGATCCGGAGGCTGATTTTTTCTTTCTGAAAATCTTTACTACATCTGATGGTTCGATTCCCTCGTTTCATTTATTTGTTGGCTTTTTAGGCCCTTTATTGGGCATTTGTCTTGGTTTTGATGCCATCAACTCCGAATTTAACGGCAGGACATTAAGTAGGATCCTGTCTCAGCCCATTCACCGCGATTTCTTATTGAATGCCAAATTCACAGGAGCTTTAACCGTTATCGGAGTTCTATTTACAGCTCTCATTCTGTTAACTACAGGCGTGGGTATTATGTTGGTCGGCTTCCCGCCCTCAGGACTGGAAGTCACGCGTATTATCCTGTTCACCTTGCTTACCATCGTCTACATCGCCTTTTGGTTAAATTTGGCCATCTTATCATCAGTATGGTTTAAGCATACGGCCACTTCAGCGTTAGTGGTTATTGCCGTTTGGCTCTTTTTCACTATGTTCTATCCGATTATCATCAATCTGGTAGCTAAAGCCCTGCAACCCAATCCATATGCTTCGCAACGGGAGATCATGGAGTATCAGCATTTTATGTTGACACTGATGCGTTTCGCCCCAAGCCAGCTCTACACCGATGGCACCAACATCTTGCTTATGCCTACTATTCGTAGTCTCGGGCCGTTGAATATGGAGCAGTTGCAAGGTGCGATTCCTTCGCCATTGCCTATTTGGGAAAGCGTCAAAATCGCATGGGCACAAATGACAGGCCTAATCGCCTGCACGATCCTATGCTTTGCAGGGTCATACTACCTTTTTATGCGCAAAGAAATCCGATGCTAAGAGCCGTGACTACATGGGCATCTGAACTTTTCCCCAGCAAATCCTTTTTTATGCCATGTTGACGATAGGAGGCATCTATTAACCCGAAAGATCGATTCCTTTCGCTGGCGCGCGACTCCCGTCGCGTGCCTCTTATAGAATGAAAGATACACAGTAACAAAAAAACCATACATCCTATTTGTCATCGCATATATCGAGACAAGTTGTCGAGGTCCCGAGACATTCTCAAACTTAGACTAAGCATGTACGGAGCACAGTCGAAGTACTCAGGAGGACATTTTCAGGGCTTTTTAGACACCGCCAAATATGTACTATTTTAGTCCCTCTCTTTTGGAGAGTGTTAAACAATCTGCATTTTGTTCTGATGCTCATATGGACTTCGGATTTCTAAACGACATTTCTATCTTTGTACAGAAAGAAAAAAGAATGTTAGAGCGTATTTTGTCCATTGCGAGCGAAGAAGATTTTAACCGGGTCTGCTTGGAAGTTTTTGCCTTTCAAAAGACAAATTGCGAGATTTATGGCAAGTATGTAAAGCTATTGGGAAAATCTGACCTCAAAACTGAACATTATACAGACATTCCTTTTTTACCTATCACATTTTTCAAAACGCAGGACATCACCGCACGGCACAAAAAACCGGAAATCACATTCTCCAGTTCCGGCACAACAGGAATGGAGACAAGCAAACACCATGTAGCCGATTTGCAATACTATGAACAAAGCTTCCGAACATGCTTCGCACAATTTTATGGCGACATAGAAGATATGGCTGTCCTGGCACTACTCCCCTCCTATTTAGAGCGTTCGGGTTCTTCGCTCATCTATATGGTGGACGACTTTATCCGCCGAAGCCTGCAACCAGAATCGGGCTATTTTCTGTACAATCACCAAGACCTATACGAAGCTCTTCGTTCGTTGCAAGCTAAAGGTACGAAAACCCTTTTGATCGGTGTTACCTATGCGTTATTGGATTTTTGTGAAAACTTTCAAATCCATTTCCCCGAGCTAATGGTGATGGAAACGGGGGGCATGAAAGGAAAGCGCAAAGAGATGATTCGCGAAGAACTGCATCAAACGCTATGCAATGGTTTTGGTGTGGACAACATCCATTCCGAATACGGTATGACCGAACTGCTTTCGCAGGGGTATTCTTACGGCAAAGGATTGTTCAACACACCTGCTTGGATGAAGATCCTTATACGTGACACAAATGACCCGCTCTCCTTGATCAACTCTGGAAAAACAGGCGCGATCAACGTGATCGATCTGGCCAATTACTATTCTTGTTCCTTTATTGCCACCCAGGATTTGGGCAGCGTCCATTCCAACGGCTCTTTTGAAATCCTAGGGCGATTTGACAACAGCGATATCCGGGGGTGTAACCTACTCGTCCAATAAGCTATTCGCTGGGACGTACTTGTTCTACCAAAAAGATGTTATTATCAGGAAACTGAAAGACAAGTGGCTCCAATTTAGAATAGTCTTTTATATGTTTAATTAGGAGCAAACCCGCTATTATACCCACAATCGACGACACAATACTTAAGTAGGTCGTGTTATCATCATTGCCATAATTTTATCGCAAACTCGGATCATTAAATGTATTTCCAGCATTCACATCTCCCGTATCATAGCCTTTCTTAAACCAATAGGCGCGCTGTTCGGACGTACCGTGGGTAAAAGACTCGGGATTGGAGTGTCCATAGGCCTGCTCTTGCAGATGGTCGTCGCCCACTGCCGCCGCGGCACGCATGCCATCTACAATATCATCATAGCTGATTTCAATATCCGTCATGCTGTTGACGTAGTGTGCCCATACACCGGCGTAAAAGTCGGCTTGCAATTCGGTCATGACCGATATCTTGTTGTATTCCCTTTCATTCATTTTTGCACGCATGGCATTTGTTTGTTCCAATACGCCCAATACATTTTGGATATGGTGGCCCACCTCGTGCGCAATGACATAAGCCAAGGCAAATTCACCTTTGGCTCCATATTTTTGGGTTAATTCCCGATTAAAGCTCAAATCCAAGTAAATCTTGTTGTCTCCGGGGCAATAAAACGGACCAAAATGCGATTGTCCGTAACCGCAACCTTCGGTTGCCGTACCTTCCGTGTATATGACCATTCCGGGTTTTGGGTAGGCCTTTCCCGACTCCTTAAAAATATTGGTCCATATATCATCGGTGCTTGCCAGGACAACATCGGCAAAATCCAGCAATCTGTCTTCTTCAGGTGTGGATTGATAGGTGCCTTCGGCAGTTGTTATGCCTCCACCCTGTTGCATTTGGTTAAGGAGCTGTCCAGGATCTCCTCCTAACAAAAACCCAATAATTAAGACGACCACACCACCAATGCCTCCTAACGTTAGTTTCTGCCCACCACTCATACCACGTCTATCTTCAATGTTGCCGCCTCGGCGACCGCTCTGCCATTTCATAACTGTTGCTTTTTTTGTTCAATTATACAAAATTTATATCAACAATTAACTATATATCAGAGTGGCTACCAAGGCAAGCACATCTTAATTTTTTGAAAATTAACACTCATGGATAACTGACCGGCCTGTTCACTAAAAGAGAACAGAAGGGCTGTGCGGAACGGACAAAGACAAAAAATAGCATCATTAACCCTGCACCTTCTACCCTAACACCTCTCCTGAAAAACAATGTTAGATGTGTTTCTCCTTCGGGATCTACACACCCGACACCCTCCCTCTCGCTTTTATTTCGTATTTTCGCGGACAAATCAATCAAGTTATGTCCATACAACAACAACTATCCGATAGAAGTGGCAACAAATGCGAGCTATGCAACAATACCGGTTCTTTATCCGTGTATGAAGTACCTCCTGCAACACAACAAAATATGGATACGGTGACCTTACTATGCAAAACCTGCTTGGATCAAATTGAAAAACGCGAACAATTGGACGCTGAGCACTGGAAGGTGCTTACCGAAACCATGTGGTCAGAGCACCCTGCTGTACAGGTCGTCGCCTGGCGCATGCTTAGCCGGTTACGCAACGAAAGTTGGGCTTCTGACAGCTTGGATATTCTATATTTGGATGAGGACACGCTGGAATGGGCTAAAAAAACCGGTGATCATGAACAAGACGGAACCGTGGAGTTTCACCAAGACAGCAACGGAACAAGACTATACGATGGCGATACTGTCGTCCTTATCAAAACACTGGATGTGAAGGGGTCTTCGCTATCGGCTAAACTCGGTACAGTTGTCAAAAACATTCGCCTAGTAGCAGACAATGTCGAACAAATCGAAGGAAAAGTAGAAGGACAAACCATTGTTATTCTAACGAAATACCTCCGCAAAGGATAATTATATCCGCATAAAAAGTCGCCATTGATTAACATCATTAAGATGGCGACTTTTCAACCTAACCGTTGTTCCAATAAACTTTAGTTTCTAAAACGATTTTCAACAAAATAAACAATAAAATCATATCAATAAATAAATAATATTAATATGAATTTTTCATGTTTTTTTGTGTAAAAAAATATAAAAAAAACAGACAAATTTCATCTATTAAAATTATTAACAATCTTATCACAAGAGAGTTAAATAAATTATCAATGTGGAAATTATTATAAAAACAACATCATTTTTATATAAAAAAATGACTGATTTTTACATAAAATTCAAAACAAAAAAAAACACTATAATAAATATTTTTTTATAAAAAATTTTGATATCATCAATATTACATTTACCTTTGGATTGTAATATCTGAAACATGACAAAAAACACAACATATTTCTATTTTGAATTCTTTTATTTTAAGGATAAAAGCCGGGATGAATATGTTTGCACAAAATAAGCAAAAAAAGTCCCGGAATACCTTCGGGACTTTTTTTTGTACAAAGAGGACTACTGAAAGACCAAATGAAAACAAAAATAGCTATACAAGGCGTCAAAGCTTCCTTTCACGAAGAAGCTGCGTTAAAATATTTCGGCGAAGATATCGAGACAATCGAATGTGAGTCTTTTAAAAAAACCTGCGAAATGCTAAAGCATGGTAAGGCTGATTACGTGGTGATGGCCATCGAAAATTCGATTGCAGGAAGCATCTTGCCTAACTATAATCTTCTTCGCGATTACCGGTTCCACATCGTCGGTGAAGTGCATTTAAACATACAACAGAATCTATTGGCATTGCCGGGCGTGAAACTTTCCGATATCAAATTCGTGGAATCCCACCCTATTGCTATCCGTCAATGTGACGAGTTTTTAAGCGAACATCCCGAATGGACCATCAAAGAAGGAATGGATACAGCCGCTTGCGCGAAGGGAATCGTTGAGAACAAATTGAAAAACACGGCCGCCATTGCAAGCACCTTAGCAGCCGAGATATACGGAATGGAAATCTTGGAAAAACGTATCGAATCCAATAAAAAGAATGCTACTCGCTTTCTGATTTTAGGCAATCAGGTCATGGAGCAAAAAAATGCCAATAAAGCATCCTTATCCTTTCAAACCGGAAATGCTGTGGGCGCTTTGGCCAATGTTTTACAGTGTTTTGCAGAGCAAAATGTCAATTTGAGCAAAATACAGTCCATGCCCGTTGTAGGAAAACGAAACGAATATGATTTCTATGTAGACGTAGAATGGAAAAAGCAAGGCGATTACGATGCCGCTATTCGCAAAGTATTGAAACACACTATCAATTTCACCATCATGGGTGAATACGTAAAAAACGAAAAAGTATAAGACAGGGAATAAAGATAAAAGATAAAAGAACAAAGAACAAGGACATTTTCAAATTCCACCATTCCCAAATTTTCAAACTTTCAAATTATTTAAAAATGAAACATACATTAGACATCGTCCCTTTAAAATCTTGGATAGATACAGGCGATAAACCTTTAATTATTGCCGGCCCTTGCAGTGCCGAAACGGAAGAACAATTGGTTTCCACAGCACATTTATTAGCCAATACAGGCAAAGTAAACGTATTGCGGGCCGGTATTTGGAAGCCTCGCACCCGTCCGGGGGAATTTGAAGGCATCGGGAGCATCGGCTTACAATGGCTGAAAAGAGCTAAAGAGGAAACCGGATTGTTAACTGCTACCGAAGTGGCTACGGCAAAACACGTAGAAGAAGCTTTAGCCGCAGGTGTTGACATCCTTTGGGTCGGCGCGCGCTCTACAGCAAACCCTTTTACCGTACAGGAAATCGCCGATGCTCTTGTAGGTGTAGACATTCCTGTATTGGTGAAAAATCCGGTAAATCCTGATCTTTCGTTATGGATTGGTGCCCTGGAACGCATCAACGGAGCCGGCATCAAGAAACTTGGCGCCATCCACCGTGGTTTTTCTTCGTTCGAGAAAACAGCCTTCCGCAACGAACCTATGTGGGACCTGGCCATTCAATTGAAATCGGCCTGTCCGGAATTACCTATCATCAATGACCCAAGCCATATTTGTGGTAACCGCGAGTTAATCCCGTACATTACGCAAAAGGCGCTGGACATGGACATGCAAGGACTTATCATCGAATCGCACATCGACCCGTCTGTCGCTTGGACAGATGCGAAACAACAAGTAACACCTGCGGCGTTAGCTGATCTATTGGACCATGTGGCTATCCGCCACCCAGAATCGGACAATCCGGCATTCGAAGATAAATTAGCCGAACTGCGCAAGCAAATCGACAAACTAGACGATGCCATCCTTAAGCAGATTGGCGACCGTATGAAGATTGCTGAGAAAATAGGCGAATACAAGCGTGACAACAATGTCACTATCTTACAGGTAAATCGTTGGGACGAAATCGTCGAAAAACGCTTACAGTTGGCAAAAGCTTTATCGCTGGGCGAAGATTTCGCTACCAAATACCTGGAATTGCTACACCATGAATCTATTCGCAAGCAAAACGAAGTGATGAATGCTAAACCTGTTGCGGAGGCCTAATGAATTCAGCAAGCATTACGCTAACGCATCCTTCAAAAAATATAAGTGGCACGGTACAGCTCACGGGTTCTAAATCCGAGAGCAACCGTGCACTTATTATACAAGCTCTGAGCAATGGAACGGTTCAAGTGGAGAACCTGTCGGAAGCGGCCGATACGGTCATCATGGAAGCAGCCTTGTCAAAAGCCAAAAATGCAACAGACGGACCTGTCACCATCGATATCGGACCTGCCGGAACAGCTATGCGTTTTCTCACCTCCTATCTCAATTTAATAGCGGGCAACTTTCTCTTGACAGGGACCGAGCGCATGCAACAACGGCCGATAGGCATCTTGGCCGACGCTTTAAAAAGTTTGGGGGCAGTTATCCACTTCGAAAAGAAAGCCGGATATCCACCTCTACACATCGAAGGCCCTATGATGCAACGTACTGATACGGTTTCCATCAAAGGAGATGTAAGCAGTCAATACATTTCTTCGTTGCTACTTGTCGCCTCCTCGTTGGAGAAAGGACTGAAGATACATATAGAAGGCGAACTCACATCACGTCCTTATGTCACCATGACTTTGGATATGCTGCAAGAAGCCGGTATTGCACACACATGGCAAGTTGACTCCATTCATATTGCTCCTCAACAGTTCCAACCGACGACCATTTATGTAGAGCCGGATTGGAGTGCCGCTTCATATTGGTATGCTATCGTTGCCCTATCGGATAACGGGAAGATCATCTTACCCGGGTTGAAGAAGCACAGCCTGCAAGGCGATATTGCCATTGTGGACATTATGCAACATTTTGGCGTAATCAGCTCTTTTGAACATGACGGTTTGCATCTTACAAAAACGAATGTCGTTTCCGAAAAAACATTTTTTGACTTTAAAGAATGCCCGGATTTGGCACAAACCATCGTGGTATTGGCCGCTGCCCTGAAACGGGATATATCCATCACCGGTGTGGAAACGTTGAAAATAAAAGAAACGGACCGACTGCATGCCTTGAAGGTTGAAATAGGGAAATTTGGCGCTGAATTGCTCGAGGATGGTGAAATTTATCACGTCAAAACAGATAAGGTCGTATATACTGACCATATCCTTATCGACACCTATGAAGACCACCGTATGGCTATGGCATTTGCTCCGTTGGCATTGGTTTTCAATCGAATAACCATAAATGAGCCTATTGTGGTCGAAAAATCCTATCCTGCATTTTGGGAACATTTGCTATCGCAAGGATTCCAAATCAGTAAATTAAAACACGAAATGCCGCAATAATATATCCAAATTATTGCTGAATTATGGCTGATTTGGATATATTTGCACATTATAACAGATTATGGCTGGAAACTCATTTGGAAACCTTTTCAAGATAACTACCTTTGGTGAATCCCATGGAAAAGCTATTGGTGTTATTATTGATGGTTGTCCTCCCAATATTGAGATTGACGAAGAATTTATCCAATCGGAACTGGACAAACGTAGACCTGGACAATCAAAAATCACTACCCAGCGTAAGGAAAGCGATACGGCTCAGCTCCTTTCTGGAGTGTTTGAGGGAAAATCCACGGGGACACCTCTTGCGATCTTGATTCCGAACGAAGATCAACGGTCCAAAGACTATTCACATATTGCAGATAAATACCGTCCTTCTCATGCTGATTACACCTACCAACAGAAATACGGTATCCGTGATTATCGTGGGGGCGGACGATCTTCGGCAAGAGAAACGGCCGCGCGTGTTGCCGCCGGTGCAATTGCTAAATTGTTCTTGAAACAACATGGTATCGAGATATTTGCACATGTATCTTCGGTTGGCAGATTAGAATCACCAAACCTTGATGTGACAGATTTGGGTGCATTGTTAGCATTGCGCGAAGACAACATTGTGCGCTGTGCGGATCCAGCTACTGCAAAGGAAATGATCGACCTCATTGATCAAATTCGGAAAGATGGCGACACCATTGGAGGTAAAATCTCTACCATTATCCGTAATGTTCCGGTGGGATTAGGCGACCCGGTGTTCGACAAGTTGCATGCCGATTTGGGGAAGGCTATGCTCAGCATCAACGCCGTACATGGATTTGAATATGGATCCGGCTTCATTGGGTCTGAAATGCGTGGATCGGAGCATAATGATGTTTTCATTACGGAGAACAATCAAATTCGTACAAAAACAAATTTTTCAGGGGGTATTCAAGGAGGGATTTCCAATGGAATGGACATTACCTTCCGTACTGCTTTCAAACCCGTCGCAACCATCATGCGCGACCAGGAAACCTTAAATGAAAGTGGAGAAAACACCACTATTTCAGGTAAAGGACGCCACGATCCCTGTGTCGTGTCGAGAGCCGTTATCATTGTTGAAGCCATGACCGCATTGGTCATTGCCGACCATCTACTAAGAAATAAAGCCTATGCCGATAGAAAATAATTGGGTGGTTGCATCCGACATCGGAGGCACACATATTACATCTGCCATTGTTGACCTCTCCTCTTGGAAAGTGCTTGAATATACTATATGCAGAAATCAAGTTAATTCTCGTTCAGATGCTAAATCGATTTTACAGTCATGGGTAGCATCTATTAGCGAAACCATTCGCCTGTCTGACACCGATATACAACATTTGGGAATTGCCATGCCAGGTCCATTTGACTATGAAAACGGCATTTCGATGATGAAGAATCAGGATAAATATGACGATTTGTATCAAGTGGATGTCCAGATAGCATTAAAGGACATATTGGGATCTCAATTCAGCATTCGCTTCATTAACGACGCTGCCGCTTTTTTACAGGGAGAGGTCTTTGCGGGCAACCTGCAACATCATCCAAAAGTATTAGGTATCACTTTGGGAACCGGGTTAGGTTCGGCCGTTTGGGAACAAGGCCAAAAAGCATTTGACGCCGACTTGTGGAATACGCCTTATAAAGAATCGATTTTCGAAGAGTTTTTGGTGACCCGCTGGTTTATCAAACGTTTTTTTGAATTAAGCGGTTTTCAGGAAAAGGGATTTCGTGATATCCTGACCAAGCACCGGGAAAAAGAAGCGTTCGAGACTCTTCTTTTGGAATATACCGATGTTCTGTATGATTTCCTATGTTATTTTTCGGAAAAGCACGGTTGCAAGACGTTTATTCTCGGCGGCAACATCAGCAAAGCTTGGGGTGTGATCTCCGGCTACAATACATATAAGCTACGTCAATTTGATATCCACATTGGCCAGCAAACGGAGCATGCAGCTATTATTGGAGCAGGCTCCTTGTTTAAAAAATAGCGCATATCGCCACCTGCCGATCATTGGACAAATTTTCGGCAAGGCAACGAAGTTAAATTTTAAGCTGATGTTTTAAGGACCGCTATAGTTTTCTTCCATCAGTAGTCTGGCAACCCCTCTTTTAAGACGTGTTTTTCAGTGCTGTCGTATCGGCCACAGAAAGGTGTCACGCTACCCCTACGCAGGGGGTCATCCGTCCCTTTAGGGATCACTACAAAGCCGGAAACTGCTGTGGATCCACATCATGCATTATCTCGTAAACGGCTTCCACCACATCGTCTACCGACGGCTTGGTAAAATAATCGCCGTCCGAACCATAAGGTGGACGGTGGGGTTTAGCTGTCAACGTACGTGGTGGCGCATCCAACAGAAAATAACCCTTCTGATTTTCCAAAATCTCCTGCAAAATAAAGGCGCTAGCCCCACCTGGCATATCCTCGTCAACCACCAACAGTTTATTGGTCTTCTGCAATGATTTGGCACAAATGTGTCCACGATCGAAAGGTTGCAAACATTGCACATCAATGACCTCAATAGAAATGCCCAAACGCTCCAGCTCAATAGCTGCCTCGCGTACGACACGCAAGGTAGACCCATAGGACACTACCGTCATATCCTTACCTTCCCGTATGCACTCGGCAATACCAATAGGAACGGTAAAATCACCTACATTTGCCGGCATTTTCTCTTTCAGACGATAACCGTTCAAGCACTCTACGACGACGGCGGGCTCATCCGAGCGCAACAATGTATTATACATTCCCGCCGCTTGGGTCATGTTCCGTGGCACACATATATGCAATCCGCGTAACCCTCCCAATAAAACCGTCATCGGCGAACCGGAATGCCAAATTCCTTCCAATCGGTGGCCCCGGGTACGTATGATTAACGGCGACTTTTGTGTACCTTTTGTCCGGTAACTCAAGCTCGCCAAATCATCACTCAACACGGGCATCGCATAAATCAAATAATCTAAATATTGGATTTCAGCAATCGGACGAAGACCACGCATGGCCAAGCCCATTCCTTTTCCTATAATTACCGATTCACGGATTCCAGTGTCAAAAATCCGATGTTCGCCAAATTTTTCCTGCAAACCAGCGAAACCTTGATTGACATCACCAATCTTTCCGACATCTTCACCGAATGCCACAATACGCTCGTCTCTCCTAAAATTAGCTTCAAAACATGCATTTAAAACCTCTCTCCCATCGACCATTGGTTGATTCTCAGCATATACAACAGGTTGTACCTCTATGTGCAAAGGAGAAGACGCCGACTCCGTGAAGATTTTATCATTATAGCGTTCGTAATTTATTTTTTGCTTTTCCTTATACCATGCAATCAATGCATCTTTATCTGGTGAATTGTAGGTGCGCAATTCTCTAATTACACGGCGCACATTGGCATAAACCTCTTTTAGCGAGGGTTCACCCAACGACTGCAGGGTCTTTAACGGGATATCGACTTGCGGATGGTCGATATTGGACAACAACGTTACAGCTTCGTCCAAATCAATTTGAATAGTTTTATGATAATCCGTCCAAGCACGTCGTTGTTCTTGACGAACATGGTTTTTTGCCTCCTGTTCAAGTTGTGATAATTCATCTTCGTTGGCAATTCCGGAGACCATCAGCCATTCACGCATTTTGGCATTGCAATCGTACTCATGCTCCCATTCCAAACGCTCTTTGGATTTATAGCGCTCATGTGACCCCGAAGTCGAATGGCCTTGTGGCTGTGTAAGTTCAGTCACATGCACGACACAAGGCACATGCTGTTCGCGGGCATATTTTACAGCGAGCTCATAAACTTCGCAAAGTGCAGGATAATCCCAGCCCCTGACTTTAAAGATTTCCACGCCATTCGTACCCTGCTCGCGCTGAAAGCCCTTTAGCACTTCGGAAATATCGGCTTTAGTCGTTTGCACGTCATTAGGTACAGAGATCCCATAGCCATCATCCCAGATAGAGATAATAACGGGCACCTGTTTAACCGCCGCCGCATTTACGGTTTCCCAAAAGACTCCCTCAGAGGTCGAAGCATTTCCAACCGAACAAAAGACAACCTCATTTCCACGGTTTGAAAAATAAGCCAGATAATCGAGATCTCTATTTTCGCGATACAATTTGGAAGCCAGACCAAGCCCCATGGTACGGGCCATCTGCCCACCCGTTGTCGAAATATCGGAAACAGAATTTTTCTGCTGGGTCTGATCTACCCAATTGCCATCTTTGTCCAGTAACTGAGTGGAAAAATGGCAATTCATTTGACGACCTCCGGAAGAGATGTCAGCCTCTAAATCCGGATTGGCATACAACTGAGAAAAAAAATGGTATATATTGGATATGCCTGAAGCAAATGCAAATGTCTGGTCGCGGTAATAACCCGATCGCCAATCACCGTTCTTGAAAACCTTCGCCATGGCAATCTGGGCAAGTTCCTTTCCGTCGCCAAAGACACCAAACTTGGCCTTACCGGTCAAAACCTCCTTCCGGCCCAACAAACTTGCATATCGGCTTTCTACAGCTAAGGTATAGTCACGCAGAATAATCTCGCGAAAGTCTTCAAAACTAATCTTTGACGTCTCGAAATCACTATTTATATTAAAGGTGATATTTGACATATATTAAACCTGTGGTTTTAACAAAAGTACTAAAATATACCGTTTTTCACCAACTCTTCCCCATCTCTTTCATGAACAATTTAAAATCGCCAAGAAATTTTTCTTTACAGCAATTATAACTACTTTTAAGCTCTTTTTAACAGAAAGAACGAATGGATAAAAATCAAAATCAGCATAATCAACAGACTACTTTTCTGGGAGACATCGAAAAAACAATCATTATCAACGAGTTAATGACTATTCCTTTTTCTGAAAGGAACGAAAACTGGCGAGATGAGTTTCTTCAGAACATTGCAGGAGCAAACTTAAAATTGGGCGACCCCGAGGTCATTATGAGTAAAGATGGGTTTCCCTACGTGCAATTGCAAACCGTCAAAGCTAATGAGCGTTTTCAAGCATATGTCATCGAAAACCAACTAGACATCTTGCTAGAACAAGGCTTTGGTATCGTGGTCAATGCGCATCAGGGGCGACCGGATTGGGTATTCTCGTATGGAGATTTGGCAAATTTAAAACTAAACGGCTTTTTTTACACAGATAAAAGTATTTTTTCCAATCCAAGCGAATATCATAGCATTGGAAAAGATGAAAAGATCTTGGTTGGTCAACCTTCGGAAAATATTTTCCCAAGCTATTTGAGACGACAAATAAAAGAGTTCCTACAGTATTCAGGAGTCAAAAATCCCAAAACAATGTTAATTGCGCGACATTACGAAGACGAACAAAGCGCTTCCCAAGATCTGGTTTTTAATATAACACCCGTGCAATTTGCTTCGGAAAAGGACTTCCATAACATCATGAATACCTTGCAGTGGTTTTTACCTAAGCATTACAGTTTTTTCGGTATTGATGAAATGAGCATAGAAAACGGCTTTCAACCGCTATAAGCTTTAGCTATGAAACAGTTGTCCATATACATCACCTTCATAACGGTATTATCCATAGCTTTCTCCTGTACGGCACAGCGAAAGGATCACGTAAAAGAAGGTTGGATTGCACTTTTTAACGGAAAAGACATTGATGATTGGATCGTGAAAATATATGGTTATGAGCCTGGAGATAATTTTGCCAATACATTTCGTGTGGAAAATGGTGTGATTCAGGTCAATTATGATGGCTATGATGATTTTGATGATCGGTTTGGGCATCTTTATTATAAAACACCCTATTCTTATTACCACCTTAAGCTCGAATATCGATTCATAGGAGATTTACATCCGGGAGCACCTTCTTATACACTTAGAAACAGTGGGGTTATGTTTCATTCACAAGATCCACGCCGTATGCCAAAGGACCAGGATTGGCCCATTTCTGTAGAAATGCAATTTTTAGGCGGATTGAGTGATGGACAGCCACGTCCTACAGGGAACATGTGTTCACCCGGCACCCACATCGTTTACAACGGCCAATTACTCGAAACACATTGTATCAATTCCACTTCCCAAACTTATGATGGCGACCGATGGGTCAAGGCCGAACTGATCGTATTGGGCGACTCGTTAGTTACACATATCATCGAAGGTGACACGGTTTTGCAATACAGCAAACCACAAATCGGCGGCAGTATTGTCCACAATTATCTTCCTTCTGAAAAAGTGGACGGCAAAATACTAAAAGAAGGATTTATTGCCCTGCAAAGCGAAGGACAACCTGTAGAATTCAGAAATATATATCTGAAAGATCTATCTAAAGTTTACAAAAAAGAAGAGTAATGTTTTTATTCAACGTACGTGTTTATGGAATCCTGATCAATCCCGATCAAGAAATATTAATCAGCGATGAAAAAACGCTCCACGTGTCATTCACTAAATTTCCGGGCGGTGGATTAGAATACGGCGAGGGGTTGATCGATGCGTTAAAACGGGAGTTTTACGAGGAATGCCAATTGGATATCGATGTGGTCAGACATATTTACACAACGGACTTCTATGAAAAGTCAAGTTTCAATGAAAGCCAAATCATTTCTGTTTATTATCAGGTAAAAGCGCTAAGCCCTATCACCTTCGACATCAAAAAGAGTCCTTTTGATTTTTCAGCGGAAAAGCAACAAGAAAAAATGGAAGTATTCCGTTTTGTTCCAATACAGGAGCTTCAAGAACACGACTTAACCTTTAAAACCGATAAAATGGCTTGGAAGGTTTTCAAACAACTATTGGCAAATACCTAAGAAACATCTTTTACTTAACTTATGGGGCCAATGTGTTCTTCCATAATGATTTAAGAATACAACCCGTTGTGCATTATGATCTAGGTAGAAAAAAGAGGTGAAAAAGTTGTTAATTACAATAGAAGGAAGCTTAGGTTGATGTCTTATCAAAACCTGATCCGGTTACAGCTTGCCGAATCGTTCAATG
>Ga0222419_100767_pt1 | contig 18448 bp, 15 predicted proteins | sample 1B20Ametagenome_FD_182474 | JGI IMG/M metagenome (GOLD analysis project Ga0222419, IMG submission 182474) | Enriched microbial communities from leaf-cutter ant dump, University of Wisconsin, Madison, United States - 1B20A (version 2) | ecosystem: Environmental > Terrestrial > Nest > Insects nest... | reverse complement strand
TGCTCTCGCGCACCCACGGCCAGACCGCCTCGCCCAGCACGCTCGGCAAGGAGATCGCCAACGTGGTGGCGCGGCTGGAACGCCAGCGCGCGCAGCTGGTGGCGGTCGAGGTTTCCGGCAAGATCAACGGCGCGGTGGGCAACTACAACGCCCATGCCATCACCTACCCGGAAGTGGACTGGCAGACGTTCTCGCAGCGCTTCGTGGAAAGCCTGGGCCTGGGCTACAACGCCTACACCACGCAGATCGAGCCGCACGACAACGTCGCCGAATACTGTGACGCGGTGCGCCGCGCCAACATCATCCTGATCGACCTGGCCCGCGACATCTGGGGCTACATCTCTCTGGGCTACTTCAAGCAGACGCTGAAGGCCGGCGAGGTCGGCTCCTCGACCATGCCGCACAAGGTCAATCCGATCGACTTCGAGAACGCCGAGGGCAACCTGGGCCTGGCCAATGCCCTGCTGGGCCACTTTGCCGAGAAGCTGCCGATCAGCCGCTGGCAGCGCGACCTGACCGACTCCACCGTGCTGCGCGCGCTGGGCACCGCCTTCGGCCACACGCTGGTGGCACTGGAGTCGCTGAAGAAGGGCCTGGGCAAGCTCAACGTCAATGCCGAGCGCATCGGTGCCGATCTCGATGCCAGCTGGGAAGTGCTGGCCGAGGCCGTGCAGACGGTGATGCGCCGCCACGGCCTGCCGCAGCCCTACGAGCAGCTCAAGGCGCTGACCCGCGGCCAGGGCATCACCCGCGAGTCGATGCGCGAATTCATCGGTGGCCTGGAGCTGCCGGCCGAGGCGAAACAACGCCTGCTGGAACTGACCCCGGGCGGCTACATCGGCCTGGCCGAAACGCTGGCAAAGCACATCTGAGCCACGACGCACGAAACCGCAGGAAATCGCAGGGCGGGCGCTGCCCGCCGTGCGACCCGGGGGAGGCCTCCATGGCCGGCGCTGGCCGTCACCGCCCGCGCGATGTAGCTTCGTGACACCCAGACCACGACGGAGCTTGCCGTGCAAGATGAACGACTTCCGGAACAGGTTGAACAGGCGTTGCAACGCGGGGAGACCATCGAGGCCATCAAACTGCTCAGCCGCAGCAGCGGCCTGGGCCTGGTGGAGTCGAAGGCAATCATCGACGCGCGCCTGCGGCTGGATGGCCAGCACCTGCATGACGGCGAGCTGTCCACCGAGGAGCTCGCTGCGCTGCGCGAAGGCAACAAGATCCTGGCCGTCAAACTGCTGCGGCAGCGCCGCGGGCTGAGCCTGAAGCAGGCCGTCGACGTGATCGAGGGCCGAATTGCACTGGCCGGGACCCGCCGCACCAGCTCCACCGTGGAGCGCCCCCGCTCCGGTGGCATGCTCTGGTGGCTGGTCTTCGTGATCGCATGCGGCTGGGTCGCCTACCGGCTGTTGCGCCACGACTGAGAACGGACCGGCTGGCAGCAGCTTCGCCGCCAGCCGGCCGGAGAATCAGGGACCGGCCTTGACCAGCCCCTCGGCCTGCATCGCCTGCAGCACGGCAGGACGCTTCGCCACGCGCTTCTGGAAATCGCCCAGCGCCGGGAAGTCGGAAAGGTCCAGCTCGACGATGCGGGCCCAGTTGGTCACGGTGAACAGGTAGGCGTCGGCCACGCTGAACTGCTCGCCGAGCAGGAACGGCTGCCTGCCAAGCACGTCTTCGATCAGGCGGTAACGGCGAAGCAGGTAGTTCCTGTACTCCTGCCTCACCTCGACCGTGGTGGCCGGGTTGAACAAGGGGCTGTAGCTCTTGTGGATCTCGGAATTGATGTATCCGAGCATTTCCTGCAGACGGTAGCGCGGCATGCTGCCGTTGGCCGGGGCCAGCCCGCTGTCCGGCTTGAGATCGGCCAGATACTGCAGGATTGCGGTGCCCTCGGTCAGCACCTCGCCATCATCCAGTTCCAGCGCCGGCACATAGCCTTTTGGATTGATCTGCAGGAAATCCGCGCCACTCCCGGTGCGTTTGGTCTTGCCGTCGATCTTGATCAGAGTCAGGTCAATGCCGGCTTCCACCGCAACGATGTGTGACGCCAGAGAACAGGCACCGGGGAAATAGTAGAGATTCATGAGTTGCTCCGAGGGGGTGGCGGGGCCTCACCGTCACGGCATCAATTTGTGAGTCCCGGCGAAGTACCTTCATGCTAGCGACATGGTTCATGGCTGGATACACGCTCAGGGAAACACACTTGCCCGACGACGGTACCCACTGCATCCTGCGCGCATGAAAGCATTCCGCACCATGGACGCGGCCGATTTCACCTCGGTGCTCGCACTCAACGACGCCGAAGTCCGGCAAACCAGTCCGCTCGACATGGAACAATTGTGCTCGCTTGTCCGGATGTCCTCCCTCGCGGTCGTCGCGACCGTCCACGACCAGGTCGCGGCCTTCCTCATCGCCCTCCGCGAGGGGGCTCCTTACGAAAGCGACAATTACCGCTGGTTCAACGCGCGCTTTCCGGCCTTCCTGTATGTAGATCGCATCGTCGTCGACCCGCGCTTCGCCCGCCATCGGATCGGCAGCCGGCTTTACGACGACCTGTTCGCATTCGCGCGGACGCAGGGCGTGGGGAAGGTCACCTGCGAGTACAACATCACGCCTCCGAACCCGGCCTCACAGGCGTTTCACGCCAGATACGGCTTTACGGAGGTCGGCTCCCAATGGGTTGCCGGCGGCACCAAGCAGGTCTCGCTGCAGGCAGCCGACACCTGACACCTACCTGTCCGGAAAGCCCTCTCACCGGCCGGCGCAACAAAAGGCATTGCGCCAGCTCCGCTTGACCCGGCAAACAAATAGACGTAAAGACGTCCAATCATGAAATCTCCTTCAAACCAGAAATCCGTGGAAACCGACATGATCGGACGCACCGCCAGCCAGGCCATGGCCGCGACGACTGCACAAGCCCTGCGAACCGGCGACTCCCTTTCCCTGCTTCCCGCCTTCCCGCCTCGACCACCCGCGAAACCTTCACCATGACGCTTGCCCAGTTGCGCTACCTCGTCGCGATCGCCGATGCCGGTCTCAACATCACCCTCGCCGCGGAGCGCGTCCATGCCACCCAGCCCGGGCTGAGCAAGCAGCTCAGGCAGCTCGAGGACGAGCTGGGCTTCCAGTTGTTCGTGCGCAAGGGCAAGAGCCTGGATGCGGTGACTCGCGCCGGCGAACAAGTGCTTGAACGCGCCCGCACGATCCTGGCCGAAGCTGCCAATATCCGCGCGATCGCCGCCAACCTGCGCCAGGAAACCAGTGGCGAACTGCGCATCGCCACCACCCACACCCAGGCACGCTTCGCCCTGCCCGCCGCCATCGGCGCCCTGAACCTGCGCTACCCGGAAGTCAGCGTGCATCTGCAGCCAGGCCGCGACGGCGAAGTGCTGGCGCAGCTCGATGAAGACCGGGCCGACATCGCGGTGATCAGCACCGTTGGCGCACCGCCCGCGACGGGTATCGCACTGCCCGCGTATCGCTGGCAGCGGGTAATCCTGGTCCCGCAAGGGCACCCGCTGGGAGCCAGTGGAAAACCGCCTTCGCTGGAAGACCTCGCCGCCCTGCCACTGGTCAGCTATGACTCCTCGCTGCGCGACGACTCTTCGCTGCGCCGTGCTTTCGAAGCGGTCGGGTTGCGCCCGCAGATCGCGATGACCGCCGGCGATGCCGACCTGATCAAGACCTACGTGCGTGCCGGCCTGGGCATCGGCGTGCTGGCCGAGATGGCCCTGCTGGACAGCGACACCGACCTCAACCCACTGCCGGCCGACCACCTGTTCGCTCAATGCACGACCTGGATCGTGCTGCGCCGTGAAACCGTACTGCGCGAATACGTGCTGGAATTCATCGCCCGGTTCGCACCCCACCTGGACCGGCGCGACGTCTCCCGCGCGTTGACCGCCGATGCCACGCCGATTGAATGGCCGGCGGCACCACACTGGCGCGAACGCACGGCGGGCTGATCCCACGAGCGCCAGCCCGTGCACGGGCACGGGCACGGGCACGGGCACGGGCACGGTCCAACAACATGGATTCACTTGGCGACAGGCCCGCTACAATGCACGGATGACCACGCCAGCCATCCCCCCGATCGAAGTCCGCGGCTCCGCCAGGCAGCCGCTGGGCATGTCCCCCACCCGCTTTCTGCGCGACTACTGGCAGAAGCGTCCACTGCTGATCCGCAACGCCTTCCCCGGCTTCCAGCCACCGCTGCAGCCGGACGATCTTGCCGGCCTGGCCTGCGAGGAAGGCGCCTTGGCGCGCTTGATCGTGCATGACGAGAAGCGCGACCGCTGGCACGTCAACTCCGGCCCGCTGCAGGAATCCGACTTTGCCGGAACCCCGGACAGCAACTGGACCCTGCTGGTACAGGATGTCGACAAATGGGATGCAGACGTCGCCGCCCTGCTGCCGCATTTCAGCTTCCTGCCAAGCTGGCGCATGGATGACGTGATGGTGTCCTATGCCGAGCCCGGTGGCGGCGTCGGCGCCCATGTCGACCAGTACGACGTGTTCCTGCTGCAGGGTCTGGGCCAGCGCCATTGGGCGATCAGCGACGACCCGATGGCACCGAGGGTATTCCGCCAGGACGTTGAACTGAAACAGCTGGTGCATTTCGAGCCCACTCACGAGTGGCTGCTCGACCCGGGCGACATGCTGTACCTGCCGCCGAACGTGCCACATGACGGTGTCGCCTTCGGCGGCCCGTGCATGACGTTCTCGGTCGGCATGCGCGCACCTTCGCAGGCCGAATTGACCGGCGATCTGGCCGACTACATCGCCGAACAGCTGCCGGAAGAACTGCGCTACGCCGACCCGGACCTGGCTCCAGCCAGAGCCGCCGGCGAAATCGATCGCGCCGCCCTCGATCGCCTGAAGCACGCGCTGCCGTTTGCCGCTGCACTGCGCGAAGACATGTTGCGCGACTGGTTCGGCCGCTTCATCACCCGCTACCGCAACGCCCAGGCCCCCGTGCCGCCGGCAAAGCCGCTCACCGACGCCGCACTGGCCAAGCAGCTTGATGCTGGCGCCCAGTTGCTGCGTCATCCGTGGTCGCGACTGGCTTGGAGCCGCAGCAGGAACGGCGCCATGCTGTTCGCCAGCGGCGAGGCCTACCTGGCTTCGCCGGCACTGGCACAGCAACTGTGCGAACAGCGCGCATTCCGTCCGTCAGGCACGGTCACTGCCAATGATCGTGCGCTGCTGCTGGCGCTGGTCAACGACGGCCACCTCGTGCCGAAAAAAACACGCCGCCGATGAAGCTGCAGAACTTCCACGTCGAATTCGCCGACTGGTCGAACGAGGAGCAGCGAACAGCCTTGCTCGACCTGCGCGAGCAGGTATTCATCCGGGAACAACATGTGCCCGAGCAGCGCGAGCGCGACGGACTCGATGCGGACTGCCGGCACGTGCTGGCCCGTGATGACACCGGTCAGCCGATCGGTTGCGGCCGACTCACGCCAGCACACAAGATCGGCCGCATGGCGGTGCTGCCAGAGTGGCGTGGGCGCGGCGTGGGCTTGGCGCTGCTGCGCGAACTGGTCGCGCTGGCCCGTACCCAGGGCTGGCCGGAGGTGAAGCTGGAGGCACAGGTCAGTGCCATCGGTTTCTACCAGCGCGAAGGCTTCGTGGCCCATGGCGACGAGTTCGAGGACGCCGGCATTGCCCACCGCAGCATGAGCCTGGTCCTGCCGGCTGCCATCGATGCTCCACCGCCACCGCGTGACGCCGGCATGTTGCCTGCCAGCAGTCGCGAGGACATTGCCGGCACCCGCCTGCAACTGCTGACCGACGCCCGCCACCAACTGGCCATCCGCCTGCCGCTGCTGGATACCGACTGCTATGCCGGCCTGGAGGAACTGGCCGAACTGCGGCGCATCGCAACCTCAGGGCGCCGCGCCCTGATCCGCATCCTGCTGCATGACCCTGCCGCAGCCCTGCGCAACGATCATCGCCTGATCGGCCTGTCACAGCGGCTGTCCAGCACCATCCAGATCCGCAAGCCGGTCGAGGAAATCGACCTCACCTGCACCTCGGCTGTCCTGCTCAACGACGTCGGCGGTTACCTGTTCCTGCCCGAAGCCGATCGCGCGCAAGGCCGCGCCGCCCGCCATGACCGCCCCGCACTGGTACCGCTGCAGCAGCAGTTCGATGAAGTATGGGAACGCTCCGAGCGAGCCGTCGAGCTGCAGCCATTGCATCTTTGAACCCGCAGCTCCCGGTGACGGAAACATGCTGAACACCTCGGATGGATGCCGGGAACACGCCACCTCCGCCTCCATTCCAGTGCGCAGTGCAACAGCCATTCTTTGGTTGCACATGGGGTGTCACGTCGCCATACGCGGGGCTATAATCGACCGGATTCTCCCCAGCCAGCCGTTTGAGCTTTCTGTCGGGCTTGAAAACCGACGGGAAGCCGCGACCTGAAGGTCATACGGATGACTACCAAGCATCCCTTCCCTGCCGGTGGTGACGTGACTACAAACCTGATCCGCGAGTTTTCCGAATCCTCCCAACTCGCTGGCGGAAACGCCGACTACGTCGAATCCCTCTACGACACCTGGTTGGCCGATGCCTCGGCGGTACCCGCCGAATGGGCCAGCTACTTCGAAACTTTCAAGGGCCGCGAGTCGGGAGACGTCTCCCATACCGCGGCCATTGCGCGTATTGAAGCCGCGCAGAAACAGCGACTGGCCGCTGCCGCTCCCGTCAGCGACGAGCATGCGCGCAAGCAGGCTGGCGTACTGCGACTGCTCACCGCCTACCGCTCGCGCGGCCATCTGGCCGCCGACCTCGACCCGCTCGGCCTCGCCGTGAAGATGCCGGCGCCGGACCTCGGCCTGGCTTTCCACGGCCTCTCCGACGCCGACCTGGACACCGAATTCGACACCGGCAACTACGCCGGCAACGGCCAGCGCATGAAACTGCGCGACCTGCTGGCACGGCTGCAGAAGACCTACGCCAGCACCATCGGCGCCGAGTTCATGCACATCAGCAATCATGAACAGCGCAACTGGATCTACAGCTGGCTCGAGCAACGCGCCGGCCAGAGCAGCCTGGACAAGGCTGGCAAGCAGCGCGTGCTGGACGGCCTCACCGGCGCCGAAGGCCTCGAGCGTTACCTGCACACCAAGTACGTCGGACAGAAGCGCTTCTCGCTGGAAGGCGGCGACAGCCTGATCCCGATGCTGGACGACGTGGTGCGTGCCGCCGGCGACAACGGCATCAAGGAACTGGTGATCGGCATGGCCCACCGCGGCCGCCTCAACGTACTGGTCAACATTCTCGGCAAGCCGCCGAAGACCCTGTTCGACGAGTTCGAGGGCCGTTTCGAACACCCCGACGACCCGGCCCACTCCGGCGACGTGAAGTACCACATGGGCTTCTCCGCCGACGTCAAGACGCCGAAGGGCGGCGTGCATGTGGCGCTGGCGTTCAACCCCTCGCATCTGGAAATCGTCAACCCGGTGGTTGGTGGCTCCGTGCATGCGCGCCAGACCCGCCGCCGCGACACCGCGCATACGCAGTCGATGTCCGTGCTGATCCACGGCGACGCCGCGCTGGCCGGCCAGGGCGTGAACATGGAACTGTTCAACATGTCGCAGGCCCGCGGCTTCAAGATCGGCGGCAGCCTGCACATCGTGGTCAACAACCAGGTCGGCTTCACCACCTCCAACCCGCAGGACGCGCGTTCGACCATGTACTGCACCGACCTGGCCAAGATGGTCAATGCGCCGGTGCTGCATGTGAACGGCGACGACCCGGAGGCCGTGATCGAAGCCACCCGCCTCGCCTACGCATTCCGCAAGCAGTTCCAGCGCGACGTGGTGATCGATCTGGTCTGCTACCGCCGCCACGGCCACAACGAGGCCGACGAACCAGCCGCCACGCAGCCGGTGATGTACCAGATCATCCGCAAGCGCCCCACCACGCGCGACCTCTACCAGCAGCAGCTGGTGAAGGAAGGTCTGCTGGCGGAGGGCGAGGCGCAGAAGCAGTTCGAGGCATACCGCGCGCGCCTGGAAGCCGGCAAGCCGATGACCGAAATCGATCCTTCGCCGGTACGCGATGGCCACGTCGACTGGGCACGCTTCCTCGGCGGCAAGCTGTCGATGCCATGCGACACCACGGTTCCCAAAAAGAAGCTCCAGGAACTGGCAGCAAAGATCCTCACCCTGCCCGATGACCTCACCCTGCAGGCACGCGTGGCCAAGATCTACGATGACCGCCGCAAGATGGCCGCCGGTGAGCTGCCGGCCGACTGGGGCTTCGCCGAAAATCTCGCCTACGCCACCCTGGTCGATGCCGGCCACGACATGCGCCTGGTCGGTCAGGACTCTGGTCGCGGCACGTTCTTCCATCGCCATGCAGTGCTGCACGACCAGAAGGATGGCCATACCTACATGCCGCTGGCCACCGTGCGCGCCGACGCCGACGTCGAGGTGATCGACTCGCTGCTCAGCGAAGAGGCGGTGATGGCATTCGAGTACGGCCACTCCACCACCGATCCCGACACGCTCAACATCTGGGAAGCCCAGTTCGGCGACTTCGCCAACGGTGCCCAGGTGGTGATCGACCAGTTCATCAGCTCCGGCGAAGCCAAGTGGAACCGCCTGTGCGGCCTGGCGCTGTACCTGCCGCACGGCTACGAAGGCCAAGGCCCGGAGCACTCCTCCGCCCGCCTTGAGCGCTTCCTGCAGCTGTGCGCGATGGACAACATGCAGGTCTGCGTGCCGACCACCCCTGCGCAGGATTTCCACATGATCCGCCGCCAGATGCTGCGTGACGTGCGCAAGCCGCTGATCGTGATGACGCCGAAATCGCTGCTGCGCCACAAGCTGGCGGTGTCCAGCCTGGACGAACTGGCCAACGGCAGCTTCCAACTGGTGATCGGCGAGCATCGCAAGCTCGCGGCAAAGAAGGTCAAGCGCGTCGTGCTGTGCTCCGGCAAGGTCTACTACGACCTGCTGGAAGAGGCCGAAAAGCGCGAACTGAAGGATGTGGCAATCGTGCGCGTCGAACAGCTCTATCCGTTCCCGCGCGCCGAAGTCACTGCCGAACTGGACAAGTATCCTTCCGCGCAGGAAGTGATCTGGTGCCAGGAAGAACCAATGAACCAGGGTGCCTGGTTCCAGATCCGCCATCATCTGCAGGCCTGCACCGGCAGCAAGCACAGCCTCTCGTACGCGGGACGCACACGCTCGCCCGCCCCGGCCGCCGGCCACCACAACACCCACGTCGCCGAACAGGCGGCACTCGTCGAACAGGCGCTCGTCGCGCCGGTCGGCACCGACCATTCCGCGGAGTAAGACCAGCATGTCCATCGAACTCAAAGTCCCCGTCCTGCCCGAGTCCGTCTCCGACGCCACCATCGCCACCTGGCACAAGAAAGCCGGTGAAGCAGTGAAGCGCGACGAGAACCTGGTCGATCTCGAAACCGACAAAGTCGTGCTGGAAGTGCCCTCGCCGGCCGACGGCGTGCTGAAGGAAATCCGCCATGAAGTCGGCGATACGGTGAACAGCGAGCAGGTCATCGCGATCATCGAGGAGGGCGCCGTGGCCGCCGCGCCGGCTCCCGCAGCCGCCGCCCCTGCCCCGGCACCCGCCGCACCGGCACCCGCGGCACCGCAGGCTGGCGCCGCCGGCAACGCCGACCTCTCGCCGGCCGGCCTGCGCGTGGCCACCGAGCAGAACATCGACGCGTCCAAGGTCGCCGGCACCGGCCGTGACGGCCGCGTCACCAAGGAAGACCTGGTCAATTACGGCAAGGGCGGCAGCGCCCCGGCCGCCGCGCCGGCCGCGAAGCCGACCCCGGGTGCGCGTCCGGAAGAACGCGTGCCGATGACCCGCATGCGTGCCCGCATCGCCGAGCGCCTGATGCAGTCGAAGAACTCCATCGCCATGCTCACCTCGTTCAACGAGGTGAACCTCGCCGAAGTGGTGAAAATGCGCAAGGCACTGGGCGAGTCGTTCCAGAAGGAACACGGCATCAAGCTCGGCTTCATGAGCTTCTTCGTCAAGGCTGCCGCCGAGGCGCTGAAGCGCTATCCGTTCGTCAATGCCTCGGTCGATGGCAACGACGTGATCTACCACGGCTATCAGGACATCTCGATCGCCGTCGCCACCGACAAGGGGCTGGTCACGCCGGTGCTGCGCGACGTGCAGGACATGAGCTTCGCCGACGTCGAGAAGGGCATTGCCGACTACGCCGTCAAGGCCCGTGCCAACAAGCTGTCGCTGGATGACCTGCAGGGCGGCACGTTCACCATCACCAACGGCGGCACCTTCGGCTCGCTGCTGTCCACGCCGATCGTCAACCCGCCGCAGAGCGCGATCCTCGGCATGCACACGATCAAGGAGCGCCCCATCGTCGAGAACGGCCAGATCATCGCCGCGCCGATGATGTACATCGCCCTCTCCTACGATCACCGCATCATCGACGGCAAGGACGCGGTGCAGTTCCTGGTCGACATCAAGAATCAGCTGGAGAATCCGCAGCGCATGCTTCTGGGCCTGTAAGGCCCAGAAGCCGGGATTCGGGATTCGGGATTCGGGATTTGGAAAAGCGCGCACCTGGCGCCTCTCCGCCCCCTTTCCCACCCGGGTCCCGCGACATTCGGAGTTCGCCTTGGCACCGCACGCCTCTGCTCTCGCGAATCCCGAATCCCCAATCCCGAATCCCGTGAGCAAATGAAATGAGCGAACAACAATTCGACGTCATCGTCATCGGTGCCGGTCCTGCCGGTTATGTGGCCGCGATCCGCGCCGCGCAGCTGGGCCTGAAGACCGCCTGCATCGATGCCTTCACCGGCAAGGACGGCAAGCAGGCTCTCGGCGGCACCTGCCTCAACGTGGGCTGCATCCCGTCCAAGGCACTGCTGGATTCCTCGCGCCAGTACTGGAACATCGCGCACAACCTGCCGGTGCACGGCATCAGCGTGGAAGGCGCCAAGGTCGACATGGCCGCCTTCATCGGCCGCAAGGACAAGATCGTCAAGCAGTTCACCGGCGGCATCGGCCAGTTGTTCAAGGCCAACAAGGTCACCCCGTTCTTCGGCACCGGCAAGCTGCTGAAGGGCAACAACGTCGAGATCACCGCAGCTGACGGCTCCAAGCAGACCATCAGCGCCACCAACGTGATCCTCGCTTCCGGCTCAGTGCCGATCGAGCTGCCGTTCGCCAAGTTCGACGGCAAGCACATCGTCGACAACGCCGGTGCACTGGATTTCACCGAAGTGCCGAAGCGCCTGGGCGTGATCGGTGCCGGCGTGATTGGCCTGGAGCTGGGCAGCGTGTGGCGCCGCATGGGTTCCGAGGTCACCATCATCGAGGCGATGCCGGATTTCCTGGCCGCCGCCGATGCCGACATCGCCAAGCTGGCCGCCCGCGAGTACGCCAAGCAGGGTCTGGACATCAAGCTCGATGCCAAGCTCAACAAGGCCGAGGTCAAGAAGGGCGAGGTACACCTCACCTACACCGACAAGAGCGGCGAGCAGTCGCTGGTGGTCGACAAGCTGCTGGTCGCCGTGGGCCGTCGCGCCTACACCACCAGCCTGCTGGCCGACGACACCGGCGTGAAGTTGGACGAACGCGGCCGCATCGTGGTCGACGAGCACTGCCACACCGGCGTCGACGGCGTGTGGGCGATCGGCGACGCGGTGCGCGGCCCGATGCTGGCGCACAAGGGTTCCGAGGAAGGTGTGGCGGTAGCCGAGTGGATCGCCGGCAAGGCCGGCCACGTCAACTACGACACCGTGCCGTTCGTGATCTACACCGAGCCGGAAGTGGCATGGGCCGGCAAGACCGAGAAGCAGCTCAAGGACGAAGGCGTGCCGTACAAGGTCGGCACCTTCCCGTTCGCCGCCATCGGCCGCGCCGTGGCGATGAACGAAGCCGTCGGTCAGGTGAAGATGCTGGCTCACGCCGAGACCGACCGCATCCTTGGCGTGCACATGGTCGGCCCGGGCGTCTCCGAGCTGATCGCCGAGTGCGTCGTGGCGATGGAGTTCAAGGGTTCCTCCGAGGACCTGGCCCGCATCGTCCACGCCCACCCGACCCTGTCGGAAGCCGTGCACGAAGCCGCCCTCTCGGTCGACAAGCGCGCTATCCACAAGGGCAATTGAGGTCAGAATGACCTCATCCCGTGCGGGCCATGGATGGCCGATGACACGGGATCCACACGGCCCGCCCTTGACAACACGGGCGGGCCGTTGCTTTTTCAGGAGTGAGTGAAGAGGAGTGAGAAACGAGAGAGCGCCCAGCCGCCTCACACCCTCACGCCTTCACTCACTTCTCACTCCTCTCCACTCACTCCTCGCTTTTCCCATGCCCGAATCCATCTGCGTCTATTGCGGCTCCAGCAGCGGCAGCCATCCTGAATATGCCGAGCAGGCCAGCGCCTTCGGCAGCGAAATGGCCCAACGCGGCATCACGCTGGTCTACGGTGGCGGCAAGGTCGGCCTGATGGGGAAAGTCGCCGACGCAGTGCTGGCTGGTGGCGGTCGCGTGGTCGGCGTGATCCCGCGCCAGCTGGTCGAACTGGAAGTGGCACACCCCGGCCTCAGCGAACTGGTGGTGGTCGACACCATGCACCAGCGCAAAACACGCATGTTCGAGCTGTCCGATGCCTTCGTCGCCCTGCCCGGCGGCTTCGGCACCATGGACGAGATGTTCGAAATGCTGACTTGGGCGCAACTGGGCCTGCACCGCCATCCCTGCGCCTTCCTCGACGTGCGCGGCTACTACACCCAGTTGCAGGCGATGATGGATCACATGGTCGGCGAGCGCTTCGTGCGCCCCGAGCAGCGTGGGGATATCTGGTTCGGCCAGGATCGGGACACCCTGTTCGACTGGCTGGCAACTTATGAAGGCAGCTACCTGCCCAAGTGGGTGGACAAACCCAGCGTTGAAGCCTGACATGGCCAAGGTCGCAGACATGAATACCACTGCCCCGTTCCGCGCCCTGCGCATCCACAACGACGAAAACGGCTACCGCAGCGGCATCGAGTCCATGCTCGCCGACGCACTCACGCCCGGTGAGGTGCTGGTCAAGACGGCGTACTCCTCGGTCAATTACAAGGACGCCCTTGCCGGCACCGGCAAAGGCCGGATCCTGCGGCAGTATCCATTGAACGGCGGCATCGATGTAGCCGGCCACGTGGTCGCCTCGACCGACCCCGCCTTCAGGGAGGGAGACGCAGTGCTGTGCACCGGCAGTGGGCTGTCCGAGACACGCGACGGTGGCTTTGCCGAATACGCGAGGCTGGATGCGCGCTGGACGATTCCATTGCCGGACGGACTGGACCTGCGCGAAAGCATGGTCATCGGCACGGCTGGTTTCACTGCCGCACTGGCGCTGCTGCGCATGCAGGACAACCGACAGTCACCCGCACTGGGTCCGATCGCGATCAGCGGCGCCAGCGGTGGCGTCGGGCAGCTGGCAATCGACATCTTCAGCCGCGCTGGCTACGAGGTCCACGCGATCAGCGGCAAGACCGGCCATTTCGACTTCCTGCGCAGCCTGGGCGCCAGCGAATGCATCGACCGCCGCCAGCTCGCTTTCAGTGGCAAACCGATGGATTCGGCCCGCTATGGCGGCGCGCTGGACAACGTCGGCGGCGGCATGCTGGGTGGCCTGCTGCCTCTGATCGCGCCCTACGGCAATGTGGCGATCTGCGGCAATGCCGGCGGCATCGCATTCGACAGCACGGTGATGCCCTTCATCATCCGTGGCGCCAGCCTGCTGGGCATAGCCTCCGCCGGCACGGCACGCGACATCCGCGATCGGATCTGGCAACAATTGGCAGGCGACTGGAAGCCCCGGCATCTCGACCGCATCGCACAGCGCGAAGTCACGCTGGATGAATTGCCGGCGGTATTCGAGCACATGCTGGCAGGCGACTCATTCGGGCGGACCGTGGTGAAACTCGACGGCATCATTTGACGAAACCGTGCTTGGAAGTACCATTGCCACGGCTTAGAATCAACGCAACTCGCAGGGGAATATCACCTTATGGCACGCATCCTGATCGTCGACGACTCGCCGTCGCAACTGCTTGGCATCAAGCGGATCGTCGAAAAACTCGGGCATGAGGTCCTCTCTGCCGAAGACGGCGCCGCCGGTGTCGAAGCCGCCAAGCAGGAAAAACCCGACCTGATCCTGATGGACGTGGTCATGCCCAACCTCAACGGCTTCCAGGCCACCCGCACGATCAGCAAGAACGCTGACACGGCACACATCCCGATCATTCTGGTAACCACCAAGGACCAGGAAACCGACAAAGTGTGGGGCATGCGCCAGGGCGCCAAGGCCTACGTGACCAAGCCGATCAAGGAAGACGAACTGGTCAAGGCACTGCAGGAATACCTGCCCGCCTGAGCTTCCACCGGTTGAACGAAAACGGCGCCCCCGGGGCGCCGTTTTCGTTTTCACTCCCGCACAAACCTTGCTCTGGCTTCAAAGCTTCAAAAGCATCGCCCACGGGCGGGGCCTTCCCGGCACACCCGCGGGGCGGGCAATGCCCGCCATGGCGTGCGGCACCACGGTGGCGGGCAGTGCCCGCCCTACGCACCCCCGCACAAGCCCTGGCGTACCTCAGCCGCGCGGATCGAAATCCGCGAAATGCTCCTGCAGTGCCGCATAAGCCGCGCGCTGCTCGTCGTTGTCGGCCACCGGCGTGCGGATCGACAGCTCCACCATCTGGTCGCCCGAGTTTGCCCCTGGCATGCCACGGCCCTTCAGGCGCAGCTTGCGCCCCGACTGCGAGCCAGCCGGAATGCGCAGATCCACCGTCCCGGCCAGGGTCGGCACCGGCACGGTGGCGCCCAGCGCCGCTTCCCATGGGCTGATCGGCAGAACGTGGATCACGTTGCGGCCGTCCAGGCGGAAGCGCGCATCATCACGGATACCCACCTCCAGCAGGAGGTCACCGGAGCGCCCGCCGGCCATGCCTGGATGCCCCTGGCCGGACAGGCGGATCACCTGCCCCGACTGGATGCCGGCCGGGATCTTCACCTCAAGCACGCGCTCGCCACCGGCAGGATCATGCATCGCCAGTCGCGTACGCCCGCCATCGAACGCGGTCTGCAGATCGATCTGCACCGAAGCCTGCACATCCTGGCCACGACGCGGCCGGGGCTGGCCTCGATGGCCGCCAGCGGCGCCACGGCCGAACAGGCTTTCGAAGAAATCACTGAAGTCGCCATCGCCACCACCGAAACCATGCTGGCCCTGCCAGCCCGGCGGCGGACGGAACTGCTCACCCTGACGATAGCCGCCAGCACGAAGCTGGTCGTAGGAACGGCGCTTCTCGGCATCCCTGAGCACTTCGTTGGCTTCGTTGATCGCCTTGAACTTCTCCTCGGCGCCCGCTTCCTTGTTTTTGTCCGGATGGTACTGACGCGCCAGCTTGCGATACGCCGCCTTGATTTCGGCCTCGCTCGCATCGGGCTTCACACCCAGAATCTCGTAATAGTCTTTGAATTCCACCTGCCACTCCCGACTCACGCCAAACCCGCGGCGGATCGACTCCGCCGCGGAGTGCCCTGCAACCCGATCAGGTTCAGTGGCTGGCGTTGATCGTAATGCGTCGCGGTGTCGCCTGCGCCTTCTTCGGGATAACGATCTCCAGCACGCCGAACTTGCCGTTGGCCACGATGCCTTCCGCATCGGCGCTGTCCGGCAGGGCGAAACGGCGGTGGAATGCGCCATGCGCACGCTCGACCCGGGTGAACTTGCCTTCCGCCGGTTCACTGCCGCGCTCGCCGCGAATCGACAGAATGCCCTTGTCCATGCTCACTTCGATCTGTGCCGGATCCACTCCCGGGATGTCGGCCAGAATCACGAAATGCTGCTCGTCCTCGCGAATGTCCACGCGTGGCGCCCACTGGCTGGTGACCACGCTGGATTCGTCGTTTTCCCCCGGCTGCAGGAAACGCTCGAACACCTGGCGGAACTCACCGGGCAGCGCACCGCCCCAGATACCGTGACGAAGCTGGTTCATCATTGTTTCTCCTCGAATGAATGTGCGGCCGATCGCCGCCTGCACACGGAGATAGGTGCTGGCGCGGATGATTCAAGGCGACACGCGCCGACCGAGCGCTTAGCATGTTGGCTTGTTCATTTCCCCGGGAACACGCATGACCATCCACTCCGGCGACACCCTTCCCGACATCGATGTCCAGCTCGTTGACGGCGACATCCACCCCTGCCGCACCGGCGAGCTGTTCGCCGGCCGCGAGGTGGTGATGTTCGGGGTACCCGGTGCCTTCACTCCCACCTGCTCCAGCCAACATCTGCCGGGTTACGTGAAGCACTTCGATGCCTTCACCCGGCACGGCGTCACCGTGGCCTGCCTGGCAGTCAACGACGGTCACGTGATGAAGGCCTGGGCAGCCTCCCAGCAAATCCCGCAGGGCCTGCTGATGATCGCCGACGGCAACGCCGCATTTACCCGTGCCATGGGCCTGGAGCTCGATGGCAGCGCCTTCGGCATGGGCCTGCGCGCCCGCCGCTTCGCTCTGCATGCGGAGAATGGCGTGGTACGCCAGTTGCAGATCGAGGCCCCCGGCGAACTGCGCGTCTCCACCGCCGGGGCCATGCTGGCCCTGCTCGAAGCCTGAGCCTTTGCCCGGCTTCATTCCCGCCTTGTCGGCGGGAGGTTTTCCCGTGGTCTGGCAGAAGATTCCGGAATGCCGGATCAAGGTCCGGGTGGAATGCTGAATCCCGATGCCACCCGAACCCCGCCCCTGCTCTCCCCCTGCGGGGAGGATCGCAAAGCTGGCGCCGGCCAGCCTTCACTTACCAGCTGAACCCGGCACCCGCCGACACGCTCCGGTCACCGCCGGCGACTGCGCCACCGAACGAGATGCTGGCCCGGTTGCCCAGCGTGCGCCGATAGCCCAGCGCCAGAGCCTGCTCGCCTCCCTGCGAACCGAAACCCACGCCAATGTTGTTGGCGCCGCCAAGGCCGGAAGTGTTTGTCGCCAACCCCGCATAAGCCGCTCCCGCAGCGCCTGCGCGATTGATGCGGCGATCCACTTGGCGGAAGCGATCATCGACCTCGTTGCGGAACTGGTCGAAGCCCTGCGTGGCAGCCGCGAACTTCTGGTCGGCGTAAGCCTGCGCCTTGTTCAGGGTGGCAATATCACCGACATCGGCATAGGTCCTCGCGGTAGCCAATGCCTCATCCACCTGGCTGACGTTGGCGGCATCGGTGGCCCGGGTACCGGCCGCGACATTGGTGATCTGGCGGTTGTTGCCTGCCGAGCCCACCGACACCGTGTTGGCCTGATCGGCCACTGAACCCTGACCCAGCGCTATCGCACCCTCGGCCGTTACCGAGCTGCCCTGGCCGATCGCGGTGCCGGAAGCCACCGTCACCGTGCTGCCCTCACCTACTGCCACCGCGTTGGTCGCCGCCGCCTCGATGGTGGTGTTGGCACCCACGGCAGTGCTGCCGTCGGCATTCACCCTGGCATTGCCGCCCAGCGCCGTGTCGTTCGGGCCCGCCGCATAGCTGTCGCCACCCAATGCCGTGCCGTGATCGCCACCCGCTTTCGCACCGGAGCCGATCGCCACGCCTCTGGAGCCGGTTTCCACGCCGGCACTGACCGAACCATCCACCGCTACCTGGGCGTGGGCACCGCCACCGCCAGTGTGGATCGCCTGCTCGACACCACCGACACGGACATTGATGCCATCAAGTGCCAGATCCAGTGCGCCCAGTGCATCGCTCACGCTACCGTAGTTGCTGCCCTGCACCGTGAAGACCGGCATGCCGACCCCGCCGTTGGCCTGCAGCACCGCACCGCCGCCGAAGATCGCCAGCAGGTCGGAAACCTGACCCGCCGTGGCCGCGTCGGTCCGCACGTTGCTGGCCTGAAGATTGCTGATACGACTGCCGTTGGCGCCGGCCAGAGTTACCTGATCCTTGCCGGCATCGTCATATCTCACTACCAGAGCATCGGGCACGCCGGCCTGAGCCATCGCGGCATCCAGCTGGCCCTTGTTCACTGCATCGTTCACGGCCACGCCATCGGCCACGTTGCCCACCGTCACCGGCGCGCTGCCGTCACCCAGCGACACGGCAGTCCGCGATGCGTCGGTGTAGAACACCGCCGTGTCATTGATGGTGCCGATCGCCGTCGTGTTGAGGGTGATGTCGGTGACGTTCTGCGCGACGGCTTCATTGGTCGCGTTGAGCTGGCGGCCGTTGACCGCTTCCAGGCTGATGTCACTCAGCTCGCCGTCGGCCACGTTGGACAGCACCGTGCCGCTGCTGCCGGCCAAGGTCACGCTGGCCTTGCCGGCATCGTCGTAAGCCACCGCCAACGGATTGCCGGCGCCGCCATCGACATCAGCCAATGCCTGATTCAACTGACCCAGATTCACTGCGTCAGTGTCGTCCGTGCCTGCAGCCACGTGGGTGATCTGCCGCTC
>Ga0222419_100766_pt1 | contig 18449 bp, 19 predicted proteins | sample 1B20Ametagenome_FD_182474 | JGI IMG/M metagenome (GOLD analysis project Ga0222419, IMG submission 182474) | Enriched microbial communities from leaf-cutter ant dump, University of Wisconsin, Madison, United States - 1B20A (version 2) | ecosystem: Environmental > Terrestrial > Nest > Insects nest... | reverse complement strand
CGAGTGGAAAGTCAGCCGCGAGCAGCAGGACGCCTTCGCGGTGGAAAGCCATCGCCGCGCCCTCGCCGCCCAGGCGGCCGGCGAGTTCAACGATGAAATCACTCCGTTCACGCTGGACGATCGCTACCCCGACCTGGCCAGCCGCGGCATCGTCACCGACAGTCGCATCATCAGCGCCGACGAGGGCCCGCGTGCCGGCACCACGCCCGAGGTACTGGCCAAGCTGAAAACGGTGTTCCGCAACGGCCAGTTCGGCGGCACAGTGACTGCCGGCAATTCCAGCCAGATGTCCGACGGTGCCGGTGCGGTGCTGTTGGCCAGCGAGAAGGCGATCAAGGAATACAACCTGCAGCCGCTGGCCCGCTTCGTCGGTTACTCGGTCGCCGGCGTGCGACCGGAAGTGATGGGCATCGGCCCGCGCGAGGCGATTCCCAAGGCGCTGGCGCAGACCGGCATCAGCCAGGACCAGTTGGACTGGATCGAGCTCAACGAAGCCTTTGCCGCGCAGGCGCTGGCGGTGATCGGCGATCTCAAGCTCGACCCGGCCAAGGTCAACCCGCTGGGAGGCGCCATCGCGTTGGGCCATCCGCTGGGCGCCACCGGCGCGGTGCGCATCGCCACCCTGGTGCATGGCATGCGTCGTCGCCAGCAGAAGTACGGCATGGTCACCATGTGCATCGGTACCGGCATGGGTGCTGCGGGCATCTTCGAAGCGCTCTGACGCCTGCCCTGCCCGCCGGTTCCGCCAGCACGCGGAATCGGCGGGCTTCCCCGCTTGCATCCTCCATGGGGATCTCTCAGGACATAACGCTGGTTATAACCTGATGGCGAGTACCCCATGCGACTGAAGATCACCACCGTCGGCAACTCGGCCGGCGTCATCCTGCCCAAGGAACTGCTCGCCCGCCTGCGCCTGGAGAAAGGCGACGAACTGCACGCGCTGGAAACCCCTGACGGCATCCGCTTGAGCGTGTTCGACCCCAAGCTGGCCGAGCAGATGGACGTGGCGAAAAAGATCATGCGGGAGCGCCGCGCCTTGCTGCACAAACTGGCGCAGTAGGTTGCCCCGTGATTGTCTGGATCGAAAGAGCATTCGCTCTCGCCATCCATGAGCGGCAACTCGCCGAACACGGCGGAAGCATGGGTATTCGCGATGAAAGCCTGCTTGAATCGGCGTTGGCTCGTCCCCGCCAGTTGCATGTTTATGGCCAACCGCCGCCGGATCTGGCCGATTTGGCAGCAAGTCTGGCGTTTGGCCTTTCGCGCAACCACCCCTTCGTCGATGGCAACGAGCGCACCGCGGCCGTGGTCTGCGAAGTCTTCATCACCCTCAACGGTGGCCTGTTGACGGCCAGCGACCTCGAGCTCTATCCCGTCTACATCGCACTGGCCGACGGAACACTCGACGAAGCCGATTTCGCCGCGTGGCTGCGCCAGCGTGTCCAGCGACATCCCAAAGCCGACTTGCATGAAGCCAGTGGAGATTATGAGCGGTGACTTCCTGTCGTCTTGAGCGTCCACGGCGCTGCACGCCAGCAGGCTTCATAGAACGCGCTGATGGCGTCGCGGGCGGGATACAGGGTGAAGCTGAAGCCGTAGCGGAAAGCCTCGCTGCGGCCGCCAACCCATGCACCGACAGCCCGTGAGGAAAGCAGGCGTGACAAATCCGCGGAAGGCCAGTTGCGGGTGATCACCAGGGCGTCGCCCTCGGCCTTGGCCGCACCACGCGGCTCCACCAGCACCTGCTTGCCGTCGACCTCGAGGTACGAGCGCGTCTCGTTGGCGACGATCTGCCTGGCGCGGGTGATGCCCACGTCTTCGTAGGCCGTGAGCAGGACCCTGCCGGGCTGGCAGGCCAGTGCCAGGCGGTGCTTGCCCTTGCGGTCCTGTTGCTGCAATTCCAGCCGGGGTTCGGGCGGCAGCAGCCAGCTTTTCGTCAGCAGCGGCAGACGCCCGTTGTTGGCCAGACCGTGTTCGAGCATCTGGTTGGCACTCAGCCATCGTGTGGCCGGTGACGCGGCCTGCGGTGTCACGGCCGTCAGCCCGTCCAGGTCGATGCCCATGGATTTCAGGTAGGCATCGACAGCCGGCTTGTCGACCGCTGCGATATCGCTCATGCCGACGCGATCGGCACCGGTCGGTGCCCAGCGGAACAAGCCGCCGAGATAGGCATAGACGCACGGACCGGTACAGATCGCCGGTGGACTGCCGCCACCGGCACGGCGTTTCCTGGGTCGTTGCGTGCCGAAGTGGGTGGTCATCCCGTTGGCGCGGAACAGCCGCCCCAGCGCCAGTGCCGCGGTCAGGTCACCCTGCGAGACATTCAGGTAGACATCCGCGCCCGGGGGAATTCGCCCGGACTTCAGCAGTGCTCCGAAGCGCTTTGGTGCTTCGGCATCGATCGCGCCCTGCAGGTAAACCTGCGGGGCGCCAGCGAAACTCACGGTCATGCGATCGTCGTTGATGCGGATATCCAGCGACTGCGACATCGGGTTGGCAGCAAGAGCATGCATGCCTGACAGCGCGATGCCGGCAGCGAGCCATGGCCGGATCAAGCGGATGCAAGTGGCTCGCCTGCCCATCAGTTTTCGCACTACCGATCCTCTGGACCAAAACGGGCAAGTCTGGCGACAGACGGATGTCTGCGGTGTGAATGCCTGCGGCTCAATGTGGGGAATTTCACGAAGCCCCACGCAAACAGGCAAAATACGCGGTTTGCATCGCCCTGCCCAGCTTCGACACCGGACCCGGATCTTGACCCACGACAGCACACCCGCCGACCTTCCCGAGCGCCTGCGCGCCGCCATCGAGATGCTCGAGTCGGTGGCTGCCGATCGCCAGTTGCTCGATGCCCTGCCGACGGAAGATCGCCAGCGCCTGCACAAGGCGGTGGCGCAGGTCTACCACCCCGATCCGGAGCAGCGCCGGATCCGTCTGAAGGCCGCCGAAAAGGCGCGGCATGCGGCGAAGATCAAGGCCGAGGACGCGGTGCTGAACAACACCGGCATCCGCGAGCTGCGTCGCCGGCCGGTGTTCACCACCGCCAACCTGTTCGCCCCGAAGGACTTCCAGCCGCAGGACATCCCGCCCGATGCCGATGCCGACCAGCCACGCGAATCGATCGAACCGAAGCACTGCTACGTCTGCAAGAAGAAGTATTCGACCATCCACTTCTTCTACGACCAGATGTGCCCGGACTGCGCGGCGTTCAATTACGCAAAGCGCACCGAGCTGGCCGACCTGAGCGGGCGCGTCGCCCTGCTTACCGGTGGCCGGGTGAAGATCGGCTACCAGGCCGGCCTGAAGCTGCTGCGCGCCGGTGCCGAACTGATCGTGACCACCCGCTTCCCGCGCGACTCGGCGGCCCGCTACGCGGCCGAGCCGGACTTCGCCGAATGGGGCCATCGCCTGCAGGTCTACGGACTGGACCTGCGCCACACGCCCAGCGTCGAGGCGTTCTGCCAGGAACTGGTGGCGACCCGACCGCGGCTGGACTTCATCATCAACAACGCCTGCCAGACGGTGCGCCGCCCGCCGGATTTCTACGCGCACATGATGGAAGGCGAAACCGCCGCCCTGCATGAGATGCCCGAGCACCTGCGCAAGCTGGTCGGGCATTACGAAGGCCTGCGCGGCGCCAACATCCTGCCGCAGACCGGCGCACTGGCGCTGGATCGCCGCGATGGCAGCCTGCCCGGCCTGAACCGTGCCGCCGAGCTGTCGCAGATCCCGCTGCTGCCCGAGGAAATGCTGGCGCAAAGTCACCTGTTTCCCGAGGGCAAGCTGGACCAGGACCTGCAGCAGATCGACCTGCGCGAACGCAACTCCTGGCGCCTGCTGATGGCCGAGGTGCCGTCGGTGGAACTGCTGGAAGTACAACTGGTGAACGCGATCGCGCCGTTCATCATCAACGCGCGGTTGAAGCCGCTGATGCTGCGCACCGCCGAACGCGACAAGCACATCGTCAACGTCTCGGCGATGGAAGGCCAGTTCTACCGCAACTTCAAGACCACCCGGCATCCGCACACCAACATGGCCAAGGCCGCGCTGAACATGATGACGCGCACCTCCGCCACCGATTACCACAACGACGGCATCCACATGAACAGCGTGGACACCGGCTGGGTCACCGACGAGGATCCGGCGGCGCTGGCTGCGCGCAAGGTGGTGGAGGAACGCTTCCACCCGCCGCTGGACATCGTCGATGGCGCTGCGCGCATCGTCGACCCGATCATCCACGGCTTCAACACCGGCGAGCACGTGTGGGGGCAGTTCCTCAAGGACTACAAACCGACCGACTGGTGAGCCTCCGGCCGCCACTGGTGCCGTGGCGGCGACAATCCGTTTCTCCCGTGCCTGTTCCGGCACAGCGCCTGCGGGCATATGTTGTGCGCAGGCGCCATTCCGGCGCATCCGCATGAGGAGCAACACCATGATCGAACGTCGACCCTTCGACAGCCTGGGCGGAGCCGACCACGGCTGGCTCAAGGCCAAGCACCATTTCTCGTTCGCTGGCTACCGCGATCCCGAGCGCATGGGCTGGGGCGCGCTGCGCGTGTGGAACGACGACACCATCGCGCCGCAGACCGGCTTCCCGCCGCATCCGCACGCGGACATGGAAATCATCACCTACGTGCGCAAAGGCGCGATCAGTCACAAGGACAGCCTGGGCAATGCCGGCCGCACCGAGGCCGGTGACGTGCAGGTGATGAGCGCCGGCAGCGGCATCACCCATGCCGAGTACAACGCCGAGGGCATCGACACGCAGATCTTCCAGATCTGGATCATTCCCGAGGAGAACGGCAGACCGCCGTCGTGGGGCTCGCGCCCGTTCCCCAAGGGCGAGCGCTCGGGTCGTTTCGTGGTGCTGGCCAGCGGCTTCGGCGAGGACGGCGATGCCCTGCCGCTACGCACGCCGGCACGCGTGCTCGGTGCCACCCTCAAGGCCGGTAAGACTGCCGAATACCCGCTGGCGCCGGGTCGCCACGCCTATCTGGTGCCGGCCAGCGGTTCGGTCGAGGTCAATGGCGTGGCCCTGGAGGCGCGTGATGGTGCGGCGATCCGCGATGAAGCGGTGCTGCGGGTCACCGCCTCGTCCGATGCCGAGCTGGTGCTGGTCGACACTTCGGCCTGAACGACACTTCTGTCTGAGCCCGGGGCGCCTCCGTGATCGGAGGCGCCCTGCGAATTCAACCGCAAGACCCGGAGTGTGTCCCGCCTGGTCCGGCCGTAGATTTCGCCTTGCGCGATAATCCGACCGAAGGCCACGCCATGAACACTCCCGAGCACACCACCAGACCCGCTGCCGCAGACCCTTCCGATCCCCGCTGGATCGCCCTGCGTGCACGCGATGCCAAAGCCGACGGCAGCTTCTTCTATTCGGTGAGGACCACCGGCGTCTATTGCCGCCCATCCTGCGCCTCGCGCCCGGCACGGCCGGAAAACATCGCCTTCCATGCCACCGCAGCCGATGCCGAACGCGCCGGTTTTCGTCCGTGCAAGCGCTGCAAGCCCGACCAGCCATCGCTGGCCGAACAGCAACAGGCCATGGTCACTGCCGCCTGCCGCCTGATCGAGCAGGCCGAAGCCATGCCCACGCTGGAGCAACTGGCCGCTCCCAGCGGGCTCAGCCCGTTCCATTTCCACCGCGTGTTCAAGTCCGTGACCGGGCTGACGCCAAAGCAATACGCACTGGCCCAGCGTCGCCGGCGCGTGCGTGAGCAATTGCAGCAAGGCGATTCGGTGACTGGAGCGATCTTCGACGCCGGCTACAACGCCAGCAGCCGTTTCTACGAGAACGCCGACCAGATGCTGGGCATGACGCCGACGCGCTATCGTGATGGCGGCACCGACAGCGAGATCCGTTTCGCCGTGGGTGAGTGCTCGCTGGGCTCGATCCTGGTCGCGCAAAGCCTTCGCGGAGTCTGCGCGATTTTCCTTGGCGACGATCCCGAAGCTTTGCTGCAGAACCTGCAGGACCGCTTTCCCAAGGCCGAACTGATCGGCGGCGATGAAAACTACGAGCAACTCGTGGCCCAGGTCGTCGGTTTCGTCGAAGCTCCGGCCACCGGCCTGGATCTGCCACTGGACATCCGGGGTACTGCCTTCCAGCAACGGGTGTGGCAGGTGCTGCGCGAGATTCCGCCCGGCACCACGTTGAGCTACGCCGAGGTGGCCCGCCGCATCGGCTCGCCCAAATCCACCCGGGCAGTGGCCGGAGCCTGCGCCGCCAACCTGCTGGCCGTGGCCATTCCCTGCCACCGCGTGGTGCGCACCGACGGCGCCTTGTCCGGCTACCGCTGGGGCGTGCAGCGCAAGCGTGCCCTGCTCGATCGCGAGGCCGGCGCATGAGCCACCGGCATCCACCGGCAATCGGCAAGCGGCTGGAGCTGTTTGACTGGACAGCCATCGAGCACGAGCTGGACGAACGCGGCCATGCACGGCTGGAATCGCTTCTGTCACCGGCCGAATGCATCTCGCTGAGCGGGCTGTATTCCGACGACGGCTGTTTCCGCAGCCGGGTAGTAATGACCCGCCACGGCTTCGGGCGCGGCGAGTACCGCTATTTCAGTTACCCGTTGCCTGCGCTTGTGGCGGCTTTGCGCAGCGAGGTCTATCCCCGGCTGGCGGCCATCGCCAACCGCTGGCAGGCCACCATGAAGCTTGATCCACGCTACCCGGCCAGCCACGGGCAATTCATCGAGCGCTGTCATGAAGCCGGCCAGCAACGCCCCACGCCGCTGCTGCTGCAATACACCGAAGGCGACTACAACTGCCTGCACCAGGACCTTTACGGCGAACACGTCTTTCCGCTGCAGATGGCCGTCCTGCTGTCCGAACCGGGGCGCGATTTCGAGGGGGGCGAGTTCGTGCTGACCGAGCAACGGCCGCGCATGCAATCGCGGGCCGAGGTGGTACCACTGCGACAGGGAGATGCCGTGGTATTTGCTGTCCACCAACGCCCGGTGCAAGGCAGTCGGGGCAGCTATCGGGTGCAGATGCGCCATGGTGTCAGCCGGCTGCATGCCGGCCGTCGCCACACCCTCGGCGTCATCTTCCACGACGCCGCATGATCACCGACGACCTGTTTGGCGATGCCTCGACGCAACCGCGCCGGGACGAGCCGTTGTGCGATGGTGCAGTGGTATTGCGAGGTTTCGCCCTGCCCTTCGAGGCACAACTACTGGCAGCGATCAAGCGCATCGTGGCGCAGGCACCGTTTCGTCATCTGATCACGCCGGGCGGACGCCGCATGTCGGTGGCGATGACCAATACCGGGCCGTTGGGCTGGATCAGTGATCGCCATGGCTATCGCTACGATCCGTGTGATCCCGAAAGCGGCCAGCCTTGGCCGGCGATGCCGGCGAGCTTTCTCGAACTGGCTGACGCAGCAGCGGCACATGCCGGCTTCGACGGATTCGTGCCGGATGCCTGTCTGGTCAACCGTTACGTCGCCGGTACGCGACTGACCCTGCATCAGGATCGTGACGAGCACCAATGGGGCCAGCCGATCGTTTCCGTGTCGCTGGGCATTCCCGCGGTGTTCCTGTTCGGCGGGTTGCAGAGATCGGATCCAACCCTGCGCGTACCGCTGGCACATGGCGACGTGGTGGTCTGGGGTGGCCCGGCGCGGCTGAATTACCACGGTGTGTTGCCGCTGAAGCCAGCCCGTCACCCCCTGCTCGGCGATTGCCGCATCAACCTCACCTTCCGGCGGGCCGGCTGAATGGATCGCGCCGCTGCCTTTCTCGCTGCAATCGATGCCGACTGGGCCCGCCTGGTCGCCGACATCGGCCCCTGCGGCCATCAGCCGAAACCGGCACGCGAACCGTACGAGGCACTGGTGCGCGCGGTCGCCTACCAGCAACTGCACGTCAAGGCCGGCGACGCGATTCTGGCGCGGCTGCTGGACCTGTTCCCGGGGACAGGTTTTCCCGAACCTGACGCACTGCTGGCCACGCCCATCGAAATCTTGCGTGGCTGCGGCTTCTCCAGCCGCAAGATCGAGACCATCCACGGCATCGCCGCCGCCACGCTGGATGGTGTGGTGCCGGACCTTGCCACGGCACGCAGCCTGGGCGATGAGGAACTGATCACCCGCATCAGCGCGCTGAAGGGCATCGGTCGCTGGACGGTGGAGATGTTCCTGATCTACAGCCTGGACCGGCCGGACATCCTGCCCGCGGACGACTTCGGCGTGCGCGAAGGTTATCGCCTGCTGAAGTCCCTGGATGTCGCGCCCAGCGCCAGGGCCATGGCAGCGATCGGCGAAGCCTGGCACCCGCATCGCACGGCAGCCGCCTGGTATCTGTGGCGGGTGCCACGTCCACCGCGCGTTCCGTCCCGCAAGCGCTGACCGGCACCGGCTCGACCATGGTGCAACGGTCGCATCGCACGCGACTTGCTACCCTCAGCGGATGATTCGATCCACTTCGGGACATCCATGAGCGAACACGGCATCCACATCATCGACACCGGCCTGGTACGGCCGCAGTTCGACGCCGCTTACCTGATCGTCGAGAACGGCCGCGCGGCCTTCATCGACTGCGGCACCTACTACGCGATCCCGCACATGCTGGCCGCACTGGATCAAGTCGGGCTGACCACCGAAGCCGTCGACTGGCTGATCCTCACCCACGTGCATCTGGATCACGCCGGTGGTGCCGGCGAGCTGATGACGCATCTGCCGAACGCCAGGCTGATGGTGCATCCTCGCGGCGCGCGCCACATGATCGATCCGTCGATCCTGTGGGCCGGTGCCAGCGCGGTCTACGGCGAAGCCGTGATGGAGAAAACCTATGGCCGGATGGTGCCGATACCCGCTGAACGGGTAATCGAGGCTGCCGATGGACAAGTAGTGGACCTGGCCGGACGAGCACTGCGCTGCCTCGACACGCCTGGACACGCGAAACACCATCTGACCATCCATGATGAGCGTGCCAACGTCTGTTTCACCGGCGACGTGTTCGGCTTGTCCTACCGTGACTTCGATACCGCCGCCGGCCCGTTCATCCTGCCGACCACCTCACCGGTGCAGTTCGATCCACCGGCACTGCACGCCTCGATCGACCGGCTGGTGGCACTGCAGCCGACCGCGATGTACCTGACCCACTACGGTCGGGTGGAAAACGTGGCCAAGCTGGCCGCCGACCTGCACGTGCAGATCGACGCGATGGTCGAACTGGCTCGTGCCGCCGATGGCCGGCCCGACCGCCACGCCGCCATGATCGGAGCCCTCACCGATCTGTACGCGGACAGAGCGAAAGCGCATGGCTGGAACGGCGGCCGTGAGCTGCTGATGCAACTGCTGGGCATGGACATCGATCTCAACGCGCAAGGTCTGGGTATCTGGCTGGACCGCCGGCACTGAGGATGCCTCAGCGTTGTTCCCGGCCTTCCTGTTCGAGTCGCTTGTCGAAAAGCTTGCGGGCTCCCTCGGCATAGTCGCGACAGGCTCCCGGCTTCCGCAATGCCGCTGCGTCACCGGTACGGTCGCGTAGCGCGATTTTTTCCATGAAACCGCTGGCTTCCGGATGCGGCGTGATCAGGATGTCGCAGGGCAAGGCAGCCACAGTGGCGAAGGATTGCCGGAAGTCCTCGACCCGGTGTGGATGCTCGGCATCGTCACTGAAACGGAAGCCCTCACTGCTGATCGCGGTGAGGCTGTCGGGATAGGCGATATCCAGGCAACGCCCCTGTTCGCAGGACTGCCATGTCCACGACGTGCTGCCCGGCGTATGGCCCGGCGTGTAACGCGCGATCAGTTCCAATGGCCCCACCCGCACGGATTCCCCGTCACCGATCACCTCGACGCCAGCCACCGGCGGAAAGCGAAGATCCTCGTCACGCTGGGGATCGCCGGGATCATCGCCACCCGTGCGCAGGGCCGGCGCTCCCGCCGCGCTGGCGAGGACCTTCGCGCCACTGTCCCGGGCAAGCTTCGCGATGGCACCGGCATGGTCGCTGTGGGCATGCGAGTTGAGGATCACGCGGACATCCTGCAAACGAAAACCGAGGCGCTGGATGTTCGCCTCGATCTGCGCCGCATTGCCTTCCAGTGTGCCGTCGATCAGCACATGGCCTTGTGGCGAGGTCACCAGGATCGCACTCAGCCCCTGCGTCCCGACATACCAGGTGTTGCCATGGATACGGAAAGGCTGCCGTGGCTGACTCCAACTGGCCGGTTCTTCGGCATGGACCGAAGACACGGCCAGCAGAGTCAGTGCGCAAAAAACTGGAGCAAGAGATTTCATGGAGTGACCCCGGGAAAAAGAACCGGCATGATGCCGCGCCTGGCGATGTGGAACGTGGCATTTCAAGGGCCGGTCCGGGGTGGTTCCCTGCCGGCTTTCGTCAGGCCAGTCGTGTACCGTTCGGTACCTCGCGCTCGATGGCCGTCAACACCACGCCATCGTCGGTGGGAAAACCGGTCAGCAGGAACTGCGAACGGAACGGGCCGATCTGTTTCTCGGGGAAATTGATCACACCGACGATCTGTCGGCCAAGCAACTGTTCGGCGTTGTAGAGCGCGGCGATCTGCGCGCTGGTTTTCTTCTCGCCATATGGACCGAAGTCCGCCCACACCTTCCATGCCGGTTTGCGTGCTTCGGGAAAGGCTTCCACCCGTACCACCGTACCGGCCACGATCAGCACTTTTTCGAAATCAGCCCAGCTGATGTCGTCGATCTTTCCACTCATCCTTCCAACCTCACTTTCAATATGTCGTGCGCCTGCTGCCACCAGTAGCTGGCCTGCGCGGCAAGATAACCCAGTGGCCGGTGCGCGCTGTCCAGGCCGTAGCCATCGAACTGCCGCCAGTGATCATCGCCATCGGCGATGGCCGAGGCTACCAGTTCGCCGGCGGCACAGGTTGGAGCCAGCCCATGCCCGCCGAATGCCTGCGCCCACCATAGCCCACCACCATCACTGCCGATCTGGGGCATCTGGTGACGCGCATAGCTCATCAGGCCCGACCATGCGTAATCGACCCGCACCTCCTTCAGCTGCGGAAACACCTGCAGGAGGTCGCGGCTGAGCAGTCGCTGCACGGCGTGTGGCGACCGGTCGAGTACCGATATGCGCCCACCCCACAGCAATCGTGTATCAGGCAAGGCACGGTAGTAGTCGAAAGCGAAACGGCTGTCATAGATCGCGGCACGTGTGCGCAAGCAGTCGTCCAGACGCTCACCCAGCGGCTCGGTCACCATCACGTAAGTGGCAATCGGCAAAACCGCGCGATCCACCGCCCTGTGCAGCCCGGCCAGATAGCCGCCACAGGCCAGTACGACCTGATCGGCCAGAAGCTCTCCCTCCGCCGTACGCACACGCCACTGCCGTCCTTCCCGCGACAGGCCGCGCACGGCGCTGTGCTCGTGGACATCCACGCCCTGCCCCGCAGCCACCGCCGCAAGGCCGATGGCGTAGTTGAGCGGATGCAGGTGCAGAGCGTCGCGTTCGTACAGACCGTCGTGGTAACGCTCGCTGCGGACGCGTTGCCGCAGCTCGGTCTCTGGTAACCACTGCCAATCGACACCGTAGTATCTGGCCAGCAGTTGCTGGCGCCGGCGCAGCACGGCCGGATCACGAAACCAGTTGGCCCAGATCACGCCCTCGTCGACGACATCGCAATCAATGGCATGGTCGGCGATGCGTTGGCGGATTTTCCCGACGGCATCACGGGTCAGCCCGAACAGAGCCCGTGCCCGGGCCTCGCCGCACTGATCCAGCAGAGCCTGTTCGCCCAGCGAATAACCGGCAAACACGAAACCGCCATTGCGCCCCGAAGCACCAAAACCGATCTTTTCGCTTTCCAGCAGCGCCACGTCCCGGACACCGCGATCGACCAACCCGACTGCAGTATTCAGCCCTGCAAAGCCTCCACCGATGATGGCCACCTGCACATGCCTGCTTCCCCGCAGCGACGGGTACGCCGCATACGGAGTTGCCGTGGCCCGGTAATAGGAATCGATGGGTTTCACGGAGCTGCAGCAATCCGCGTCAGGGCGTGGGATTCCGATGTCGGCAGTGTGCTGGCCACGCTTCAGCAGCCTGTCACGGGGTGTGGAAGACCAATCAGATCTTCGCTAGAAAATCGCGTACGGTCGACTCGAGCCCCGGATCCTGCATGGCCATGTGCATGGTCGCGCGCACCAGACCAGCCTTGTTGCCGCAGTCGAAACGCGTGCCCTCGAAACGATAGGCCAGTACCTTGCCCTGCTCTTTCAACAGTGTCTCGATCGCGTCGGTGAGCTGGATTTCGCCACCGGCTCCCGGCGTGGTCTGCTCCAGCAACTGGAAGATCCGCCCCGGCAACACGTAGCGGCCGACCACGGCGAGATTCGACGGTGCATCCGCCGGCTTCGGCTTCTCGACCATGTGACGGATCGATGCGCTGCGCTCGTCCACCGGATCGGCATCGACGATGCCGTATTTGTCAGTCTGGTTGTGCGGTACTTCCTCGACCGCGATCACACCGGCCTGCTGCGCATCGGCCAGTTCGGCCATCTGCCGCAGCGCACTCTTGCCCTTGCCGTTCCAGATCAAATCATCCGGCAGGATCACGCCAAACGGTTCGTCACCAACTACAGGGCGGGCACACAGCACGGCATGGCCCAGACCATGGGCTTCCGGCTGGGTTACGAATACGGCGCGCACATTGCGCGGCAAAGTGCCCTGGACCAGCGCCAGCAGCTCATCCTTGCCCTTCTCCTGCAGCTTCGACTCCAGTTCGTAGGCCTTGTCGAAATAATCGGCGATGGCGTGCTTGTAACGATTGGTGACGAACACCAGTGTGTCCGCGCCAGCATCGACGGCTTCGTCAACGGCATACTGGATCAGCGGCTTGTCCAGCACCGGCAGCATTTCCTTGGCAACCACCTTGGTGGCCGGCAGGAAGCGCGTACCGAGGCCGGCCACGGGAAACACCACTTTGCGCAAACGCTCACTCACTCGCTGATCTCCGGATTGGCACGGCGAATCGACACCACGTTGTCGGGTTGTGCCGACTCGCTCCAGCGGAACGACGGCAACAGGCTCGACACGCAGCGACGAAGCTCCTCCTCATCGAATACGGCAACTGCTTCCTCCGCCTTGTTCAGCAAGGCCTGAAGCAGTTCCCACGAAACTTCCCGATGCTGCGCCAGAAAAATCTTGGCATGCGTGGTGGCGCTGTAGTTTTCCAGCGGGTGAAACAGTTCCTCGAACAGTTTTTCACCCGAGCGCAGCCCGGTATAGACGATCGGAATCTCGCTGCCCGGTTTCTTGCCGGCGAGACGGATCATCTGCTCGGCCAGATCCCGGATCTTCACCGGCTCTCCCATGTCCAGCGCGAACAGCTCTCCGCCATTGCCGATGCTGGCGGTCTGCAGGATCAACTGGCAGGCCTCGGGAATCGTCATGAAATAGCGCGAGATCTCCGGATGGGTCACGGTCACCGGGCCACCTTCGCGGATCTGTCGCCGGAACAGCGGCACCACCGAGCCGGCCGAGTCGAGCACGTTGCCGAAGCGCACGGTCATGAACCGGGTGCCGGCATGTGCATTGAGGTTCTGGCAGTAGATCTCCGCGACACGCTTGCAGGCACCCATGACGCTGGTTGGGTTGACCGCCTTGTCGGTCGAGATCAGCACGAAGCACTCGACTCCCACCTCGCAGGCCGCATCGGCGACCACCCGTGTGCCCAGCACGTTGTTGCGGAAAGCCGCACGCAACTGTCCCTGCAACATCGGCACGTGCTTGTAGGCGGCAGCATGGAACACCACCTGTGGCATGGCTTCGGTAAACGCCTTGGCCATGGCAACCTCGTCGCCGCAATTGGCCAGGATGCCGTCGAAGATCAGCTCGGGGAAATCGGCGCGCAGTTCCTGGCCGATCCGGTAAAGGTTGTACTCGCTCTGTTCCACCACGGTCAGTGACTGCGCGCCCAGTCGCGCTACCTGACGGCACAGCTCGGAGCCGATCGAGCCGCCGCCACCGGTCACCAGCACGCGGCGGCCACTCAGGGTTTCGCGGATCGCGGTCCAGTCCAGTTCGACGGTATCCCGGCCCAGCAAATCCTCGATCGCCACTTCCTTGATCTGGTTGAACTGCGCCCGGCCCGCCACGACGTCTTCCAGGCGTGGCACGGTGCGATAAGGCAGATCGGTCTCGTCGCACAACGCCACGACCCGCCGCATCTCGCTGGTGGTGGCTCCGGGCAAGGCGATCAGCAGCATGTCGACCGCCGCCTCACGCGCCACCTCGGGCAACTGCTCGAAGCGGCCGAGTACCGGATGGCCATTGATGCTGGCACCACGCAGGCTGCTCTTGTCGTCGACGAAGCCGACCACCGCATAGTGGCTGTCGTGGCGAAGATCCCGGGACAGCACTTCACCGGCACGATCCGCACCGACGATCAGCACACGTTTGACGGCCTGGTTCTGCAGCAGGTCGTTGCGGCTGTCCTTCCAGTAACGGTAGGCCAGACGTGGCGTCCCGAGCAGGAACGCCAGAATCCCCGGATACAGCAGAAACACCGAACGCGGCACTCCGTCCAGCCGGTTGTACAGGAACAGGGTCGGCGCAATGAGCAACACGCCGAACAGCGCGGCGCGCACGATATTCCACAGATCCGGCAGGCTGGCGAAGCGCCAGACACTCTTGTACAGGCCGATCCAGCGGAAAATCAGCCCCTGGACCAGCAGGACGAGAGGAATCTCCAGAAACCCGAAGCTGACCACTTCGTTCGGGTTCATCGCATAGCGCAACAGCTTGGCGATCCACCAGGCGAAAGCGGCCATCGCCAGGTCATGCAGAACCACGGCGATGCGCGGATGGATGAAGCCGACGAATTTACGCAATGACATGGGGAGCCCCGTGCAGATGGCGTCGAAGACAACGACGTTTCAGCGCCAGCCACGCAGCCGACGCCCCCGCATAAACCACCATCATAATGCCCGGGGCCATTTGCAGATGACTCCACGCCAACCAGGCTGCCGGGGCAGCGACCAGCAGGTTCCAGGCCATGTAGGCCGCATCCGTATGCGCATGACTCCCCCCCTTTCGTACCAGCCACTGGTACAGGTGCTCACGGTGGGCATTGTACCAGCGGCGCCGACGCAGCATGCGCACCAGCAGGGTCAGGCTGGCATCGGTCACGAAGGCCGAAGACAGGATCAGCGCAGGCCACAGCAAGGCATGATCCAGTCGCCACAACATCGCGGTAAACGCAAAGACCAGGAACCCCACGCTGCCGCTGCCGACATCCCCCATGAAAATGCGTGCCGGTGGTCGGTTGCAGAACCAGAACCCCAGTGACGTCGTGGCCAGTGCGGCGGCGGCAACCGCCAGCGCATGCGCCTGAACCGACCATGCCAGCAGAGTCAGGCCACACCCGACGAAAATCGCCTGCTGGGCCAGCAGGCCATCGATGCCGTCCATGAAATTGTGCAGGTTGATGCTCCAGACCCCACCGATCAGCAGCAGTATCAACCACCACCATGACAGTCCGGTGGCCAGCAGGCACACAGAAAAAATGCCTGTTGCCAGCCACTGGGCTCCCAGCCGAGGCAATACCGGCAGGGAACGATGGTCGTCCCACCAGCCGACCAGTGCCACCAGCAGCAAGGCCAGGCACAGGCTCGCGATGACACTTGACGGCCATGCCGCCGGCAGGCACCAGAGCATGCCGGGAAGACACATCAGCATGGCCACGACGATGCTTATGCCTCCGCCACGCGGTGTGGGGATCTGGTGCGAGCGACGCCTGCCGGGGTGATCGAGCATGCCGCGACGACGCGCATAGCCGATGGCACCGTGGACCAGCAACGCACTGATCAACAGGCTTGCGATTAACCATCCGATGGTTGGATACATCCCCTTCTCACTCGCTGGCAACGCCGTGGATCGGCCGGATCGTGCTCCAGTTCTTGCAGCTCGGGCATTGCCAGTGATGCGCCTTGGCACCGAAACCGCAACGACTGCAGCGATACATTGCCTGCCCTTCCAGCAGCTTTCTGGTCAGGTCGCGCAGGATCAGGAAATTTTCGCGGGCCTCACCTTCAATCTTGTCCATCGTGGCATCGATCAGCGTCATCAGGCCGCGGACCGAAGGACGCTGCCGCAACTGCGCGGTCAGAAAATCGATGGCCATTCGCTCGCCATCACGCTGCCGGTACAACTGGGTCAGTGCCAGCACTGGCGATACGCCGTGGTAGCGTTCAAGCATGTCGCGCAGGAAATTCTCTGCCCGCTCCATCTGCTGGGAACGGGCGTAGCAGTTGAGCAGCGGCGGCAGGATTTCGGGGGTGAAGGCAATGTCAGCATCCACCGCAGCCTCGTAGGCTGCCACGGCCTCCTGATAATGGCCGTCCTCGGCATGCAGCCGGCCGGTCAGCATGAATGCACGCACGCAGTCGGGCTGGCACGCGAAAGCCTGCCGCAGATAGTCGCGGGCCTCGGCACGGGCGCCATGCTGGCGCGAGCGGTCGGCCAGTTCGCAATAGAACTGGGCGATCATCGGCGCTTCGTCCTCGCCGGTCATTACTTCCAGCCGGCGCGCATGTTCGATCGCCTTGTGCCAGTCCCGCTCGTGCTGATAGATCGCGATCAGGTGGCGCAATGCGGAAGGTGCGTGGGCATCCATCGCCACGAGGTCGGCAAACAGGACCTCGGCGCGGTCAAGCAGGCCCGCACGCATGTAATCCTCACCCAGTTCGAGCAAGGCAACGGTTTTCATGGCATCGGTCAGACCGGGGCGCGAAACCAGATGCTGGTGCAGGCGGATGGCCCGGTCGACCTCGCCGCGGCGGCGGAACAGATTACCCAAGGCCAAGTGGGTCTCGACCGTATCGCGGTTGTATTCGGCCAGCTTGAGGAAGACCTCGATGGCCTTGTCCTGCTCTTCGTTGAGCAGGTAATTCAGTCCGCGGAAGTAATCCGAGGACAGCTCGCTGACTGCGGCACCGGAACGCCGCGCGACGAACCGGCGGGAACCCCACCACCCCAGTGCGAACGCCGCCGGGATCAATGCAGTCAACAGATACAGGGGATTCATCGGTTGGCCGGTGATTTCTTGTCTGCACGAAGCAGTTGGTTGCGCTTGCGACGCTGGTGCGCACTCACCCCCAGCCACGCGGTCAGCCCTCCCAGCAGCCAGCCGATCACCACGGCACCAAGCAGCGCAGCTCCCTTGGGGATACGCACCTGGGCAAAGGCGAGATCGTAGCCAACCAGATCGGCGTTGAGTGCACCAAGCACGACACCGGCGGCAATGAAAATCACGAGGATGATGATGACGAGCAGTCGCATGGCGACGACTTTACCCGATTGCCTGTTGCAGGCACAGGCGGCGAACTCCGCCCATGCAACAACGATCAGTCCCAGGGCAACAGTCGTCGTTGCACCCACGAAAAAGGCAGGAACGACTCGCGCCGCCTGCCTCTGTCTGACTTTTCATGATGACAGCCCGCCTGTCAGCCCAGGCTGTCGGCCACGTTCATGTTGACGCGCTCGCGCAATTCCTTGCCCGGCTTGAAATGGGGTACGTGCTTGCCCGGCAATGCCACCGCCTCACCCGTCTTGGGGTTGCGCCCCATGCGCGGCGGACGGTAATGCAGAGCGAAACTGCCGAACCCCCGCACCTCGATACGCTCTCCGTTTGCCAAGGCATGGCTCATCTGCTCGATGAGGCTTTTGACGGCCATCTCGACATCGGCAAAGGCAAGATGGGTCTGGCGCCTGGCGAGCGCTTCGATCAATTCGGATTTGGTCATGGGCCCCAATGTCCGTGACATGAAACAGCGTGGCGACGGCATCAGGCCGCCGCCACGCATCAGGTTGCTGCAGTGCCTCAGTCGGCCTTGTTGAACTGCTCTTTGAGCAGTGCTCCAAGCTTGGTCGTGCCGCTGGCGGCGGACGAGTAGTCGACCGAGGTATCCGGCAGATCTTCTTCGTCCTTGGCGCGGATCGACAGCGACAGCTGGCGGCCCTTGCGGTCCATGCCGGTGAACTTGGCTTCGACCGAATCGCCCACCTTCAGGTGCTGGGTCGCATCGTCGATGCGCTCCTTGGCGATGTCGTTGGCGCGCAGGTAACCCTCGACGCCCTCGCCCAGATCGATCACGGCGCCCTTGGCGTCGACTTCCTTGACGGTACCGGTGACGATGGTGCCGCGCGGGTTGGCCGCCATGAACTGACCGAACGGATCCTGCTCCATCTGCTTGATGCCGAGGGAGATGCGCTCACGCTCCGGATCCACTGCCAGCACCACGGCCTCGATCTCGTCGCCCTTCTTGAAGTTGCGCACGAGGTCTTCGCCGGACATCTGCCAAGAGATGTCGGACAGGTGCACCAGACCGTCGATGCCGCCTTCCAGGCCGATGAACACGCCGAAGTCGGTGATCGACTTGATCTGGCCGGAGACCTTGTCGCCCTTCTTGTGCATGGCGGCGAAGGCTTCCCACGGGTTCGAG
>Ga0222419_100762_pt1 | contig 18546 bp, 18 predicted proteins | sample 1B20Ametagenome_FD_182474 | JGI IMG/M metagenome (GOLD analysis project Ga0222419, IMG submission 182474) | Enriched microbial communities from leaf-cutter ant dump, University of Wisconsin, Madison, United States - 1B20A (version 2) | ecosystem: Environmental > Terrestrial > Nest > Insects nest... | reverse complement strand
TGCGGCACGATTTCGTAGAAGAGATCGGCAGGGTATTGAGGCCGGGTGATGAAATATGGATGAGTGAAATTTTTTATGCCGGTGGTACGGCAGAAAAAAATATTTCGGCCAATGACCTGATACAGGAGCTTCAGGAACGGGGAGCCAGCGCTTTCTTTATAGAGGACCGGAACGCTTTTGTGCCGGCTGTCAGGGCACACCTGACAGAAAATTGTGTTTTATTGCTTATGGGCGCCCGGGACCCTTCCCTGGAGGTGTTTGCGCAAAAAGTGTGGGAAGAGTTGTAACTACAGCTTTTCTTTCTTGAGTATCACCCCGTCCAGCCATTTTAACTTTCTCTTGCGGTATACCGTTTCGTATGCGTATTCAAAAAAAGTTTCGGCGAAACGCGGGCTTACATACAGGAAATAAATGTCGCGCGGATGATGCAGCAGCGATTCTTCTACTTTATCCAGGAACCCTGAAATGGTATTGCTGGTAAAAGGGTTGAACATAAAAAAGACTGTATCGTCCGGCTGTACGGTATAATCCAGTACATTGGTGCAGGAGACTTCGTATTCAAAGTCCAGCTCTTTTTGCAGTATTGTCATATTATGACGGGCTTCCGCACATACCTCTTCTGCAAAATCAACGCCCCTGATCTTTTTAAAGCCATAATGGGCAGCCACTACCATTGCCCTTCCCTTGCCGCATCCCAGGTCTGTAAAAGTGGTCGCCCTGGTTAAGCTGCGGGTTCTGTTTATCAGGTTTTCGAGTATATAATAGTTCACGGCTTCATACCTGGATGACTGGCGGATATCACCATTTTTGATCGTAAGATCTTTCAGCTCTATGGGGCGCGAGGTATTGATCCGGTATTTTTTCTCTCCTTTTATTTCATGCCGCAAAAAAAAGAAAGCAAGACGGGGATTCCAGTTGGAAGCGAAATACCAGAAGAGCTGTATGTAACCGATCCACTTTTTCAAGACATACTGCTTTTCAGGTCAATGACTTTCAGTTGAAGGCTTTTTTCCCCGTTCCATTCATTTTCATCTATTCCGAAAACAATGTCAACGGGCTGCTGGTTTTGTAACAGTTCAAATTTTTCCGGCATGTTAAAACCGATCCCATGCATCACGGTATTTCCCTGTTTGACAGAAAACCGGATATGCTGTTCCTTTACCAGCCTGGAATAGCCGGTATCCGTTACATTCCTGCATAAAAAAACCGGACGGAGATTATCGGGGCCGAAGGGCTCCATTTGGGTAAGTATATTATAGAAAGGCAGGCGGATATCTGCCAGGGTTATTTCCGCGTCAATATCCAGCACTGGCGTAAGCAACTCCGGGGAAATAGTTGCAGCCACCACCTCTTCGAACTTATTGCTGAAAGCCATGATGGCTTCGGGTGAAAGCGTCATGCCGGCTGCGGCAAAATGCCCGCCATATCCCAGCAGGTGCTCCCGGCAGGCGTGAATGGCTTCATACAGGTTAAAGCCCGGCACACTGCGGGCGCTGCCGGCAATATATTCACCGCTGTTGGTCAGCACGATGGTAGGTCTGAAGTATCTTTCAATCAGCCTGGAAGCAACGATACCCACTACACCTTTATGCCAGTGGGGCTGATATACCACCGTCGTTTTACGTTGGATCAGCGTCTCGTCCCCCTCAATGATCCCCAGCGCTTCTTCCGTTATATTGATGTCGGCTTCCTTTCTGTCATCGTTGTCGCTATGCAGGTAACCCGCATACTCCAATGCTTTTTGATAATCCGTTTCAATAAACAGTTGTACGGCCTTCCTGGCATCGTCCATGCGCCCGGCTGCATTCACCCTGGGCGCTATTACAAATACCAGGTTGTTGATGCTCACCTTTGCGCCCTTAAGTCCGCTGAGCTCCATCAATGCCTTAATTCCGGGCGAAGGCTTTTCGTTTACCTGCTGTACACCAAAGTAAGCCAATACACGGTTTTCGCCTGTAATGGGAACAATATCTGCTGCTATGGCTATGGCACACAGGTCCAGGTATCGGTAATAGCTTTCAGCGGGTTGTTGAAGGTGATGGGCCAGTGCCGTAATAAGCTTGAATCCCACACCGCAGCCGCACAGCTCTTTGCAGGGATAATCGCACCCGGGTTGTTTGGGGTTCAGGATGGCCACGGCAGGAGGAAGAACGGCATCCGGCAGATGATGATCGCAAACGATAAAGTCAATTCCCAGGCTTTTCGCGTAGGCAATCAAGGCTGCGGATTTGATACCGCAATCCAGGGAAATGATCAGGCGCATCCCGTGCTCATGTGCAAAATCAATTCCCTGCTTTGATATGCCGTAGCCTTCCCGGTAACGGTGCGGGATATAGAAATCAATATTTTCTTCCCTGTACACCTGCTGCAGGAACTGGTACATGCAGGCTACAGATGTGGTGCCATCTACATCGTAATCTCCGAACACCAGTATTTTTTCCCCCTCGTTGAAAGCCCGGGCAATACGGCTGACCGCTTTGTCCATATCCTTCATCAGATACGGGTCATGCAGCTGGCTCAGTTGTGGCCTGAAAAAATATTTTGCCTGCTCAAACGTATCAATACCTCTTTGCACCAGCAGTGTGCATAATACCGGGTGTATTTTGAGCGACTGGTGTAACGCTTCGGTATTTTTATCGTGCGGATCTTTTAATTGCCATCTTTTTTCCATGCCAAGCATTTTCAAAATAAAAACCATGCGGGGTAATCCCGTACCTCGGGGTCATTCTCAATGATCAGTGTTTTCTGTCCGTGGTATAATTAACCAGCTCTTCCAGTGCGGTACGGGTCTCAGACGGCTCAAACTCGCGTAGCAGTGCTATGGCCTTGTCCCGGTACTCTTCCATCTTTTGTATGCCGTATTGTATACCGCCGGCCTTTTTTACCTCATCAATTACATAGTTTACTTTTTCCTTGATGCGGTTCTGGTTTTTGAGAATATATATCAGCTCACGCCTCTTTGAACGATCAATATTGTTCAAGGTATGGATGAGGGGGATAGTAAGCTTTTTTTCTTTTATGTCATTGCCGGTTGGCTTGCCAATAGCATCTGTTCCATAGTCGAACAGGTCGTCTTTGATCTGGAATGCTATGCCTGTATATTCTCCGAATTGCCTGAACTTTTCAGCTATTTCATCATTTTCGCAAGCAGACCAGGCGCCTGCGGAACAGGCAGATGCCAGCAACGATGCAGTTTTGGTTTTAATGATCTCAAAATAAATATCTTCCTTCAGGTTCAGCCCGCGGGCTTTCTCTATTTGTAAGAGCTCTCCCTCGCTCATCTTCCGCACGGCATCAGACAGTATATGCAGTATCCTGTAGTCGCCACCGCCAAGGGATAAGAGTAGTCCCTTGCTCAGCAGGTAGTCGCCTACCAGCACCGAGATCTTTGATTTCCACAATGCATAGGTAGAAAAAAAGCCCCTTCTTTCATACGACTCATCTACCACGTCGTCATGAACCAGGCTGGCTGTATGCAACAGCTCTACCAGGGAGGCTGCCCTGTAAGTTGCGTCATTGATACCTCCGGACATTTTTGCACAAAGCAATACGAACATAGGGCGGAGTTGTTTTCCCTTGCGCCGTACTATATATTGCATAATGCGGTCCAGCAAGGGAACATTGCTCTTGACAGAGGCTTTGAACCTTGATTCAAAGATCTCCAACTCCTGTGCTATTATTTTTTTTGCCGTGTCCATGATATGAGAAAAATGCAAATGTAACGTAGTACATATACGTAACCAGCCTGCAATTTAGCAGTGTAATTATTATTTCTAAAAAATTTGCTATTTTACTCTCATTCAATACATTTGCATTAGCTTTGCCTAAGGCCCTAATTGTTCATTGTAATATATTAACTTAACTATCATATGGCAACAAAAAAGGTTTTTTTGTTTCTAGGTTGTCTGATTACACTGGTGATAAGCACATTTGCTCAGGAAACAACCGGAGGCTATGATTGGAGAGATTCATCATTAATACCTTCTAAAAGACTTGGTCAGCATAACGAATTTCTTAATAACCAATATCATTTTCCGGCAAAGCCCAGAGATCAATGGGAACTTGGACTGAAAGTCGGAAACTTTCATGTGAACGGGGATGTTCCCGCACAATTGCCTATGCCGGGGTTTGGCTTACATGTCAGGAAGTCGCTGGGTTATGTATTTTCTCTTAGGGCTGAATATATGTATGGTATAGGAAGGGGGGTAAACTGGAAAGCCCGGACTGCCGGTTTTGCACAACATTGGCGGGATGCAGGATACGGACCTGGCAGCAGGGTTTTTGATAATTACCGTACCACTGTTCAGGACCTGTCACTTCAGGCTGTCGCCAGCTTTAATACGATCCGTTTCCACAAGGGAACATCCAGGGTGCTGGTGTATGCACTTGCAGGCGTGGGAGGTACTATATACGATACAAAGACCAATGTGCTGACAGACGCAGGTGCCCAGCACGATTTTTCCGGGATAACATCTAATGTTTATAAAGACAGGCGTCAAACGCTTAAGGAAGTAAAAAATATCCTTGATGACGGAAGCTATACAACCGATGCAGAAAACCATGGCGATGCATCGTCAAAACTATTCGGTCAAACTTTACGTTTTTCAAGAACATTAGGACTGGGTATAACCTTTAAGTTAACCGAAAGGGTAAACCTTTCTCTTGAAGACAGGATAACTTATATTAACGACGACCTGCTGGATGGCGTACGCTGGCAAAACGTTTCAGCAGGTACCAATGGTGCGGCAAGAGTATTGACACCGGAATACGACACCTACAACTTTTTAAGCATAGGAGCTAATATCAACCTCGGATCCCGTTCAAAAAGAGTGGAACCGTTATGGTGGATCAACCCGCTTGAATATGCTTACAGCGAACTTAACTCTCCCAAGCACATGAAAATACCGAAACCGGTATTGGATGATTCCGATGGTGACGGTGTGCCGGACCAGTTTGATATGGAGCCCAATACACCTGCAGGTTCAGCCGTGGACACACATGGTGTAAGCAGGGATACAGATGGCGACGGTGTGCCGGACTACAAGGATAAAGAACTGATCACACCTACTATTTGTCAGCCGGTTGATGCTGATGGCGTAGGAAAATGCCCATGCCCGGATGAGTCCTGCTTTGAGGGTTATAACCTCAGGAAGGGTGGCAGCAACTGCGGTATAGGCGATTTGCCCAGCCTGTCTTTCAATGCCAGGTCATATAAAGCCAGCAAAGATGCTGAAGCAGTACTTGCAAGTGTTGCGGACAGGCTTCGTCAAAACCCTGATTGTAAGATCGTGGTTACCAGCTATACCTGCGAACCATCCAAGTCTTCTCAGCAATTAAGCTGGGACAGGGTGAACACAGTGATCAACTACCTGGTTGAAAAGCAAGGTATCAGCGCCGACAGGCTCGTGTTTAAATATGGCGAATCCGGTGGCGATTGTAATACTGTTGACCTCCGCGTTGCTGAAGCAGGCGATGAAGGTCCGAATACAGTGCCTGCACCGCATCCGAATTTGAGAAAAAGGTAGAAACAATTGAATTGTTATATAGAAGCCGGGTTTTGTAACCCGGCTTTTTCTTATAACATCTTGCTAAAACATATAGATTTATGTGGTGTTCTCATTAAATAATTTACATTTGTCCGCCTGATTATGAAAATATTTAAATATATAGCGGTCATCCTGGTTTCTGCTTTCCTGTTTTCGTCCTGCTCAAAATTCGCGAAAGTGATGAAGAGCAAAGATTACGAGTATAAATTGAAGATGGCTGATCAATACTTTGTAAAAAAGAAATACCGGTTTGCGCAAGAGCTTTACAATGACCTGTTCCCCATATACAAAGGTTCCAACCGGTTTGAAGATATACATTACAAATTTGCCTATTGCGCTTATTATCTCAAGGATTATTTAAGCGCTGAGGCACAGTTCAAGAGCTTCCTGGATTATTTTCCTAACAGCGCAAAGGCGGAGGAAGTAGATTTTATGCATGCGCTGTGTTATTTTAAGCAGTCGCCCCGTTACGAACTTGACCAAACTAATACCTGGAAAGCGATGGGACAACTGCAAACATTCATCAATACGCACCCCGGCTCTGAGCGTAATAAAGAAGCGCAGGATATCATCAACGAATGTTATAGCAAGCTGATCCTCAAAGATTATAAGAGTGCAGAATTATATTATAATTTAGGGCAATATAAGGCGGCCGTGGTTTGTTTTGCTACCCTTTTGGCCACCTATCCCGATGCTCCTAATGCCGATGAATTTAAGCTGTGGGTGGTCAGGTCACAGTACAGGTATGCCTCGCTGAGTGAAATAACCAAGCAACCGGAACGTTTTAACCGCGTTATTGAAGAGGTGGAAGATTTCCAGGATCGTTTTCCGGAAAGTAAATTTCTGAAAGAAGCGGAACGTTTTCTATCTTTGTCCCGAAATAACATAAAAACAATTTCTGAATGAGCAGATTAAGAAAGCAATGGAGTAGCAATACTGCCAATGTAGTTGAAACCCGGAATGTAGTAGACATCAAGGCCAGAACCGGCAATTTGTATGAGTCCATTTCTATTATAGCAAAAAGGGCTAACCAGATCAATATTGCTTTGAAGGAAGAGTTGCACAATAAGCTGGAAGAGTTTGCCAGTCATACAGACAGCCTGGAAGAGATCCATGAGAACAAAGAGCAGATCGAGATCTCAAAGGCGTATGAAAAAATGCCGAATCCTGCTTTGCTGGCTACTCAGGAATTCTTTGAGGATAAGATCTACTTCCGTAAGAACGACAACGATCTATTTAGCTAGTTTAATTTTAATATAAAGTTCCTGATCGCGGCAAGTTCTATTTGCCGCTTTTTGTATTTTTAAGCAATGCTATTGAAAGGCAAAAAAATAATGGTGGGCATTACCGGCAGCATAGCAGCCTATAAATCGGCCCTGCTGGTGCGTGGTTTGGTAAAAGAGGGCGCTGAAGTAAGGGTAATAATGACTGCTGCCGCCCGGGACTTTATATCATCGCTTACGCTTTCTACCCTGTCCAAAAACCCTGTGTTGTCGGAGATTTTCGAGGAAGACGAATGGGCTAACCATGTGATGCTGGGCAGGTGGGCAGATATGATGATTATAGCGCCTTTAAGCTGCAATACGCTGGCAAAAATGGCCAACGGGCTGTGTGATAACCTGTTATTAAGCATTTACCTGTCGGCTACCTGCCCGGTAGCGGTTGCGCCGGCTATGGATGAAGATATGTGGAAGCACCCTTCCACAAAAGAGAATATCACTACGCTGGCCGCCCGCGGTAACCTGGTGATTCCGGTGGAAGATGGTGAGCTGGCAAGTGGCCTCATCGGTGAAGGCAGGATGGCAGAGCCTGAAACCATTATCCGTTTTATTACCGGCTACCTGGGGAGACCCGGTGTGTTAAAAGGTAAAACAGCGCTCGTAACAGCTGGTCCCACATACGAACATCTTGATCCCGTGCGTTTTATAGGCAACCACTCCAGCGGAAAAATGGGCGTGGCGGTAGCGAATGAGCTGGCAGACAGGGGCGCCGATGTGCACCTGGTACTGGGCCCTGTGGAAGGTGATTTTGATTTATCGAGGCTGACCGTTACTAACGTAAAGTCGGCTGCCGAAATGTACCAGGCCTGCGTGGAGCGATTCAAGGAAGCTGATATCGCTGTGATGGCTGCAGCCGTTGCAGATTACAGCCCGGTTGATTACTCGGGTGAAAAGATAAAAAAGACCGGGGAGGAGCTCACATTACGGCTCTCGAAAACCAAAGATATCCTGAAGAGCCTGGGAGAAACAAAAACAGGCAGGCAGGTACTGGTAGGGTTCGCTTTGGAAACCCATAACGAAGAGGAGAATGCGCTAAAAAAGCTGAAGTCTAAAAATGCCGACCTGATCGTATTGAACTCGTTGAATGATAAGGATGCGGGATTTGGTTTTGACACTAATAAGGTCACTGTTTTTAACAGGAAAGGAGAGAAGCAGGTTTTCGGCACAAAGAACAAAAAGGAAATAGCGAAAGATATTGTTGACTGTATAATCCGGTATGCTGATGCGTAAATTCATTCTTTTTTCATTGCTTTTTGCGGTGGGTAAAATAGGTTCCGGGCAGGAGCTGAATGCAAAAGTGTCTGTCGTAGCAGGACAGGTGTCCAGCTCTACAGATAAAAAGGTATTTCAGACCATGCAAACAGCCCTGACAAATTTTCTGAATGGTCGTAAATGGACCAATGATACTTACAGCCAGCAGGAAAAGATCGTTTGTAATTTTTTATTCAACCTTGCTGAAGGTGGAGAGCCGAATGTATATAAAGCTTCCCTGAGCATCCAGGCCGGTCGGCCGGTTTACAACAGCACGTATCTGTCACCTATCCTGAATTTCCAGGATAACGATGTGACCTTTAAATACGTGGAATTTCAGCAGCTCGATTTTAATGAAAACAACGTATCAGGATCGGATGCGCTTGCTTCCAATCTCACAGCCGTCCTGGGATATTATGTATATATCATTTTAGGGCTGGACTATGACTCTTTTTCTCCCAGGGGTGGAGATGCCCATTTTAAGAAAGCCCAAACGGTAGCGGGCGGCGCCCCGGATGGCAGGAATATTACCGGTTGGAAGGCCTTTGATGGTCAGCGGAATCGTTATTGGTTGGCGGAGAACTTCAACAACAGCCGCTACACTTTGCTGCACGATGCATATTACACGTATTACCGGCTGGGGCTGGACAAAATGTATGAAGATGAAAACGAAGGGCGGCAACAGGTAATGAATGCCCTGAATGCGCTCAATACGTTGAATACCGATAACCGGAACCTGATGGGATTATATGTTTTTTTTCTCGGCAAGACAGATGAGTTGGTAAAGATGTTCAAAAAATCACCGCCGCAGGAAAAAGCCCAGGCATCCGAAATTTTACAGCGACTGGATATCTCCAATGCAAACAGATATAAGGACGAATTGAAATGAGAATATTAACAGGCGTATTGATATTATGTCTGGTTTTGTCATGTAAGAGCAATAACCGTATTCCCAAAGACATTCTTCAACCGGAGGAAATGGGTAATATCCTGTTTTCTGTTACAATGGCGGAGGAGTTTGTAGGCGGGTATATAGCAAAGGATACGCTTCGTAATAAAAACCAGGAGCTGGAGAAAGAATACCAGAAGGTATTTCTTTTGTATAATATATCGAAGGAAGACTTTGAAAAAAGCTACAGCTTTTATAAGACCCGCCCGGATCTGTTGAAGACGATACTGGATACCCTGGATGCAAGGGCACAAAGGAGGCGGATAGAATTGCATCAGCCCCTGGAATACTGATATTTGGACCTGCTGCTGCAGGTATTGTGTACGATCTCAAAAGATAGATTACAATCAGCTTTCCTGCTGAGAATTACCGGTTATAGCCTGTATTTATTTGTGTTACATTTGTCAACTAAATCACCGATATGTATCAAACCTTGCTTACCAGGAATGAAAGTGGTATTTTTTATATTACTGTGAACCGGCCGGAAAAAATGAATGCCCTGAATAAGGCCGTGATAGAGGACCTCGCAGCAGCGATAGATGAAGTTTACAACAATCAGGATATTAAAATTGCTATAATTACCGGAGCCGGGGAAAAAGCCTTTGTAGCGGGTGCGGATATCAGTGAGTTTTTACAACTGGATGCAAAGGGAGGCACTTCGCTGGCTGCAAAAGGCCAGGAGCAGGTATTTGACAAGATCGAAAACTCACCCAAGCCCGTTATTGCTGCGGTGAATGGATTTGCGTTGGGCGGTGGATGCGAGCTGGCTATGGCCTGTCATTTCAGGGTAGCTGCCGGTAATGCAAAGTTTGGCCAGCCGGAAGTAAACCTGGGATTGATACCCGGTTACGGTGGCACACAGCGGCTTACACAATTAATTGGTAAAGGAAGGGCACTTGAACTGTTGATGACAGGCGCAATGATAGATGCGGATACGGCACTACGTTACGGGCTTGTAAACTATGTGCTGCCTCAGCCGGAGGTACTGGCAAAATGCACAGAGCTGGCAAAACTCATTATGTCCAAAGCACCGCTTGCCATTGCGGGGTGTATCCGTGCGGCCAACGCCGTATTTGACAACCGTCAAAATGGTTTTGAGCTGGAAATAGCTACTTTTGGAGAGCTGTTTGATACAGAAGATGCAAAGGAAGGTGCGAAAGCTTTTGTCGAAAAAAGAAAACCGGTATTTAAAGGAAAATAATTTACAATAAAAGTTTACGACATATGGAATACAGGATAGAAAAAGATACCATGGGCGAGGTAAAAGTGCCTGCTGATGCCTATTATGGTGCACAAACACAAAGAAGCATTGACAATTTTAAGATTGCACAGGATACAGACCGGATGCCGAAAGAGATCATCAGGGCATTTGCCTACCTGAAAAAGGCTGCTGCCATCACCAATACCGAAGCAGGTGTGCTGCCGGCTGAAAAAGCGGAGCTGATCAGCAAGGTGAGCGATGAGATACTGCAGGGTAAGCTGGATGAATATTTTCCGCTGGTGGTATGGCAAACCGGTAGCGGCACCCAAAGTAATATGAACGTAAACGAAGTGATTGCCTACAGGGGGCATGTGCTGAACGGCGGGAAGCTCACCGATAAAGAGAAATTCCTTCACCCTAATGACGATGTAAATAAATCACAATCCAGCAATGACACTTTCCCGACGGCCATGCACATCGCCGCCTATAAGATATTGGTGGAGGTGACCATACCGGGTATTGAAAAGCTCCGTGATACACTGGCCGAAAAAAGCAAGCAGTTCATGCATGTTGTTAAGATAGGCAGGACCCATTTTATGGATGCAACGCCGCTAACGCTGGGCCAGGAGTTCAGCGGATATGTATCTCAGCTCGACCATGGTATAAAAGCTATCAAAAATACGTTGTCTCATCTAAGCGAGCTGGCCCTGGGCGGCACTGCGGTGGGTACAGGAATCAACACCCCCGACGGTTATGCTGAGAATGTAGCCAGGCATATTGCTTCTTTAACAGGCATCCCCTTTATCAGCGCCGCCAATAAGTTTGAGGCATTAGCGGCACATGATGCTATTGTAGAAACACATGGCGCACTGAAAACGGTAGCTGTCAGCCTGATGAAAATAGCCAACGACATCAGGATGTTATCGTCAGGCCCACGGAGTGGTATAGGCGAAATTCATATCCCGGATAATGAGCCCGGATCTTCCATTATGCCCGGCAAGGTGAATCCTACGCAATGTGAGGCGCTCACCATGATAGCGGCACAGGTATTGGGTAACGATGTGGCTATTAATATCGGCGGCGCTACCGGTCATTTTGAGCTGAATGTATTCAAGCCCGTAATGATCTATAACTTCCTGCATAGTGCCCGGCTGATTGGAGACGGATGTGTAAGCTTTAACGATAAATGTGCGATTGGAATAGAGCCGATTGAAACCAATATTAAAAAGCATGTAGACAATTCCCTGATGCTTGTGACTGCATTGAACACTAAAATCGGATACTACAAAGCGGCAGAAATAGCACAGAAAGCGCATAAAGAAGGTACCACGCTGAAGGAAATGGCTGTGAAACTCGGGTATCTTACCCCCGAAGAGTTTGACGAATGGGTAGTACCTTCTAAAATGGTGGGAAAAATTTAGCATATCATGACAGACCAGGCAATGGAATTGTTGCGCAGGCACCGGTTGAGTGTTACAGACAGCAGGATGAAGATACTCGATTTGTTCCTGCAGTCCGGATCTGCATTGGCACATCATGATATTGATATAAAAATAAAAGAGAAATTTGATAGGGTAACGGTATACCGTACCCTGCAAACTTTTATGGATAAGGGTATCATTCATACCATTCCTACCAATGATAATTCGGTTAAATATGCCTTGTGTAAGGATAACTGTGAGGAAGGCCACCACCATGACGATCATGTACATTTTATATGTTCCATATGCGGCGTGACCAGTTGCCTGGAAGAAGTGCATGTGCCGCAGGTAAAGCTGCCCAGGGGTTATAAAAGCATGCAAACAGAAGTGATCATAAGCGGTGTTTGTAAAACATGCAATCAATAGCCGGCTATTATGTTTGTAAGCGATGATGATCTGAAACTAACATATGGAGTAGACCTCCGGATAGGAAAATACCTGGTGGACAGAAAAGTGCCTGCCGGGAACCTTTACTGGAAAGATCGCTATCTCTATATCCCACCGATGACAGGTTATTTGTTTATCCCGGTGTATATGGACCTGCAATACCGTTTGGGGATTTCCAGGGAAGAATTGCTTTCTGAAGAGCACCTGGTGTTTATGGAAACAGTGCTGCACAGCGCCGCGAAGCAGGAATTCTCGCTGATTACGCAGCAAGAGCATATTAAGGAATGTATTGAGGTAAGCCGCCGGTCAGGCAATAACGAAACCTTCCTGCAGGAACTGGAATATTATTTCTCCGGGAACAGGGGGCGCCTCTCCTGTTGGCCGGGCAATAAGCTGCAGGCGCTCAACAGGGGAGATGCCTATCTTTTTACATTGTGCTTTTTTGATACCACGCCGGACAGGATATCCTCCATGGCGAAAGCCTGGCGTTCGTTTATTGATTATTACCTTGTCCAGGACGACCTGGAGGATCTTGAAAAAGATTATAAAAGCGGTGACGAAAACAGTTTGCTGGAAGCGGGTATACACCAGGCTGCCGAAACCATGAAATCCATACTTCAAAACAGCTACGAGCAGCTCAATCCCCTGAACCCGGTGCTGGGCAACAGGATCGACTATGAGATCAGTAAAACTAAAATTGACGCTACGATTGAAACGTTCATTAAGAAGAATGCGCTTTGATTATTTTACCAGTTGCTGAGCTTTTTCCAGGCTGCTGAATATCCTGACCTTTACCGTATCTACTTTTTCTTTCTCACGGCTATAATACGCAGTCATATCCTTTTCGGTGGTGCCGGCTGCATCGGGATCAAACTCCTGCATCCATTTATTCATCAGCTCTTCAGCATCGTTGAGGTCTTTTGCCGCGTTTTCCAATCCTTCCACCAATGCGGTATCATGGTCCTTAAGTCCCTTGATCGAATCTGCCTGTTGTCTCAGTAACTTTTTATACCGTATCATCTCCCCCATTCTTGCCATTGCAACATCGTGTACTTCCATTACAGCCTTATACAGACTGTCTGAGCCTGTAACAGGTATAGCAGCGTTATTGTTGGTTGCTTTTGGTGCGCTATCACCACAAGCGGCTAATAGTACCAGTATAGATAGATAAACAAAACTTTTCATTTCAGTATCTTTTATACAAAGATACCATATCCGGTGCTGGAGTGATGCAAATGGTTCATCTATAGGCATGTTTACCTGCGGTAAGAGAGTTCAAATCTTCGCATGCGGGTGGTCGGAGCGGTAACTGTCGACTGGTTCCATTGAGACCGGAAGTTTGCCTGGGGCGAAAACTCGAAATGCGTCTTACCCATTTTCAGGAAGGAAAAATTAGTTTTTAAAAACTAAAAATATTAGTATTTTTATACTAAATATTTTATCATTTTAAAATCTGTGATATGCTGCGAGATAAACTTGCTGGATACCGGGTAAACGAATACCTGCTGGTGTTGCAGCCGAATGAAGAACTGGAAAAAAAGATACAGGGCGTTAAAGAGGATTTTGCTGATAAGTACAAAATGAATTCAGCAAAATGGAGCCGCCCGCATATTACACTGGTGAATTTCCTTCAGTACGAAATGATGGAACCCCGCCTGTTGTCCAGGCTGCGAACGGTGGCGATGGGATCTCCACCATTCAAATTGGAAATGAAAGATTATGGCAGTTTTCCCTCCCATACCATCTATATCAATATCACCTCTAAAGTTCCTGTTCAGCACCTAGTGAGAACCATCCGTGCTGAATCGCAGCGCCTGATGAAGCTGAATGATGAAAATAAGCCGCATTTCATCATGGAGCCCCACCTTACTATTGCACGGAATTTGGTTCCCTGGCAATACGAAAAAGGCTGGCTGGAATACAGTAACCGGCAGTTCACAGGGCGATTTATTGCAGACAGCATGCTGCTGCTGAAAAGAAAAAGAGGAGACAGAGCTTATCAGATAGCGGAGCGGTTAGGGTTTCAGAATTTGCCGGTAATGGTAAAGCAGGGGGAATTGTTCTGAATACATTATGTGTTGCGGTCAGAAAAACATTGATATTATCACTTTTATCACAGCTCACTGTTGCAGGGCTTTCTTGCGAGCCTTTGTTCCTGTGTATTTGTGTCTCAAAAAAAAATTATTATGTCCCGTAAGTTACAGCAGGATCATTATAAAGTGTCTGCCGCTCAAAAGAAGGAAGAAGACCAGTATCTCCAGGGCCGGGGAGCCCAGTTCAATACGAAGAACAGGTTCCTGAAAGACGAGACGACCCGGGAGCATGTGGAGGGTATTGATGACTGGAGTGAACTAAACAGTCCCACACAGTATATTGAACAGCTTTCCAAAACTATTGTAAACAAGGTTGACAGTCCGGATGTAGGAATGGCTTACAGCATGAATCCCTATGCCGGTTGCGAACATGGATGTATTTACTGTTATGCACGCAATGTACATGAATACTGGGGCTACAGCGCCGGGCTTGACTTTGAAAGAAAGATCATTGTAAAGATGAATGCGCCACAGTTGTTGCGGAAGCAGTTCATGCATCCCAAATGGGAGGTCATGCCGATCATGCTGAGCGGGAATACGGATTGTTACCAGCCGGCGGAGCAGAAATACCGGCTGACCCGTGGATTGCTGCAGGTATGTAACGAGTTCAACCATCCTGTAGGTATTCTCACCAAGAATGCATGGATCATCAAAGACAGGGATGTATTGCAGGAACTGGCGCAGAAAAGGCTGGTGACAGCCATGGTGTCTATTACTTCTTTTAATGAGGAGGTCCGCCGGGTAATGGAGCCGAGGACCGCAACGGCCACCCAACGGTTACGTGTCATTGAAGAGCTTAGTAATGCAGGTATTAAGATGGGCATCATGATGGGGCCGATGATACCCGGGTTGAATGATCACGAAATGCAAAGGATCATGAAATCGGCGGCAGATGCGGGGGCTACTTTTACCGCGTATACTTTTATCCGTCTGAATGGCGCCATTAAGTTCCTGTTCCACGATTGGTTGTATAAAAATTTTCCCGACAGGGCGGATAAGGTCTGGCACCTGGTAGAGCAAAGTCACAATGGGAAAGTGAATGATACCCGCTGGGGGTTAAGAATGCGGGGAGAAGGTGCTATCGCGGATATTATTGCCCAGCAGTATAAAAAATACGGGAAAATGTATCACATGAATGAGGGCAGGCAGGGGCTGGATACAACGATCTTCCGCAGACCGGGCGAACAGGGCAGGTTATTTTAATGGTGCAATTTCCTGCAGATGCTTGCAGATTTGTACGCAGGCCCGCAGAGATGGTATGGAAGGAAAAATTTTGAGATCGCAGAAAGGCTAATTAGTGCGTTGGGGATATGACTTTCAAGAGCAGTGTTATCCCCGGAGAGGATCAGCGTAAATTGTGGAAGATATTTTGTTCACGCCCGGCGATCTGGTACCAACACTGGTCGATAACAGTGCTGTATGGGTGTCATTTACAACCTGCTGATCATAAACTCTCCAGCAACTCTACAACCTTTTCACTTTTCAGTATAAAGTATCCAAGCCGGTCGTTGCTGATGCCATCTTTCAGCTGGTAGCTGAATGCCAGCTTATCGTCCTTAATGCTGGTTTCAAAATATTTAAAGGAGATATTCGGGTTCGTTTTTATTTCTTCTCCAATTTCGTACAGGTGTGTAGATAGTACAAAAAGGGAGCCTTTGATCCTGATCAGTCCATTGATAACAGCAAGGGAGCAACGCATGGCATCCTGGACATTTGTTCCTTTGAACAGCTCATCGATCAATACCAGCCACTTTCTGCCGTCATTGATAGTAAGAATGGTATTTTTGATACGCTGTACTTCATTAAAGAAATAGCTCTCTCCCTTAACGATGTTATCGGCCACATTAATATTGGTCAGTACTCCATCAAACATGGTGAGCTGCAGCTTTGCAGCCGGTACGCCCATACCCAGGTGCGCAAGATAAACCGCTACTCCCAGCGATTTGATAAAAGTGCTTTTCCCGGCCATATTGGCACCGGTCAGGAAAATAAAGTTACTGCTGGGCGATAATTGTATGTCGTAGGAAACCGGGTGGGATAAAAGAATATGGTGCATTCGCTCGGCCTTGATATAGGGTTCAGGTATATCCAGGAATTCCGGAAACGACAGGTTAAACTTTTTTATGGCAACAGCCATTGAATACCAGGCATCCAGCTGATAAAATATTTCCGCCAGCTCAATAAACCGGTTCCTGAAATGGTACTTGAAATAATTGCTGTAGTAGAGAACATCTTTTATACTGAAGGTTTCTTCTTTCTTCCGGGCAAGAGATATAAGATGCGGATCGTGCATGATAGAGCTGATCCTTTCACGATAAGCCTGTAGCCTGGGCGGGGCCTCCGTAATGTTGTCTATAAGCTGCCCCAGGATAGACATCCCGCTGACGAAATCACGGAAATGTTTTACAGAATACCTGATCAGTCCATAATCCGGGCCGTGAAACCATTTATAAAAAAGCGAATTGAAGACATGCGGGCGGGAGGGGATCGTATCGATACCGGCATCATAAAAGCGCTCGATCACCATCATGGTGCCATTGCTTATCCGCAATGTCCAGGCTTCTGTATTTTCAAGGATGACCTTCAGTATCTGTTGTGTTTCCCGTATCTTCCGGAGGTCATCTGCAGGGTGCGCCATCATCCAACGTAGCAGCTCCCTGCCACCCACGGTACGGGTATGGTCAATTTTATGAAATACAGAGAACTCCTCTTCCTGACTAAAAATAGAAAGGTCGTTAAAGGTGGTTTTATCTATCTGCATATTAAACAGGCCTGTTTATAAAAAGCTATCGATCAAATTCCAACCGCATTCCTTTATTAGATTCATTCCATACCTGTTTTCCATAACGATCGAACACCAGGTTGCCGTTTACAAAGGTATGGGTCACTTCGGCAGGAATGGTCTGCCCCTCCAGGGGGCTCCAGCCGCATTTGTATAAAACGTTGTCTTGCCGTATGGTTGTCGGTTGCTGCAGGTCCGTTATCACAAGGTCTGCGTAGTATCCTTCACGGATATAACCTCTTTCCGCAATGTTAAAGCAGTCTGCCACCGCATGGCTCATCTTCTCTGCTATTTTTTCCAGGCTGATTTTTCCCTGCTTATGATAATAAAGCATCAGCAACAGCGGATGCTGCACCAGCGGTAAGCCTGCGTGGGCTTGCTCATAGCTAAGCCCTTCTTCCGCCACCAGCATACCATCCCTGTTCCTGATGTATCCTTTTTCCTGCAGGGTATGCGGTGCGTGATCTGTGGCGATCACATCAATCCTGTCATCCAGTAATGCTTCCCATAATGCCAACCTGTTCGCGGGCGCTTTTATAGCAGGGTTGCATTTAATGAGATAGCCGAGCGCAGCATAATCATCAGCAGTAAAATGAAGGTGATGCACACATACCTCGCAGGTGATCCTTTTTTCTGCCAACGGCAGCATATTGGTGAACAACTGCAGCTCTTTGGCGGTTGAGATATGCAGGATATGCAGGCGGGTATTGTGCTTTTTTGCCAGTTGCACCGCTGTAAACGATGATTCAAAACAAGCATCTTCATTGCGTATCAGGGGATGGTCTGAAGCAGTCAGGTGCTGCTTTTTGGATTTCAGCGCCTCGTAGTTGGCTTTAATGATCTTTTCATCCTCGCAATGTGTAGCGATTAGCACCTCGCTGTCCCGGAAAATGGTATCCAACGTCAGGTAATTGTCCACCAGCATGTTACCCGTACTCGATCCCATAAAAATTTTCACACCGCAAACATCTCTTTTCCTGTTATTGATTTTCAATACTTCTTCCGCATTGGAGTTAGATACGCCCATAAAAAAGGAATAGTTTGCCAGCGAGGTGGCGGAGGCGGTACTATACTTGTCTTCCAGCAATTCCAGCGTAAGCGTATTGGGTACGGTATTCGGCATTTCCATATAGGAGGTCACTCCACCGCATACCGCCGCTTTTGATTCAGAATAAATATTTGCTTTGTGTGTAAGGCCGGGTTCTCTGAAATGTACCTGGTCATCAATAACACCCGGCAACAGGTGTTTTCCTTCCCCGTTTATTTCCACCACCTGCTGCGTTGGTTGTATCCCGGATGCAATTTTTGCAATCCTGCCATTTTCAACCAAAAGATCGGTGTTAAAAATTCTACCTTCATTAACGACACTAATATTCTTAATAAGATACTTTTGCATGATTATAAAAAGAATTATAATACGCAATTTAACTGAATACCTTTATTTTGTAGTAAATACCCATGTAAAATACTTCAAAATAAAATCTAGATTATCTTATTAATTACAGTGGCAAATGAAAAAACTGGTCGCATTGTTTCCCCTGGCTTTTTTATTTTTTTTTAAAGCATACTCACAAAA
>Ga0222419_100758_pt1 | contig 18813 bp, 16 predicted proteins | sample 1B20Ametagenome_FD_182474 | JGI IMG/M metagenome (GOLD analysis project Ga0222419, IMG submission 182474) | Enriched microbial communities from leaf-cutter ant dump, University of Wisconsin, Madison, United States - 1B20A (version 2) | ecosystem: Environmental > Terrestrial > Nest > Insects nest... | reverse complement strand
ATGGTTTTACAAATGCAAAATATCAAGCCATGGTCAGCATTGCAGGAGGCAAGCCGGTCGCATTGGGCGAATGCAGCAAACTCCCTACGGTGCAGCAACTGATGGAGCAGCCCAAATGGATCTTTTTTATGGGTTGGTCAGAGTTGGTATTCAGCAGTAACAGTCAGGACCAGATCAAAACCTTATATGAGTCAGACAAGACCGTTACACTCGATGAAATGCCGGGCTGGTAGGCGTTCTGGCAGCTGGAATGGGTATAACCCTAAAAATACCCATTCCAGGCACAGAACTTCATTGTGTTATCTAAAAAACATCCTCCCCGGACACCAATACCATTGCCAATATAATGCCAACCGGTAAAACCAGCTTAGAAGATGTCCTGGCAGACTGGCCTTCAGCGCAGCTATGAATTTATTTCACCAAAATGTAGAAGTTTGGGTAGCATCAAATGATTCTTTATATTAGGATTATGAAATACATTTACATTTTTCTTTTGCTATGTACAGGTATACTGTCCTTTGGCAATGCCCGGGCCCAGTCCAAAGGTTCAGTTACTGATGTTGCTTTCATAGAAGGCAACTGGAAAGCTGTCATGCCCGATGGCCAGACCATTGAAGGGACCTGGCTGAAACCCCAGGGAGAAAACATCCTTGGCTTTATGCGGATGATGCATGGCACCAAACCAGATCTTTATGAGATACTGGCCTATGAACAAACCGAGCAGGGCCTGGTATCGATGGTCAAGCACTTTAAGCCCGGATTGACAGGACTTGAAGAAAAAGATAAGCAGGACCGCTATGTTTTCGTAGAAGCTGCCCAGGACAAGGCCATCTTCCAAAAAGAGGGCGAAGGCCTCAGGATCCTGTACGAAAGACGGGGTGCCAACCAGTTTGCCATAGCCAGGGGCAATGAGGAGAACGGCAAATGGGTGTATAAAGACCTGTTCGTATTCAACCGGCTCGGCTCCCCCAAAAACTGACGTTCACCTCGACCCGGTCGCTTGTTATTCCGGGGCTGTCATGCCCATCTCTGCCCACTCTTCTCTTGAGGGGCCGTAAAGACCAGGTACCGGAAGCCCAAGCATACGCATGATCACGGTCATCTGGCCGCGGTGATGGCTCTGATGATTGATCAGTACCCGCAATATGGTCCCTTTGCTCCATTTCTCACCGTACATTTCAACCAGGTCTTCCAGGGAGGAATCCGTCCATTTGGAGTTTACGGCCTTTGCGATTTCCCCTGCGTAATCCTGGTAAGTATCTGCAATAGCAGCAGCACCGGCCGGAATTGGCTCATGCTCCAGCCGGTCCGCTGCAAATAATCCTGCGCGGTGCCCCATTTCGGAAATGGTCTGGGTGAGGTGCCAGGCCAGGCGCTCCAGGGACCGGACATTTTCATGGATGCGTGCGCTGCGCGTATTGTCATTCAATAAACTGAATATTCTGGCCGTGCTTTCCGTTTCATATTTCCAATCAGACAAAAAATCATGAATAGTGCGGTACATAGGTTTTATTTTAAATGATGTGTTCAGAAGATAAAGATACTTAAGTTATGGATTTTTGATACTCAAGTTATGGATTTTTCTAATCCTTAGCATCTCAAAAAGAAAGGGCACGTTTATTAAATGGACAGGCAGTTATTACATAGACAGACAATATGAAAAGAACATTTACACTTATGGTATTGGTAGCCGCAGGTGGGATTCCGGTCGCTGCACAGATTCCGAAATCCAGATTCCAAAATCCAGAACAGAACAAGGATACCACGGTCCGGGCCTATCATATCACGCCCCCCCGGTCTGCATCCAATGATCCGTTCGTGCTTAAAATGGGCACCGATTCGTTAAGAGAAGGTCCTGTAAAAATGCCCAATGGCTATCGCAGCGGCCTGGTCGGCCCGGTGCCAATGCCTACCTATAAGATCGGACAACGGCCAGTTCGTGAAGTTCAGGGGCTGAACATCCAGAACAATAACAAACCAAAGAAGAAAAAGCATAAATAGCATTGCAGCCTTTGTACAAATCCCCGGATATCAGCCAAAAACTGTAATTTTACAGTAAACCGATCTGATATGGACGCAACAGATGACTTTATCAAAGCCAGTGTATGGTACGGCCCGGCCGATGAAGCCGAAGCCCTCCTGGGATCTTCTCCTTTTATCGCCGAAAGCAGCATTTATACTGCCGCACTCCTTGGGAATGATGCTGCAGTCAGGCGTTTCCTGGCAGAGGATGCTTCCCTTGCCACCTCAAAAGGCGGGGCACTTGGCTGGGATGCCCTGACCTATCTTTGTTTTTCCAGGTTTTTACGCTACCGTCCTCCAGGAACTTTTGTCGCCGCCGCTGAAGCGCTGATCGGTGCCGGTGCCGATGTGAACACTGGTTTTTTCGATCATCAGCATACGCCTCATGCCGAGTGGGAAAGCGTCCTTTACGGCGTTTCAGGCGTGGCGTTCCATCCCGAACTCACCCGGCTGCTGCTCGACCATGGTGCCGATCCAAATGACAACGAGGTACCCTATCATTCACCTGAAAGCTACGACAACCGTGCCTTTCAGCTGTTGCTCGATAGCGGGAAACTGACTGCGGATTCCCTGTCTATTATGCTGCTGCGTAAATGTGATGTACATGATACCGAGGGGCTCCAACTGGCACTGCAAGCAGGTGCAGATCCCAATCTTATGACCATGTGGGGGGTAACGGCACTGCACCAGGCGGTGCTGCGGGACAACCAGCTGCAAAACGTGCTGATGATGCTGGAACATGGTGCAGATCCGGGGTTACAAAGCCGGAAGGATGGAAGATCCGCTTTTGTCATCGCAGCACAAAGGGGCAGAGCGGATCTCTTGCACCTGTTCCTGGAATACGGGTTTGACCTCATCCTCCAGGGCACGGACGAGTTGGCGCGGGCCTGTGCGATGGACGAACCTGCAACAGGGATCTTACCTGCAACATCAGGAGGTATGCTGCTTGGCGCATTTGCAGGCAATAACAATGCGGCGGGAATTGACAGGCTTCTGGCCCTGGATGTCCCGGCAGATGCACCGTATATCAGCGGGGACGCTTACTTCGGAATTCCGGGAAATAGCACGGCATTGCAGGTTGCGGCCTGGCGCGGAGCCCATGATGCCCTGAAACTGCTCATCAGCAGAGGTGCCGACGTAAATGCAAGAGATATTAACGGGAATACACCATTGATGCTCGCTGTCAGGGCCTGCACCAACTCTTATTGGATGGCCCGGCGCAAACCGGATTCCATTGCTGCGCTGCTTGCTGCCGGTGCAAAAAAAGATGACGTTGTAGTGCCTACGGGATATGACGAGGCAGACTACTTACTTGCTGAGCTGATCCGATAAGAACAAGTAAAGTGCACAGCAGGGCTGCGTTATATTATTTTTTTGTTAACAATGCCACCATATCAGTTCAAATGTACAGTTTAATCACACGATTCTACGCGGAGTATCCTGCAAAAATCTGATCTTGTCATACAGAATGCTTCAGTGTAAATTTGGTCAATGAAAATTCCGGCCTTTGTAGAATACCGGCGCTGCTGTTTCATCATCTCGAGACAAGCTCAGCAGGGATGGCCGTTGCTCCGGTGCCGCCGTTAGCTTTTCCAGCAGGAAATTATAATTGTAGCACCGGTGTACGACCACATGGATCACCTCACCCTCGACCTGTAACTGGCCATCGGCCATCAGTAACCGGGACTGAATGATCTCCTTTCGGTATTTGTCAAAGGCTTTGCCCCAGACCACCAGGTTGGAAAATCCTGTTTCGTCCTTGATGGTGACGAATACAACTCCTTTGGCAGTTCCGGGACGCTGGCGAACGGTGATCATGCCTGCTACACGCACTTTTTCGCCATTTTTCATGGTGCTGAGTTTATCCAGCGGTGTGACCTTTAAGCGGTCGAGGTCATCCCGTACAAAGCTGACCGGATGCGCTTTGATAGATAGGCCGGTCGAGGAAAAATCCTGTACTACATGTTCTCCTGCAGTCATCAGGGGCAGCTTTGTTTGTTCTCCCGCGCTGGCAGAGGGCAGGCTTTCCAGCAGGGCAAGGGGGCGGTCGCCTAATGCAGCCACTTCCCAAAGCGCCTGTCTGCGGTCAAGACCGATGGAACGAAAGGCATCTGCATCGGCCAGGATTTCCAAAGCGCCCTGTGAAATGCCCGCATTTGACAGATCGGTAATGTGCCGGTACGGTGCGCTTGCCACGAGCAGGTTCATTTCTTCCTCTTTCAGTCCTTTAGCTAAACGAAAGCCTAAGCGCAGGGCCCGGTACAGCCCGTCCTGTTCTTCCAGTTTATGGTCCCAGGTAGAATGGTTAATGTCAATACTGCGGACAATGACCCCATGTACCCGCGCATCATCCACGATCTCTGCAGGCTGGTAGAAACCCATTGGCTGGCTGTTGAGCAGTGCTGCGGCAAACACCTCAGGATAACAATATTTCAGCCAGGATGAGATATAGACCAGCAAAGCAAAAGAAGCCGCATGGCTTTCAGGGAAGCCATAACCTTCAAAACCCTGCAATTGCTTGAATACCCGCCTGGAAAATTCTTCCTCGTAACCCCGTGCCACCATGCCTTCCACCATTTTCTTTTCATAAAGATGAAGCTTGCCATTGGCTTTGAACGTGGCCATACTGCGCCGCAGTTCGTCTGCTTCGGCTGGTGTGAACCCGGCCGCAACAATGGCAATTTCCATGGCCTGTTCCTGGAACAGCGGCACACCTAAAGTACGTTTCAGGACTTCCTCCAATTCGGGTTTAGGATATTCGGGAAGTTCTTCATCGTTACGCCTGCGCAGGTAAGGATGCACCATATCCCCCTGTATAGGCCCGGGGCGGACAATTGCTACCTCGATCACCAGATCGTAAAAGCAGTTTGGCTTGAGCCTTGGCAACATGGACATCTGTGCCCGGCTCTCGATCTGGAACACGCCAAGCGTATCGGCACGGGAGATCATTTTGTACACTTCCGGGTCATCCTGGGGCACATTGGCCAGGGTAAGTTTTCTGCCGTAATGCTGCTTTACCAAGTCAAAAGCTTTGCGGATCATGGTCAGCATCCCTAAGCCCAGTACATCCACTTTCAGGATACCCAGAGCCTCCAGATCGTCCTTGTTCCATTCCAGCTGGGTGCGGTTTTCCATGCGGGCATTCAGTACCGGACACAGATCGGTCAGTTTATTGTCCGTGATCACAAAACCCCCGGTATGTTGTCCCAACTGGCGTGGAAAACCCATGAGCAGGGCGGTCAGTTCCAATACCTTACAGATCGCGGGATCAGCGGGGTTCAGTCCCTGTTCCCTTAGCCGCTGTTCGTCAAAACCTTCTTCACGGAAACTCCATATCGTACCGCCGATACGCTTGATCATATCTTCGGATAGCCCCATCGCTTTGCCCACATCCCGGATAGCCCCCTTATGCCGCTCCTGGGTCACGGTGGCCACAATAGCAGCGTGTTCACGGCCATAATCCTCATAGATATACTGTATAATCTCTTCGCGCCTTTCATGCTCAAAATCTACATCAATATCCGGCCATTCTTCCCTGGCATCCGACATAAAGCGGGAAAAGAGCAACCGTGCCTTCATGGGATCGACCGCGGTGATGCCTAAGCAGTAACATACAGTAGAATTGGCCGCCGAGCCGCGTCCCTGGTGCAGGATGCCGAGTTCTTCGGCCTTTTGCGTATACCTGTAAACCCGCAGGAAGTACGGGGCCAGTTTGCGTTTTTCGATAAAAGCCAGCTCAAAGTCCAGCTGGTCACTGATCTTTTCGGGGACATGCTCACCATAACGTTCATGCGCACCGTCCCAGGTATGTTTCTTTAACCTTTCCTGTGGAGTAAGGCCATCCATGACCTTTTCTTCCGGCTCGATATACCGTAGTTCATCCAATGAGAAAGTACAGGCCTGGGCAATGCTCAAAGTATGTTCAATCGCTTCAGGATATTGCCGGAACAGGCGGTACAATTCTTCCATAGGCTTGAGGTAACGCTCTGCGTTCTGGTGCAAATGGTAGCCTGCAGTACGAATGGTGCATTTTTCCCGGATGCAGGTAAGTATGTCCTGTAATTCCCTGCGGTTTACCTCGTGGTAATGCACATCGCCGGTAGCCACCAGGGGGATGCCCATTTGCGCCAGCCGGAACAAACGTTTGGCATCATCCCCGCTGTAGTTGCGGGTTGCGGCCATAGATAAAGACTTGTCCAGGATTTGCCGGTATTCCGCTACCGCCGCTTTGAAATCATCCGAAAAGTCAAACCTTGCATTGAGTTCATCCGGGGGCACAACGATGAACAGGATGCCTTCCTTATGGGCGTAGACATCCGCTTTATATAAATGGCACGCTCCTTTTTCTGCACGGAGGTTGCCCACCGTCAATAAAGCCGACAGCCTGCCGTAAGCAGTTATATCGGTGGGAAAAGCCAATAAGCTTGGTCCGTCCAGCAGATCAAGGCGGCAGGCGGGGATAAACCTGATGGGTAATTTCTTTGCGGCGATGTGTGCCCGCACAATACCCGCCAGGCTGTTCCTGTCGGTAATTGCGATAGCGGCGTAGCCCTGCGCTACCGCCTGTTCTACCAGTTCTTCGGGATGGGAGCCGCCGCGCAGGAAGCTGAAGTTCGAGGTGCATTGTAATTCCGCGTATTGCATATTCTTACGTCTCTTTAAGCAAAATAACCATGCAGGTACCAGCCGCCATCCCCGCCGTCATAATGCCCGGAACGGAACAACCAGTAACGCTGTCCTTCTTCGTCCTCTACAGCATAATAATCCCGGTGCTCACCCTGATCCAGCCACCATTCCCGTTCAATGCGCTCGGGCCCGTCTGCTTTATCCACCACATGACGCTTGCCCCTATGAATAAACATTTTGGGTGGATAATCTGGCACCAGGGCCATTACTTCAATAGGTTCGGGTTGGGCCAACAGGCGTATCGGGCGCGGCCGGTCGGCCCTCCAGGAAGTTTGCGGTACATCTTTGAGCGAAACGGCGGGCCGGATGGAGCGCTCCGGCCAGTAATGTTCGGCAGGCAGATAGCGTTTGATGCGGTCAGGGCCGATCTTGCCTGCGATTCTGTCCAGTAGTTCCGCCAATGCCATATCCTGCAAACCGGGATTGCCCGCCCAGAGCTTTTCCTGCAATGGATCCATATTTTCTACCTTGAGCGCTTCCAGTACGAACAGTTCGATACCTAAGGCTGGTTCGATCTTACTGATCTGCAAGCCAAACAGCTTGTACAAATGGGAAACACTGTGCGAGCCTTTTGTCGTTGAAATCGCTGCCTGCACCATTTTACCATCCACACGAAAGCATTTTAAAACAGCTATGCGGATACCTTTACTCTCGGATTGCAAACGGGTACAGAGCGCTTCCAGCAGCTTTTCAATGGCGATCTCAATGGCCTTATCTGTTGTCACCGGTTCCAGGCAGGGCAGCCGCGCTGCATAAGGTACAGGCGGTACAATGGAAACTATATGTTCATCCGCTGTACCCAATGCCTGGGCCAGTCTTTTCAGAAGACCTTCACCAAATCTCCTGCGCAACACAGAACGCGGCATGGTGATAAAACTTTTAATATTTCTGAACCCGAGCTTATGCAGTCTGTCCAGTATTCCGGGTTCCAGGCGCAAAGCCGCAGGCGGCAGGTACATGATGGCTTCGGCCTGTTTGCTGCTGGCCACAATGGGCGAGATCTTACCATAACGTGCAATGGCCCATGCTGTGCCAATGGTATCTGCAATAGCGGCCCGTGCATTATAGCCCATGTCCCTTAATTTTAAGACGAGTTCTTTTAAGTAACTTTTTTCGCCATCCCACAGATGTGTGCAGCCGGAGATGTCCAATATCAGGCCATTTGGCAGGTCAACGGAGACTACCGGCGTATAGCGGATGCACCATAAACCCAGGCGCCGCAGGAGTTTGACTTCTTTGCCTGAAGGATAATTTATTACCTGCAAGTTGGTGGTGATGGCTTTGGCGTCTGCTGCCGTCATGCTCTGGCAAATGCCCTGTGCTTCGGCCAGGGGATTGGCCGCCATAACAATAACCCGGTTACGTTCCGGTGCAGTCAGCACAAAGGGCAGGTCTTTGAGATCCGGCTGCCGGAGTGTCTGCCAGTCCGTCACCAGGTGCCGGAACCATATCACCATGTACCTTCTCTGCATCGCTCACCCCGCTTTCTGTTTTTGTGACTGAAGGACCTGCTGTTCTTTTACGGCCCTGAATTTGCCTTCGGCCCATTCCATGATCCAACTACCCGGATGGCCGTTTCGCACCTTCAGCAACTCGACCTGCCAGCGCGGAAAACCCAGGCCCGGCAAGCCGTCTACCGGTTCACTGGGCAGGGCCTTAACCTGCCATCTCGCAACACAAGCAGTGGAACTGATTTTTCTGGAAATATTGCGTAAAATAAAGCCGCTGACGTGGCTTTGCTCGACGGCAAGTTGCAGGCGGCGGGATTGTTTGAAATCAAGTTCCTTTACTTCAGCAACGACAGCTGCCAGCCCCGCGCATTTCAGCGCTTCTTCCATCACCCATAAGGCTTCCTTGTCCCTGGTCACGCGGATAAAGATCAACTGGTCGGCTTCAATGCCGAAAGATTTTAAAGCGGATGGAAATACATGATCTCTCAGACTGATCCACAGACAGACCCTGCCATTTTGCATAAGTACGGATAGTAAGCCGGATATCAGGCCGCTGGAAGCCGAGGCTTGTTCGGTATTGCCGCAAACCAGTTCATGTACCGTACCCAAAGGAAAGACGCCATTAGGAAAGGCCGCCTCTACCGGGCCAAGGCCAACCAGTTCCTGTGTGCCTGCAGGTGGCGGCCTGTAGCCTTCCCAAGTTAAAATATCTTTTTGCAAGCGGCTGATCAGCGCTTTCTTATCTTGAACGACGTTCATTGTCCTTAGTTTATCTCGTAAAGGACAACAAATATAATGCTAAAAATATTAGTATTTATAATCTTTTTTTAAATCAGGAACGAAGATTTATTCAGTAAATATTCCGAAGGTTATGCAAAACGGTGGGCTACCGACCTTGCAGCCGTTCCTGATCCAGACGGATAGCGAGATGGAGTTCTTCCTGAAATGTAATTTTTTCGGAAACCCTTATCCATCGCCGGTCAGTTATTTGAATGACCGGTGTCAGCAGGTGCTTAAAACTTATATCGACCAGATCAAAGCAGAACATAACCGAAGTTTTATTAATTTTCTTGATGGTCGTTTTCGGTAGCTGCCGTTAGGGGTTCTAATTCAGTTTCGATGTCATTCTTCTTGCGCAAAAACAGCTTTTTAATTGAGGCGAATGCTGCTACTACACCAACTGCAATAAGTTTCCAAAACTTAAGTAAGAGAGCAAAGAATAATCTCTAAACTTCTGCAAACAGCCTTTGTTAATCTCTCGTTTTCAATAAAATCATCAAAACTATTTCCTTCATATTCCCGTAACAGATAATTGCATTCATCTAAAATATGAAACAAAAAATCAACCTGCGATAGGTGCATATTCTACTGTATTTAAAATATGAGGGCCTATATATGGACTTAGGGATTGTTTTGTGATTAATTCTACTTTGCGCTTAAAAATATCTTCTAAGTAATAGTTTAAAGCTAGAAAATTCCGGAAAGTTTTAAGCTCCTTTTTTATATCAACCAGTAAATCAATATCACTTTCCAAGGATGCTTCATCGCGAACAAAAGATCCAAAAAGACCAATTTGCTCTACACCAAATGCTGAAAGCTCACTACTTCTGGCAGTTAGCTCTCGCAAAATTTGCTCCTTTTTAAGTGATTCCATATACAAATTTAATAAAAAACAGAATATTTTGATAGCAAAGAACGGGGTAAACATTTTTCATTTCAAACAGTTCCAGATTATTTGAATGCGGTGTCAGCAGGTGCTGAAAACTTATATCGACCAAGGGAAATATGTGGTACCGCATCCAGGCACGGAGCACACCATGTGGCCCAAAAGTCTATTACAATGAACTTTCCCTTTAGGGCTTTGCTATCAGGAGAATTTGCAATCCAATCGGTAATAAATAATCCAGGCGCCTTATCCCCGGCTTTTAATTGAGCCTTTGATGCCGCCGTAAAAAGCATTAAATAAAAAAAGAGAAAAGGGATTTTTGAGAACATGCTATTGATGTAAACCGGTTAGCTAATTATATATAAATATAATTATCTTAATGAGTGTAAACAATTTAACTTCATTCAACTTTGTATTAAAAATATCTTCTAGACATAGTTTAAAGCTAGAAAAATACCGAAACAAGCTATTGTTACGGGAAGGGACCTGGCAGGTCTGATCGTTGTTTTTAAACAGAATATATATAAATTTAGTCCTATGTCTGAAAATAGAGACTCAATATGAACACTACTGACACACACAATGCGCGTATTGCAAAGATGATCTTTGGATCGGTTTATCCGATGTATCTTCAGAAAGTGGAGAAGAAGGGCAGGACCAAGGCGGAATTGCACCAGGTCATTAACTGGCTGACAGGTTTTGATGAGGCCAGGCTAAAAGAACTGATCGAAAGCAAAGCTACTTTTGAAACGTTCTTTCAACAGGCGTCCTTAAATCCTAATGCACACCTCATTACGGGAGTGATCTGCGGGTACCGGATAGAGGATATTGAAAATCCATTGACGCAGAAGGCCCGGTATCTGGATAAGCTGGTGGATGAGCTCGCAAAGGGAAGGAAAATGGAGAAGATATTGAGATAATTGAACGCTAATCACCTTCAGCATCCGGATAGCCAAGTTGTTTTAAAAATTCCCTGCGCCAGGAGAATACAACCGGAGTATATAAAGGATCGGCAAATATAAAATGTCCACCCTTTTCCAGTGTCCGGAATTCAAACTTATTGTCGGCGTCCTTCATTAAAGCAACAAATTTCTGCACCGATGGATAAGGCACAGCCTGATCAGCTGCACTGTGGACCAGCAGCATAGGCGGCAAGTTGTGCCTCACTAGCTCGTTGGGAGATATTCCCTTTACCAGACTTTTATTTTTGAGGTCTTTCCTGATCCAGGCAGTTTTTTCATCTGTCAGGTCGTATACCCCGGAATTGACCAGCAGAACGTTGGGAACCGGGCTAAACTTTAACTTATCCGTTTTTTCATTCCATCCGGTTGCCAGTGCCGCAGCCAGTACGAGGTGGCCACCTGCAGAATTTCCGGTAGCGACGATCCTGCCCGTATCCAGTCCCAGTTCATCACCATGCTCCCGCAGCCAGCGAATTGCAGAACGGGCATCCATGACTGCGGCAAAAGGCAGCGTACCCTGCGATCCAAAGATCCGGTACTCGACCGAACAGGCTACCCATCCTTTTTCTGCGTATTTGCGACAGGCGGCAAAATGCCAGGAGGGTTGCCCTTCAGACCAGCTGCCGCCATGAAAAAATACAATTGCCGGTTTTTTATTCTTTCCAGGCAAACTGTCTTTCCGGAAAATATGAATGTCCAGGCCGTAATCGCCGATCCGTTTGTACTCAAGTACCTGATGGTCTTTCAGGTCATTTTGCGAATCCAGGTAGGCTCTGGCCAATTTCGATACAAAAGCGGTATCGGGATTTTCTTTTTTAAACGCTTCATAAAGCTGCTGGGTGTATTTATACCCATTGTTGTTGATGTGGTCCAGCAACAGATGATACTGTTGGTAGTTCCTGCACTTCCTGTCTTTAAAATATTTCGGCAGCATATTCCACATCGCATAGAGCCGTTTATTGTATAGTCCATTGTATGCAGGTTTGCTGAGCCGGGCATTGACCTTATAACTTAGAAAACTTTGGATAAAACGCCTCACTTCCGGATTTTCCAGCAAGGCCGGATCATTGAAGAGCGGGAGGTCATCTTTTATTTGCCTTTCGATGATCGGATAGCCTTTAGGACGCTCAGCGGTATAGATTTCATGGTTATATGGGTACTCTACCAGCAATCGGTCAAAATACATTTTGATTTCCAGTCTTTCGGTAGCGGCGTATTCCTTAGGAAGTCTTGAGTGATAGGCGTTCAGAAGTGAATCAAATTCCGCGGCCGTGGCACCGATCTTAGTAATGAAATCCTTCTCTGAAAGCTGGTGCATGCGCATGTAATCCGGATAAAATCCGTCGGAGAATTTTTTGCCTAATATCTTTTGTTCAGCAAGGTACTGAGTTTGTACTTCAGTTAATTTCAGGCTGTCCTGGGCATTGAGGCCTGAAATAAAGCCAAAGATGAAGGACAGCGTGATTAATTTTTTCATTTGCCGGTTTTTATCATGACGAAAGGTAGGAAAAAAAGGTTGCAGTTTCCATCACAGCGTTATCGCAAAGGTGATGCAGCTTAAATAGCGACCGACAGTCACTTTTAATATTTCTAAAAAGAAGGATTTGTCATATCCGATATTTTGATCCGTAGGCACAGGTGCTTAACTAGATGACATTTTTGTATATATTTTATAAGCTATTTTTAATACATATTTCTTTTATCTGTTTTCTATCTATTCTATAACTATAGATATAGGAAAGATATAAAAAGGATATAGAAAGGATAAAGAAAGGATATAGAAACTAATGGTTTTGATCGGTTTTTGAATTTCTTGTGGCAATGGACCTGGCTATAGTGATCATCGTTTTCAACCATATATTATCCTTCAGAGGAACCCGGTTTTAAAGAAGGAAGCAGCCTAACTAAATACATATATGTATAATTGAGAACCATTTAATTATATTTGTACTATCAGATAATTGATTTATTATGGAAGCCGTTGGAAAATTAACGAATGTGCAGTTAGAATTATTAAAGCTGTTTCAGTATAACTTGCCAGATAAACAGTTAGCTGAAATAAAAAATATGCTTGCAAAATACTTTGCGAAATCTGCTACAGCAGAAATGGATAAGTTGTGGGATGAAAATGGATGGGATAACGAAACTGTCAGAGATTGGGCTACAGAATGCCTTAGTAGCTAATAATATTGCTGAGATGTTGCTGAACTTGAGTAATCTCAAGAAGGTCGATGTATATTTTGAATGGAAACTGATAAGTAACGATCCCGATGATAATAAGTATGTAGATGCGGCTATTGTTGGAGCTGCCGACTTTATTGTGACCAATGACAAACATTTCAGTATTTTAAAATCGATTGATTTTCCCAGCGTCAAAGTAATAAATATAGATAAATTTCTGAGTCAGATAGTTAAATTATAGGCTTTTACCGGTAGCGTATTTACTAACAACGGTTTTGTCTCGCAGACAAAACCGTTGTTTGGTGGATAGCCCTATCTGAACTGATCTGCTTTTTTATTTCTTTTGTTGGGACAGGAAGGTGATCAGTGAGGCAAATTCTTCGTAGGAAAGTGAATTTGCAAGGCCGGTTGGCATCATGGAGGTTTCCAGTTCTTTGCGTTCCAGGATGTCGGAGGTTTTAATGGTGGTCACCTGACCGGTAATGTCGCGCATGGTGATCTTTCCCGCTGTTTCCGAGGTCACAAAGCCCATATAGCTCTTGTCGCCTTTTGCGGTGATCATCACGGTGGCAAAGCCTTGTGAGATGGACGCGTTTGGTTTAAGAATGGATTCTGCGATCTGCTCGCGGCTCATGATGGAGCCGATCTGGCCCATGAAAGGCCCTTTGAGCGGTTCACCTTTGGTCAGGCTGTGGCAGGCGATACAACCTTGCTTTGCAAACAAGCCTTTGCCCAGTGCCGGATCGCCCTTGATCTTGGCCATGGCCAGCATGACATCTTCGATAGACGACTCGCCGATTTGTCCTTTTTTGTTCCTGATCTTTTCCAGGTCTACTTTGGGCTCGTCTTTGGCTGTTGCTATGGCTTCTTCACCGCCGAATTCGCTGATGCCCATCTGGTTCTTTTCATTGAGGTCTGCGTAGAACTGTTTTGCGGGAGCGCCGGCTTTTGTCCATTCTGCGATCAGGAACTGGCGGATCTTTGGAGAGCCTTCCCAGTCTGCTGCATCGTAATATGGGCCATGGCCGTCAGGACGGGTGCTCCACCAGGTTTGTCCCTGGTAGGGGGCTTCTGTTTTGTATAAACGGGCCAGGGTACTGATGATCTCGTCTTTTGTGGTTTTGTCGTTGCTTTTCTGATAAGCGGCAATGAGTCCGTCTACTGCTTTCTGGTCGTGCATGTAGCGCAATGCCCATAAGGCAATGGTCTGGTTTGGTGTGCCAATGGCATTGATACAGGCATCGACTGCATGGAGTGCGATCAGGGCCCTGACGGCCAGATGAGGCAATATGATCGCTGAATTTGGTGTGGCATGCGGGCCTTCTGTGTCTTTTGCCGGTGCCTTGAAGGATGCCGGTACTTTTACCTGAAGCAATGCGGGAATGGCTTCTGGCTTGTTCATGCGGCCCAATCCAATGATCGCGGTCGCCTGTACACGCACTGAGGTATCGTTAATGCCGTCAAGGAAGGGCTTAAGGGGTACATTGGCTATCCTGGTTTTTCTGTCTGCCAGTGCCCGCAGGACAAATTCCCGGACTGCGGGTTCGCCTTCCAGTGTAAGCAGGTTTGCGGTTCCTTTTTCGCCTGCTGCCTGTGTATAGGTGAAGATTGCCGCTACGCGGTTGTAGAGGGGCAGGTTTTTGTCCGCGGCTATTTTCCAGGATGCTTTTGCTGCGATATCATTGCCCCGGCTTAGCAGTTCCTGCTGGGCATTTAAACGGGCTACGGCACTGTTGGATCTCAGTAGGTCTGCCAGCTTATTTACTGACGCTTTTTTCAGGTCCGGAAATGCTTTGTACTGCCAGTCTTTGGGTACTGCACGCACGATAAATCCTTTGTCCGGGCTGCCGGAATAGCCTGCTCCGTCCCAGGCCGACAGATAGAGTATGCCTGCGCCGTCTACATCGAGGTCTGTGATCTGGTTCAGCTTGATGAAGGTCTCGTCTTTCTGAGTGAAACTTGGCCCATCTGGTGTAACCCGGTGTATGTACAGCTGGCTGTTGCCCCAGTCTGCCATCATGGGCACATGGTTGTATTTCTCCGGCCAGGTTGGCTCGTCCATAAACAGGCAGCCTGTGCCGGATCCGCCGCCCACATCGACCAAACCCGGAATGATCTCTTCTGTAAAGTGTTTGAACAGAAGCGGATAGCCGTATTCTCCTGACTGGATCTGGTGGCTGAAGCGGATGTTCCAGCCGCCGCCGTCATTGGTGTTGTCTCTTGTGAAGATGTTCATGTAGGGGTCTATCGCGACATCGTAGATGTTGCGGGTGCCATGGGTATACACCTCCATTTCTGTTCCGTCGGGCCTTACCCTGACGATCCCGCCGCCGTGCATGGTCAGTTTTGTGCCGGCCTGGTCTACGGCTTCATAGAAGCCAAAGTCGCCTACTGCGATATAGATCCAGCCGTCTATGCCCATGCGGATGCCGTTGGTGGCATGGTCGGTACCACGGCTTTGCAGGAATTTTGGTGAACTGATGTTGCGGATCAGTGGTTTTGGTGCGCCGTCTGCTATCCCGTCCTGGTTCTTGTCTTCAAAGACCACCAGGTCCATACCGGTGGCTATTTTTGTCTCAGGTGAAAAGCTGGTGTGCAGTACATAGACTTTGTCGCCCATAGCGATGATGCCGCGCGGGTTGTCTACGGCGGCAAATTCGGTATGCTTGTCTATTTTGCCGTCATGGTCGCTGTCAATGAGCTTGACGATGCTGCCCTTGCCGGGCTCTTTGCCCAGTGAACCGATCTTGTCTACGCCGACAAATACTTCGCCCGTGGCGGCTACGGCAAGGCAGGCTGGGCTAGGGGTCAGGTCTGAGCCTGCAAAATTGGTGAGCTTGAGTTCGGCAGGCCAGCTGGAGGCATTGCGCAGGGTGTCGGCATTTGTCATGCTGTGGTCCTTGCTGTCAAGGCCGGGTTGTTCTTTGCTTACGGCAAGGCCGAGTAAGATCAGGAAAGAATAGATTAGTAAAAGGTTGATTTTAAACATAATGGTTTCAGGTCGTTTTATCCCTTTCGGGGAGGCAGGCAATTGTGTCGGGTTGCTTGCTAAGTTCAAACTTAGCTAATTTTTTTTTCTGCCCGATATGATATGGTGTAAAAATAGATTTACTTATATGATCTAAAATTAGATTTACGGAGAAGAATGGTAAAATAGTATTATAATTTCAGGATCGGGGGTTCTAGATTTGGTTCAAAATAAATTCATGCAGCAGGAGTTTAAAAAAGAATTGGCGGCTATTCTGGATTACTGGATCAGATATACGCGGGATGAGGCAAATGGCGGGTTTTATGGTCAGATCGGCAATGACAATTCGGTGGTAGCCTCTGCGCCTAAGGGTGCGGTGCTGAACGCGCGTATCCTTTGGTCTTTTGCTGCGGCATATAACCTGGAGGCTGAAGGCTTTAATGCTGATGGGCGTTACCTGGATATGGCCGGGCGGGCTTATGAATATATTGTCCGTCATTTTGCAGATCCTGACTATGGCGGAGTCTACTGGACGGTTGATGCTTCAGGCTATCCGCTGGATACTAAAAAACAGGTATATGCCATTGCTTTTACCATTTATGCTTTCAGTGAATTTTTTATGGCCAGTGGACTTGAAGCTGCAAAGGATCATGCTGTAAGGTTGTACAGGGATCTGCTTGAACATGCCTGTGACCGGCAAAGGGGGGGGTACTATGAGGCTTTTGGCAGGCAATGGGAGGCGATCAGCGATCTGCGCCTGAGTGACAAGGATGCCAATGAGCAAAAGAGCATGAATACGCACCTGCATGTCCTGGAGGCTTTTACTAACCTTTACCGCATCTGGCCGGACGACGGGCTGAGGGACCGTATTCTTGATTTGCTGCATGATTTTACGGCTTATATCATAGATGAAGAAACCGGTCACCTCAAACTTTTCTTTGATGAAGGCTGGAACAGCCGTTCGCAGCTTGTCTCTTACGGACATGATATTGAGGCCGCCTGGCTGCTATTGGAGGCAGCTGAGGTGATCAGGGATGAAGATTGGACCGCAAGAATGAAGGCTTTGGCTGTAAAAATGGCTCTGGCGGCAGCTGAGGGTTTGGATATTGACGGCGCGCTTTGTTATGAGAAGGATCTGGCCAGCGGTCACTTTGTTGCTGAAAAGCATTGGTGGGTACAGGCTGAAGCGATGGTGGGCTTTTTCAATGCCTGGCAGATTTCCGCCGATCCGGGATTTCTGGAACTGAGCAAGCGGATCTGGGGGTTTGTTAAAATGCGCATCATAGATCATCAGCATGGGGAATGGTTCTGGGGTGTTTTTCCGAATGGTCGTCCGATGGTTTCTGAGGATAAAGTTGGCCTTTGGAAATGTCCCTATCATAATAGCCGTGCTTTGATCGAACTGATCCGGCGCTGGGATGCGCAGTTAAACTGAGGGTCTGTCTCTTTTTATTCCAAAAGGATATAGAGCGCATCTGACGGCAGGTCAAGGCTGACGCTGTTTTTTGTTTTTTGAAGGCTGAGCGGTTTTCGCGGGTACCCTGCTGCATCCAGCTGGGTTGCTTTTTTGAGGTTTTTGTTCCTGATGCTGATCGTTCCTTTGGCGGGCATGCCCATCCAGGGCATGGTGCCGGTATTGAGTATTTTGTAACCTTCCGGTTTTTCCTGGTCCTGCTCATTTATTGCTGGTTCTTCCTGCCAGCCTCTGGGTCTGAAGAGTGTCCCGGTCTGCAGCAGGATCTTTTTGGAGTTGCCGATATCCCGGTCGTCCATGCTGACCAGTTCTATGGTGGCGTATTCGTTTTCGGACCTGACCTGTACTTCGCCCAGATCAAAAACTGTTCTGGTATTTAAAAATCCGCTGACTGCTTTTGCTTTTGGGGTGTTGAGCGTAAATACTCCGTTCTTGTAGTCGAGGTTTTGCTCGGAGGTGACTGATGTGACAGTTTGTGTTGTTGTGCTGATCAGTGTGCCGGGGTCTGCATGTAGTTTTAAGGTATCTGTTTTACTTTCATACCTGGTGGATATCCCGCCTGTGAGAAAGAGGAGCGGGGAGTGTTCTGGTTTGCTTTCTTTTTGTTTGTTTGGGAGGAAGAAGTCCCGGTTGGGATCAAAGGGTTGTTCTTCAAAGATCTGCGGTATTGTTCTTTTGAGCATGGCATCCAGGCTGCGCTGTTCTTCAGCGATCTGGCCTTTTTTTACATAGCCTAGCCGGTGGATCAGGGCATTGGCGGGAAACATGGCCATTTCTCCGGGCGTGGAGGTGGTCCAGCGGCTGAGCGGGTGTTGTCCCTGCACGTTCAAAAAGGTGTAATAGGGTTCTGCGGCGTAGGTGGTTGCAGTAGGGCAGAACCAGAAAAAGGCATCCAGTCCGGTAAGTCCGCCATAGGCTGCGACAAGTAACGGGCCTTCTGTCTGGTACTTGTTGGGCAGGTTCCAGCCGCTTTCTGTGATCATCATGGGGTGTCCGGCTACGTGTTTGACGTTGGTGGGCAGATCTGCCGGGTTTTTCAGTGCAGAGGGGGAACTGTAAAAATCGCCCGGATCGATGCGCCAGCCTGCTTCTGGGCCTTTATGCCCGGGATCAAAGTATTTATTGGCCGCGATCACTTCTGCCCCGCTGTTGGTCCAGCGTTCCAGGTCGAGCAGGCGGCTCTGCGATGCGGTACGCCAGTTGTTGCCGTTGATGAGCTGTTTGCAGCCAAGGGTGTCCCTGTAATAGCGGACCATTTCATCATAGAAGCTGCGTTGCCTGCGGGCATAGAATTCGGTCTGGTCTTGTATTCTTTTGGCCATCCCGTTCTTTTGTGCAATGGTGAGTTCATAAATGTGGAAGAGGCCGGTAATGTTGTTGCTGAAGTCGTCGTCTTTGTGACT
>Ga0222419_100756_pt1 | contig 18867 bp, 15 predicted proteins | sample 1B20Ametagenome_FD_182474 | JGI IMG/M metagenome (GOLD analysis project Ga0222419, IMG submission 182474) | Enriched microbial communities from leaf-cutter ant dump, University of Wisconsin, Madison, United States - 1B20A (version 2) | ecosystem: Environmental > Terrestrial > Nest > Insects nest... | reverse complement strand
ATAGGCAGTGGTGTAGGAAAATTTTGTCATGTTGCCGGTCACTTCCAGCCGAAAGCAGAATTTTTTGGCGTAGAGCAGCGGCAACAACTGGTCGAAGTTTCAGAGAATATAAAAGACCTGCTCGGGCTCCGGAATGTAACTTTTCTGCATGAGAACTTTACTACGCTCGATTTCTCGCAATATGACCACTTTTATTTCTATAATTCTTTCTACGAAAATCTCACGGGAACGGATAAGATAGACGACAGTGTTGATCATTCGGCAGCACTGTATGACACCTATACCCATTATTTGTACAGGCAGCTTGACCTGCGGCCGGAAGGTACCCGGCTGGTGACCTATCATAGCCTGGGCGATGAGGTCCCTTCTTCCTACCATGTCGTAAGATCGAGCAGGCACGAAACCCTGAAATTCTGGATCAAAGTGTGACGCTCAGAATTTAGCCTGTCTTAAGGATATCCCGGGATTACCAGAACAGGGTATAAAGCGCTACCAATACTCCCGCTACGATCAGCGAGCCCACGGCAAAGCCGGGCGCCAGGCGGAACATAGACCTGTCTATTTCCAGACCATTGGTGCGTATACCTTTTTTGTTCTCATAAACACTGATGAGGTACATGCCGATCACGGAAATAATAAATACAAAACCCATCCTGTCAATAAATGGCATTTCGTATAACATGGTTCCGTCCTTTTGGGTTACGAGCTTTGAGAAGCCCGTGCTGCTCAGGAACTCCAGGTTGACCCACTTAGGCAGTATTTTGAAGATAATAGAAAAAATAAATCCGCCGATGGTAGCAAAAAGTGCCGCATTGGAAGTGGTTTTCTTCCAGAAGAACCCGAGCAGGAACATCGCCAGGATACCCGGGGAAACAAATCCCGTATATTCCTGTATGTATTCAAAGCCGCCCTTTTTGTCAATTCCCAGGAACGGAGCAATGATGATCGCCAGCACCATGGAAACGAGCACGGCCAGACGTCCTACATACACCAGCTTCTTTTCGTCTGCATTGGGATTTATTCTTTTCTTGTAGATGTCCAGTGTATAAATAGTAGAGATACTGTTTGCTTTACCTGCCAGGGATGCCACCACTGCCGCCGTTAAAGCAGCAAACGCAAGTCCCTTAAGCCCTGAAGGCAGCAGGTTCAGCAGCACGGGGTAGGCCTTATCTTTCACTACTTCTCCATTCACCAGCATTTCCTGCTGAAAGTATCCGTTCTGGTACAGCACGTACGCAGCAATACCCGGCAATACCACGATCACCGGCATCAGCAGTTTTAGTACGGCGGCGAACAACAAGCCATTCCGGGCGGTCTTAAGATCCGCACCGAGGGCTCTTTGCGTAATGTACTGGTTGCAACCCCAGTAATTCAGGTTCACGATCCACATACCACCGATCAATACAGATAAGCCCGGGAGACTGATATAGCTGGGGTTGTCCTTTTTGAATATCATGTGGAAATGGCCGTCGGCATTTTTGGTCAGCTGGTTAAATCCTTCAATCACACCGCTGCCGCCAAAATGTTCCGCCACAAGGTTTAAAGCCAGGTAGGTGGTAACCAACCCGCCCAGGATAAGAAAAAATACCTGGATCACATCCGTATAACCGATCACCTTCATACCCCCGAGGGTGATGATAATGGCAAAGACGGCAAGGAAGATCATACAGGCCGTGAGGCTGATGCCTGAAATGCTGCTGATGGCCAGCGCACCCAGGAAAAGAATGGAGGTGAGGTTAACGATCACGTATAGCAGCAGCCAGAACACCGCCATGATCATAGCCACCGTACCGTTATACCGCTGGTTGAGGAACTGCGGCATGGTGTATATTTTATTCTTCAGGTATACCGGTATGAAGAAAATCGCCACAATGATAAGGGTGGCCGCTGCCATCCATTCATAGGTGGAAATGGCAAGACCCAGCGCAAAGCCATCCCCGCTCATGCCAATGAACTGCTCTGCAGAAATATTGGATGCAATTAACGACGCGCCGATGGCCCACCAGGTAAGCGAACCTTCTGCCAAAAAAAAGTCTTTACTGTCTGTAACCGCCTTTTTTTTCCTGTTGTATATCCAATAACCGTAAATGGAAACGATGAGAAAGTAAACGATAAATACAAGGTAATCCTTGCCGGATAATGTGTTCATATCAAGTCAATCCTTTTAGATAAATGCTGTTGATCCTTTCAGAAGAAAGAATAAAGATTGATGATTTTGATGATTTTAACAAATTGATTTTAGGAGGAGAGGCGGGATGAGCCGGGCACAGATCCTTCGCAAGCTCAGGATGACAAGAGCAGGGATGACGGATGGGGTACACAATCATTACCTGACAGCCGGGTCGACGGTCATCATACGCTCAAGACTTTGTCATGCTGCCGGAGGAAGCTTCTGTCTTTCTTTCCATAAACCATGCACAGATCCTTCGCAAGCTCGGGATGACAAAAGCAGGAAGACGGATGAGGGGCACAATCATTACCTGACAGCCGGGTCGATGGTCATCATACGCTCAAGACTTTGTCATGCTGACGAAGGAAGTTGCTGCCTTTGCCAGGCTCTTTTTCACGCAAGACCGTCATGAAGCACAAAACACGCAGATATCCTTTTCAGGACACGCCCTTCTTTGCAGCCCTTGGGCTTGATGTATGTGGTGGGTCCTGCAGCTAATCCAATCCAAAAACTCTTTTATTCAGCAATTGCAGGGTCTCTGTTTTATGGGTAGCCGGCACCAGCACCGATACATTGTGCTTGCTGCCTCCGTAGCTGACCATTCTTACCGGGATATCAGACAATGCTGAGAACAGGTTGCTCAATACATGCGGTGTTTGCGCAATATCATTTCCTACAATAGAGACGATCGCCTGGTCTCTGTCTGCTTCCACCACTCCAAACGGCTCCAGCTCTTTCAGTATCTCGGCCAGATGCAGATCGGTATCTATGGTAACCGATACGGCAACTTCGGAAGTAGTGACCATATCTATCGGGGTCTTGTATTTTTCAAAAACCTCAAAAACTTTTCTCAGGAACCCGTATGCCAGCAGCATGCGGCTGCTTTTGATCTTGATAGCAATGATCCCGTCTTTTGCCGCAACTGCCTTTACCCCTACGGATCCCGCTTCCTGTGTGATGGTGGTTCCAGGCGCATCCGGCTGCATGGTATTCAGCAGCTTCACCGGCACCTTTTCCTGCTGGGCAGGCCAGATGCAGGTCGGGTGCAGGATCTTTGCACCGAAGTAGGCCAGTTCAGCCGCTTCGTCAAAGCTCAGTTGCATAATGGGGCGGGTCTTGTTCACAATCCGCGGATCGTTGTTATGCATCCCGTCTATATCTGTCCATATTTCGCATACGGACCCTTTAACGGCTGCCGCGATCAGAGATGCCGTATAGTCGCTCCCCCCCCTTTTCAGGTTATCTACTTCTCCCCGGGCATTCCGGCAGATATACCCCTGTGTCACAAATAATTTGGTGGACGGGTATTGTTGCAGCAGGCGGTTGAGCTTCATCCTGATCGCATCAAAATAGGGTTCGTCGTTGGTATCAATTTGCATGAAGTCCAGTGCAGGCAACAGGATATGGTCTATACCCTGCTCCTCCAGGTAGACGCTGAAAAGTTTGGTGCTCATCAGCTCGCCCTGCGCCAGAATATCTTTGTTGAGCGCTTCATTAAAGGATATCTTCAGTATAATATGCAGAAAATCAAAGTGCTCGGCAATGATGGCTTCGCCTTTTTTCAGGGTTGCTTCCTTTTTCAGCAGTTCCTTTATAAAGGAATGATAATGTGCTTCCAGGGCATCAATTACCTTTTCCGCTTCCTGCTTGTCTCCTTTTGCAAGCGCATCTCCTATAGACACCAGGGCATTGGTTGTTCCGCTCAGGGCGCTTAACACCACTATTTTCGGCTCCTCATCTCTGGTGATCAGCCTTGCAACCTGTTGCATTCTTTCCGGCTTACCTACGGAGGTTCCGCCAAACTTCATGATTTTCATGGACTTCGTAATATTTAGGGCTGCAAAGATAATAGGTACCAAGAAATAGAATACAGCTTCGGTAAAGAAGTTTTTTCAGTCGATAAATGACGGACGCCGGTCCAAACCTGCATTTTGTCGAAATCACCCCTGCATATTTGCAGGGATAGCGGTAAATACCTATTTTTGTTACGGTTTTTCATAGGATATTGGATTTAAAACGGGGCGCATTTCTATGCAGCCCTTTTCTTTTTTATACCCCTTAGGGTATCTATACCCGATAGTAACAACTGGTAATTAATTCTTTTTGCAAAGCTAAATTGAAAAGGTGCTCGTTATAATAGGAATACAATGTTTCGGAATGAGCGCATTAGTAAAGAAATTCTATTTTACCAGGGATTGTTATTATACCAGCAGGGAGGAAAGAAAGTTTTACTGGGTAGAAGTAAAAGATGCCTGGGCATATTTTTATAAGACCGGCTTGCTGAAGGAATCATTTTATTCCGAAAAGCTGAATAATGTAGAAGATGAAACGCATACCAGGCAGTATCTCCAGATCCTTCTCCGCTCGATCATTATGATACAGGAAAATTAGATTAGAATTATTCTCATATATAACGGTTAAAAGGCAGGTATTCCTGCCTTTTTTGTTGTTATCAGGTATTGTTTTTGTAATGTATGTTACAGTACGGCACTTTTATATTAACGATCTTTGTACAAATCCCGTAGTAGCTGTTGGGGCGGGTGATCAAACATAAAAATCAATACCATGACTATTGACCAGATCTATACAGGTTGTCTTGCGCAGGGAGCTTATTATATCCAGAGCGGCAGGGAAGCCGTTATCATTGATCCATTACGGGAAGTAGCACCTTATATACAGAAAGCGGAGAGAAACGGCGCCCGGATAAAATATGTGCTGGAAACCCATTTTCACGCTGATTTTGTATCGGGGCACCTGGACCTGGCAAAAAAAACGGGGGCAACGATTGTATATGGTCCCCAGGCGGCCCCTGCTTTTGAAGCGTATATAGCCCGGGACGGAGAAGAGCTGAAGTTGGGCGATGTCACGATAGAGGTGATCCATACGCCGGGACATACCATGGAGAGCACCTGCTACCTGCTGAAGAATGAGTCCGGAAAACCGGTAGCATTGTTTAGCGGGGATACGCTGTTTATCGGGGATGTGGGAAGGCCTGATCTGGCGCAAAAAGTAAATGAATCGCTCGACCAGGAAAAGCTGGCCTCACTGTTATATGACTCGTTACGGAATAAGATCATGCCTTTGCCGGATGATGTGATCGTGTACCCGGCACACGGCGCCGGCAGCGCCTGCGGTAAGAATATGAGCCGGGAAACATCGGATACGCTGGGGCACCAGAAAAAAACGAATTATGCCCTCAGGGCTGATATGACGCGGGAAGAATTTATCAAGGAGGTTACCGAGGGACTTACCGAGCCACCTTCCTATTTTCCCCTGAATGTGCTGATGAACATCAAAGGATATGAGAGCATTGACCAGGTGCTGGAGCGCGGTCAGCAGGCACTGGAGCCGGATGAGTTTGAAGCCGCTGCGAATGACACGGGCGCACTGATTCTCGACACCCGTTCGGCGGAAATTTTTGCAAGGGGTTTTATACCTAATTCCATTAACATCGGCATAGACGGCAGCTTTGCTCCCTGGGTAGGTGCGCTGATCCCCAATATCACACAGGAGATCCTGCTGGTAACGGAGGAAGGCAGGGAGGAAGAAGTGGTTACCCGTCTTGCGAGAGTAGGTTATGATCATACTATTGGTTTTCTGAAAGGCGGTTTTGATGCATGGAAAGAAGCCGGGAAGGAAATTGACCATGTGCCTTCCGTTACGGCGGAAGAGCTGGTGGAACTGGCGGAGAAGAAGGTGCTGCATATTGTAGACGTCCGGAAAGAGAGCGAGTTTGAAGAGGGGCATATAAAGGGGGCTATCAATGCGCCGCTTGATCATATCAACGAGAGTATGGCAAAGCTTGATAAGGATCAAACCTATTACCTGCATTGTGCCGGTGGATACCGTTCTATGGTATTTAATTCCATCTTGCGGGCAAGGGGTTTCGATAACCTGGTAGATGTAAAAGGCGGTTACAAGGTGTTAGCTGCTACCGGAGAATTCCCGATAGAAAAATAAAACAATAATATCAACCTCATTCTATGAATACAAACGAAAGAGCTTCTGTCCGCAACACCATCTGGTTCAGCCGTATCCTGCGCTGGACACTGGGTTTCTTTTTTACAGGTGTCGGTATATACTACTATAATGAAGGCGCCTGGCCCGCGATCGTTTTTGGTGCGGTATTTTTTATTACCGGCTTTTTTACACCAAGAAGATGCATCGGCGACAGTTGTACTTTACCGGGTAAGCAATAACGACAGGTTGGCTTTATTGCCGGTGTTATGCCGGTCATAATGTTCCGTGCCATAATTACCTGCTGATAACGCTGATTTTGCGCACAGATTTCCGCAGGATGGACCTCGCACCAGGTTATATTACCTGAACTGTACGGCTTTGGCAGGTTGTATCCTGCGGCTCACCATGGAAGGAATAAGCAACGTAAGTCCGCACACCACTAAAGTACCTGCTACAACCAGCAGTACCTGCCACCAGATGACCTGCACAGGAACGACGAGCATATAATAGGCGTTTTCGTCCCAGAATTTCAGGAATCCTGTTTTTTCCTGCAGGTAACATATGCCCAACCCTACAGCCAGTCCTATAAGGATACCGAAGGAAGCAATAAGGACCCCCTGGTAAGTAAATATTTTTTGAACGGTCCAGTCTGTGGCGCCTACGGCTTTTAGTACACCGATCATACGGGTACGTTCCAGCACAAGTATGATCAGGCAGGTAATGAGGTTGATGACCGCGATGACCACCATGATCACCAGGACCACATCCCGGTTGGTATTCTGCAATTGCAGCCAGTCGAAAATATTGGTATAAATGTCTTTAATAGTTTTGCTGCCCCATTCGCCCGGCAGGCTGGAGAATATCTCATCGTTAATGGCATCCATTTTCCGGTAATCGTCTACAAATACTTCATAGCCGCCTATCTGATCCGGTGCCCAGTCATTTAATCTTTGCACCAGCTTTATATCGCCTATCGTATACAGCTTGTCATACTCTTCCATATTGGTCTTATACAGTCCAACAATGGTCAGCTTATCCGGCCGCGGGCGCTGATCTTCTCCCCGGAAAAAATAAATGAGTATACGGTCGTTCACATTCAGTTTCAGCTGCTGCGCTGTGTATTCCGAAATGACCACCTCGCGGCTGTAGGTGCTGTCCGGAAATTCGACCCACCTGCCGGCAGTAAGAAATGGCTGTAGCGATTTAAAATCATAGCTGCTGTCTACCCCCTTGAATAATACGCCTTCAATGGATTCATCTGTTTTGAGAATGGCATATTTGGTGGCAAAGGCCTGCACGGTTTTGATGCCCGGCATATGGCTGATCTCCGCCGCAATGGTGTCATTCTTTGTGATGGGAGACTCTTCTGCGATGGCTGCTTTATGCTGCTCATAATGCTGTACCCTGATATGCCCCCAAAAGCTGAATACTTTTTGGCTGACAGCATTCTGAAATCCATTGACAAATGCGAGGGTCAGGATCATAACCGCCACACTAATGGCGGTAGCCGTAATGGCCAGCCTGATGATGATCCTTGAAAAAGTCTTTTGCCGGTTAAATGCGATCCTTCTTGCTATGAACGATGCCGTATTCAATTGCCTTATTTTGTACTAAATTGTGAAGATAAATGAAATCGCCGATGTTTAATCGAAGACCCTCTTTTAGGAAGCATTTCAAGTTTTCGTTCTGTACAAATTTTCCGTCCGGTGAGACACCGACCGGTTGCGGATACTACAGGCAGGTGTCACCACCCGCCTGTAAAGATTTGAACTTTTTCACGAAAGGTAAATATGCCCCCTCTTTTGTATTGTTATTGTTGTCTGTTTTCTTTTCGTTGACGGAGGTGATGGCACAAAGAGAACCTGATAAGATCTTCATGGATAATATCAAAACCGTACAGTTGACGATGTACGAAGACCAACTGGCGTATCCTGTCATCCGCTTGAATGGAAACGATCAGTTGCAGCTTGATTTTGACGACATGGATGCCGATGTAAAAAACTACTATTATAATTTCGAGCTTCGCAATGCCGACTGGTCCGCCGTGCAGATGAGCTATTTTGACTATGCCAAAGGATACCCCAATCAACGCATTACCAGCTACAGGAGCTCTTCTCAAACCCTTACGAACTACACCCACTACCAGCTTAATTTTCCCGACAGGAATATTGTACCCACCAAAGCAGGCAATTACGTACTGAAGGTTTTTTTGAACGGAGACACCTCACAGCTTGCGTTTACCAAACGGTTTTTAGTGATCAGCAACATGATGTTTGTGGCGGCGCAGGTACAGCAGCCGTTCGGGCAACAGTACTTCAGGAGCCATCAAAAAATAAACCTCTCGGTAAATGCAGGTACAGTTAATGTCAGCTATCCGCAACAACAGGTGAAAGTGATGATCCTCCAGAACAACCGCTGGGATAATGCGGTGCAGAATTTAAAACCCAGCATTATCCGTGGGAATGTATATGAATACAACGCAGAAGCAGATTGTCTTTTTCCTGCCATGAGAGAATGGCGGTGGCTGGACCTGCGCAGCTTCCGGCTGCTTAGCGACCGTGTCCGGCGCCAGGAGAATACAAACAGGACCTATGACCTGTATACCGTACCCGATGTCAGCCGGAATATCCAGCGCTATGTTTATTACCGCGACTATAACGGGATCTACGCATCGCTTACCAACGAAAGTGTTAACCCATACTGGCAGGGGGACTATGCCGCTGTACATTTCACCTATGCCCCGCCGGACAATATTCCTTACCGGCAGGACCTGTACCTGGTGGGCCAAATAACCAATTACGGAAAAGACCCGGAAGCCAAAATGAGCTGGAATGAAAGCCAGGGCGTTTACCAGACAACCCTGTGGCTGAAGCAGGGTTATTACGACTATATATATGCGCTGGAAGAAAAAAGAAACGGCCAGACCGTATTTACCACCGATCAAACCGAGGGGAATATCTGGGAGTCTGAAAATGAATACATGATCCTGGTCTATTACCGCGAATTAGGCGGCAGATACGACCAACTGGTCAATATCACCACTTTAAATTCTATGACCAATCGCCCCTGATCAAACCGCTTATGTCCGAAGGATAAACGGGGCCGCTCGTAACCGGCCAATGATTATTTTATTGACCTGATAATGATCCGTTATCGATTTATTAAAGTATCATCACTAACAAGTAGTTTGTATTCCGCAAACCACGACGCGCACAGCGGTCAACGTCCCCCACTGACCGAAAAAACTAATTTGGATACCTGTTTATTATAAGAAGCATTCATTTTCGATAAGCCTGCTTTGCCGCGTATGCAATTGGAAGACCGACGCAGGCAATTAGTATACTTATTGCAAGTAAAGCATCTGACAGTTGAAAGGGACGCGCAGTGATCCGGCTTAGCCGAACCACTACCTGGGTAGTAACAAGCCAGGCCGTAAATGCTATAAGAACAGCGTTAAGGAGTATGCTTCGGTGCAGCAAAGCCCATTTCGGATAGAGCCCGAAAAAGCAAAAGGTACAGGCAAAGACGATAATAAAATGAAAAAGCAGTCCTGAAAAAGGCATTTCAAAACCACCATTGTATGCCGCCTTACCCCAGACGCCACTGGCAATGTATGCCAAAACACGATCGGGTGTAACACCATTCGACAACCACGCATTGGCAAACGCAGCCGTGATGTCAAGCGTACCTGCTATTAAAGTGGCTATTAATATGGGTTTCCACCTTATATTGTGTATGTTATCCTTCATTGGTGGTAATTTCTTTTCCGGAGAAGGAGATCCTCAGCTTTCATCATACAGGCTTATCCAAGAATAGCCTGCACCTGTCTTATTTCATTTCACATTTAATTCTTATCTCTTTATTGTATTATTTGATTTGGAATTTGTCGTCATTTTCAACGCAATCAATTTGATCAAGTTCCAGTCCTTTTGAAAATTCTATGCTTTCTTTATTTTTAAAAACCATTTTCCCGTTTTTTTCTTCCATATCGCCAAAACCTTCTGTTGCTATTCCCTCATTTATAAGGAAAGCAACTTCACGCACAGATATTTTACCTTCGGAAGAGAACGTGTAATCAGCAAATATTTTATTACCTTCTAACTTTCCTTCGATCGTACCATCGTTCCTGTCTTTTCCTTCAATCTGATACTTCAATATTCCCGTAACAACATTCGGAAACACTTCAATTTTAAGCAAAATAGTGTCTTTGCCTGATGCTGAAGCAAAACAGCTGCTTTGCGGTATCATTATTTTTGCAACTTCGGCAGGGTCATCGGGTTCAGATGTAGGAGTGTTTGAGTTACAGGAATACAGGAAGGATATAACTGCCGCGGATAAAAGAACGTTTTTCATAATAGTTTTTGTTTAAAGTTACGCTTCCGGGGTATTTCGTTCTTACATGCTGTCATTAAAACATAATTTTCGAATATTATATTATAATGCAGATTTCTAAAGACTTCCAGCTCATAAAAGAATGGCTTGAATTTATTAATAAAGGTAAGTGCATTATTTTGAACAAAGGGTATAATGCATTTATACAGTCCTATTTACCTGCGGAGAGTAAATTTCAAATCTCCGCAGCCCCAAATGAAAATCGGACACAGTTTTTAAAATCTGTTTTATATAACGGCAGCATCAGAAAACTTCCCGTACTACTTTTTCAATCACTTTGGGCTTGCCCAGGGTGTAGTAATGCAGCACCGGCACGCCTGCTTTTTTCAGCTCAATTGATTGTTGCTTCAGCCATTCTGTGCCGATCAGCTCCACATCCTTATCGGTTTTCGCTTTGGAAACTTCAGCGCTGAGCTCATTGGGAATGTCCACATGAAATATACGGGGAAGAATGTTAAGCTGTTTGAAGCTCGAAACCGGTTTAAGTCCCGGTATGATGGGAATATCAATACCGTTCGCACGGCATTTCTCAACGAAGTCAAAATATTTCCGGTTGTCAAAAAACATCTGTGTGATGATATAGTCGGCGCCGGCCTCCACTTTTGCTTTCAGGTATTGCATATCGGTAGCCGTATTGGGCGACTCAAAATGTTTTTCGGGGTAACCGGCAACACCAATACAAAAGTTGGTTTTGAACCCGTTGCGGATATCATCCTCCAGGTAAATGCCGTTGTTCAGGTTCACGGTTTGTTTCAGCAGGTCAATCGCATACCGGTGCCCTTCCGGCTCAGGTTCAAAGAAGGTCTCATTTTTCGCAGCGTCTCCCCTCAGCACCAGCACATTGTCTATACCCAGGAAATGCAGGTCTATAAGCGCATCTTCTGTTTCACGGATGGTGAACCCCCCACAGATCAGGTGTGGCACGGCATCTATCTTATAATGCGCCATAATAGCGGCACAAATGCCAACCGTTCCCGGGCGTTTACGGACTTCAATCTTTTCAAAGTTGCCATCTGCCTTTTTCTTGAAGATATGCTCCGCCCTGTGATAGGTAACGTTGATAAAGGAAGGATTGAACTCCATCAGCGGATCCAGGTGCTCATAAATAGAATTGATCGTCTTCCCTTTCAGCGGAGGAAGTATTTCGTATGATAGTAGTGTATCTTTAGCTTGCTTGATATGGTCAATAACTTTCATCCTGAATAGCTTTTGTTCTCCTCTACAGGAGATTTTATCCGCTTTAAACGGGCAGATTTGTTAGAATCTGCAAACTTAGCGCATCCATTCCATACCAAAAATAGCTGTTAAAGTAAATCAACCGGTTTTATCAATAGGGCATAACCTGTATTTTTGCCAAAACCCAAAGATTTGAATTTAACGATACACACCAGCGAACTTGTTAAAAAATATGGCAGCCGTACGGTAGTTAACCATGTATCCATAGAGGTAAAACAGGGGGAAATTGTGGGGTTGCTGGGTCCGAACGGTGCGGGAAAGACCACTACCTTCTATATGGTGGTGGGGCTGATCAAGCCGGATGAGGGAGAAGTATTCCTGGAAGATGTGAATGTGACCAGGCTTCCTATGTATAAACGGGCGCAAATGGGGATAGGATACCTTCCGCAGGAAGCCTCTGTATTCCGGAAGCTGAGCGTGGAGGATAATATCAGCGCTGTACTGGAGATGACAAAGCTTTCCAAAGCCCGGCAAAAGGAGAAGCTGGAGGCCCTGCTGGATGAATTCCGCCTGCACCATGTACGCAAAAATAACGGGGATTCGCTGAGCGGGGGCGAACGCCGCCGGACGGAAATTGCCCGCGCGCTGGCGGTAGACCCCAAATTTATTTTGCTGGATGAACCCTTTGCGGGGGTAGACCCTATTGCGGTGGAAGATATCCAGGCTGTGGTAGCACGCCTTAAATTCAAAAACATCGGTATCCTTATTACCGACCACAACGTAAATGAGACACTTTCCATATGCGACAGGGCGTACCTGCTGATCGACGGAAAGATCTTTAAGCACGGCACCGCGGAAGAGCTGGCAGAAGATGAACAGGTAAAAAGGTTGTACCTCGGCCGTAATTTTGTGCTGAAACGGAAGGATTATCTTCATGAAGAGGCTATGCGGGGAATGAGCGAAGTGACCAATGCCGGGCAGGGAAATTAACCACAACCGGGCAATAGCATGCCGAAGCCGGTTTTTTCTTATTTTGCTTCACGATTATGGGAATATTAGGATCAACAATATCACAACTTGCCAGAATGCGGCTGTGGCGGATAGAAGCATGGGTACAAAATCCCATTGCGTCTCAGAGAGAAGTGCTGCAGGACCTGGTAACATCGGCTCAATACACGGAATTTGGACGGAAATATAACTTCTCCTCCCTTTTTTCCATTAGGGAATTCAAAAAAGCAGTCCCCATCCATGAATACGACGACCTGAAGCCATACATACAACGTATGATGGACGGAGAGTCCAATATTTTATGGAATACGCCTATTAATTGGTTCGCCAAAAGCAGTGGGACTACCAGCGATAAGAGCAAGTTCATCCCCATCAGTGAGGAAAGCCTGGAAGATTGCCACTACAAAGGTGCAAAAGATACGCTTACGCTCTATTACAACTTCAACCCCGAATCTGAGCTGCTTACCGGGAAAGGACTGGTAATCGGCGGAAGTCATACGATCAACCAGTTGAACGAAGAGATCAGCTTTGGTGATCTCAGCGCGGTATTGCTGCAGAACTCCCCCCTGATAGGACAGTGGTTGCGTACCCCGGAACTGGCAATCACCCTTATGGATGAGTGGGAATCGAAGATTGAGAAGCTGGCTGAAAGGACCATTCACGAAAATGTGACGTCCATTTCCGGCGTTCCTACCTGGACGCTTGTGCTCTTTAAGCGCATACTGGAAATGACGGGGAAAAGCAACATGTCTGAAGTATGGCCTTCGCTGGAGCTGTATATACACGGAGGCGTATCGTTTACCCCTTACCGGGAGCAATTCCGGAAGATCATCGGGAAGGACATTTTTTATATTGACAGCTATAATGCCAGTGAAGGATTTTTTGCTGCTCAGGATCGTCCGGGAGAAGAAGGTATGTTACTTTACCTGGACCACGGCATTTTTATGGAATTCATGCCGGTAGAAGAATACGGGAAAGATGATCCGCAAACCATCGGGCTGAAGGATGTGGAAACCGGCAAGAACTACGCTTTGATCATCAGCACCAATGGCGGATTATGGCGGTACCTGCTGGGTGATACCATCCAGTTTACTTCTCTTTATCCTTTCCGTATAAAAGTATCCGGCAGGCTGAAGCACTATATCAATGCGTTCGGAGAAGAGGTAATGGTAGATAACACAGACAGGGCGATATCCGAAGCCTGCGCAAAAACAGGTGCTGTGGTGAACGACTATACCGCGGCACCCGTATATTTCAGCGATAACGGCAACGGCGCCCATGAGTGGCTGATAGAATTTGATAATCCTCCCGGGGATATTGAGCTGTTCACAGACGCACTGGACAAAACCCTGCAGTCGGTGAACAGTGACTATGAGGCCAAACGTTACAAGGATATAGCACTCAAAAAACCTGTTGTGCATGCCATTCCTCCTGGCACCTTTACCGCCTGGCTAAGAAGCAAAGGGAAGCTGGGTGGGCAGCATAAGGTTCCCCGGCTGAGTAATGAACGGGGTTACCTGGAGGAAATACTTCAATTCAGAAAGATATAAATGGACTGGAAACAATACCTGAAAAGATTGCGCCCGGTGCAATGGCTGTATAACCTGTGGCATTACAGGGAATTGCGTCATAACGCAGATGCCTACCGCCGGCATGGTGTGCATAAGCCGTTGTTTACCTCTATATCAGGCAAAGATTTCCCGGACAAGACATCACAGGCCTGGCTCGACAGGACCAACTCCCGCACGGTTGCGCCGGCACATCCCGCTTTTAATGAATTTACTGCAGGCATACAGCAGCAGATACTTGACTGGTCAGACAGGGGATATATGATCCTCCCCCGTTTTTTTGACGATACTACCATAGATGCTATCAACGCAGAAGTGCAGCGGCTGCAAACAACCGGTAAGCTGCATTTTGAAAACAGGAACAAGCTGATGTTTGCCAACCGGCAATCGCCGCTCATCAGGTCTGTTACCGAGGAGCCGCGGCTGATATCCATCCTTTCTTTTTTGCTGGATAAAAAGCTGGTTCCCTTTCAAACCATCAATTTTATTACCGGGAGCGGGCAACGGGCGCATTCGGACAGCATTCACATGACCACCTACCCGCTGGGTTATCTTATTGCCGCCTGGATCGCGCTGGAAGATGTTACAGAAGACAGCGGCCCGCTGTTTTATTTTCCGGGCAGCCATCATTTACCGTTCCTGTTCAACAGCGATTACAATCAACAATCTACCCTGCTGACGTTGGGCAGGAAAAAGTATTCCGACTACGAGGATTATCTGCAGGAGCTGGTAACAGAAAAGAATTTCGATAAGGAAGTTTTCCTCCCCAAAAAAGGGGATGTCCTGGTGTGGCATGCCAATCTTGTGCATGGCGGCTCGCCTGTTACCAACCCGGATGCTACGCGTAAAAGCATGGTCATCCATTATTATGCAGATGATGTGGTGAAGTACCATGAAATAACTGAACGTCCTTCTTTACTGAAACCGGATTGAATTAGGCCGAGTTTATTATATTGCACGTTATAATTCTAAAATTTATTCGATGAAACTACTAACTGACAAAGTTGCCATAGTGACCGGGGCTGCAAGGGGAATAGGAGAAGCCATTGCATTAAAACTGGCGGAACAGGGAGCTAATATAGCTTTTACCTATGTAAGCGACAGCAGCGCTGTGAAGGCCATTGCACTGGAAGGCAGGCTGGCCGCTTTGGGCGTAAGCGCCAAGGCTTTTCAAAGCAATGCGGCGGATTTTGCACAGTGTGAAACTTTGGTCAACGATGTGGTGAAAGAGTTTGGAAAAATAGACATCTGTGTTAATAATGCAGGCATATCAAAAGATAACCTGTTACTGCGTATGTCGCCCGAGCAATGGAATGAAGTATTAAACGTGAACCTGACCAGCGTGTTCAATATGACCAAGCAGGTGATACGTCCTATGATGAAAGCAAAAAGCGGCAGCATCATCAATATGAGCTCTATCATAGGTATTACCGGCAATGCGGGGCAGAGCAGCTATGCAGCCAGCAAAGCGGGTATCATCGGTTTTACCAAAAGTATTGCCAAAGAAATGGGCAGCCGTAACATCCGTTGTAATGCCATTGCCCCGGGTTTTATTGAAACAGATATGACGGGTTACCTGAAAGAAGGGGATGCTGCGGAAAAATACAGGAGCAGCATACCGCTGGGGCGTTTTGGTTCCGGCGAAGATATTGCGGATGCCGCGCTGTTCCTGGCAAGCGACCTCAGCCGTTATATCACCGGGCAGGCGATCAGCGTATGCGGCGGGCTGAATATGTAGGGGAGTTGTAAGTGGGTAGTGGTTAGCTGCAGGTCTCAGGATAGAATTTTCAAGGTACAGGATCCATGATAAAACAAACCCTGCATCTCGTGACCTGTACCCTGCTGCCTGGTAACCTGCGTCTTGTTCCTATATCTCCATCTGCATCACGTAATCATTCATGAAGTACCCGTTCCCGATGTCGATATCTTCTTCGGCAATGGCCACAAACCCTAATTTTTCGTAGAAGGACTTTGCAGAATTATGCCGGTTGACATTCAATGCAATCCTTTTACAGCCTTCTGCTACTGCCTTGTCCCGGATAAACCAGATCAACTGTTTACCCACACCGCTTCCCTGGGTGAGCGGTAATACATATATCTTATGCAGCTTGCAGAGGTCATCAGGCTTCTTCTCCCATGATGCAAAAGCAATGGGCCGGCCACCTGTTTCTGCTATCAAAAAATGATGCCCGGTTGTCATTTGACGGGTAAGTGATGCATCACTGTACATCATCTCCAGCATATATTCGGTCTGCGCTTCCGTAAGGATATGGGAATAGGCTTTTGGCCAGACTGTTTTTATAAGCTGTTGAATGAGCGGGATATCCTTTTCTGTTGCTTCCCTGGTGCGGACCGCCTGCATACCTATTTTTTTAGAAGTTGTTTCACTTTTCTGAAGCTGCCGTCATTAGCGGGTATCCGTATATGATAGATATGCGCCAGCAGCTCATAAATGTGAATATTTTGAAAGGACCCTGAAATATAGTTTTGCCTGAAGGCAGGCCCCGTTGCATAAAAAATACCATGCATATCTTTTAACCTGTTATCATATCCATGGTTGCCCTTTTCCACCTTTTGCCCGGGGCTGGTGATCAGGGTCCACCCGGGGTCTGCTACCAGGGTAAAATCGAGGCAACGCTCATTTTTTCCAAAATGCAGCCGTTTCGGCATTTTTCCTGAAACCCAGCCTTTCACGTGGGGTATCCGTTTGATGGCAGCCGCCATGCTATCATAATATCCCGGGGCGGCTTTTAAAAAAACAACCGGGCTTCCCGTAACGGGGTATTCCAGCCAGTGAGACGGAACATGTTCTTCGAGAACGATATTTCGCTGGTCACTGAGCGCCGTCATGCCATGATCGGATACTACCAGCAGGTTAATGCTGTCGGCCATGGGCAGCATTTTTAGTTTTGTCCTCAATATGCCAACAAGACTATCCGTCATCCTGATCATAGCGCCTGCTTCGGGGGATTCGGGTCCAAAACCGTGCAGAACTTTATCGGGTTGCTCAAAGTAGACGGATATAAAATGTGGGCGGGATGTATATGGCAGTTGCAGCCATTGTATGATGGTGTCTATCCGCTGGGAAAGGGGGATCGTTTCGTTGTAGTGTTTCCAGATGCCGGGTTGTCTTCCCCCGATAACCGTTTCCGAGCCGGGCCAGTTATAAGATGCCGTCCTTATGCCTTTTTCCTCCGCAACCACCCAAAAAGGAGTGCCCCCGTAATAAGCGGGGTTTGTTTTCTCTGCGTTTGCCAATGCAAATGTTTTACCGGTAGCGGGATCTACAAAACGGTTGGATACAATGCCGTGATGATCGGGATATAACCCTGTAATGATAGTATAGTGGTTGGGAAAGGTTTTGGTTGGAAAGCTGGAGATCAGCGATTTTGCCTTAACACCGTCCCGGGCCATCGCATCCAGGCCGGGCGTGCTGTACATATCAGGAAAATCCCAACGGAAGCCGTCCAGGGACAATAACACCACATAAGGCTTATCTGCTTCCTGGCTTTTTACGTATAAGACCACCAGCAGGCAAAGCAGGATCCTTAAGCTATGAAACACAGGTTGCATCATTGTCAAACCTACCAAAAACACGCTGAGTGACAAAATCGGGATTACGTACTTTCCCAAGAATACCAGGTACAGATCACCATAACCTGCGACGTGCAAAACCGGATTTGTGCGCCGTTTTTATGTAATTTCGCAGGCTATTTTCATCATTTACCCAAAAACAACTTGACCCTGGAAGAGCATAACTGTTTATCCGGATAAAGTTTTCACAGATTATGTCAGCTACGTTAACGCATGCACAATTAAGGGAGATCGCAGAACAGTTCGGCACGCCGGTATATGTTTACCACGCGGAAAAGATAACAGCGCAATATAAGAAGCTGACAGACGCATTTGCCGGCATGAACACCACCTTTTTCTATGCCGGTAAAGCCCTTACAAACCTGAACATACTCAAGCATATCAGGCGCATAGGGTGCAATGTTGATTGCAGCTCCATCAATGAAGTACTGCTGGCTTTCAAAGCAGGTTTTGCCCGGGAGCAGATCCTGTATACCTCGAATAATATTGATTTCGGCGAGATCATTACGGCAAAAGAGCTGGGTATACATATCAATATCGACAGCATCTCCAACCTGGAGAAGTTTGCCGCGAAATACGGTGGAAGCTACCCGGTGGGTATGCGGCTGAGACCCAATATTATGGCAGGCGGCAACCTGAAAATATCTACCGGTCATAGTAAAAGCAAGTTCGGTATCCCCGTGGAGGATGTGGACCAGGTAGTACAGTTGATGAAAACCACGGGCTTAAAAATAAAGACCCTGCATATACATACCGGCAGCGAAATAAAAGATGTGGAGGTATTTATAAAAGGAACGGAAGTGTTGTTTGAGCTGGTATCACTTTTTCCCGACCTGGAAATAATAGATCTCGGGGGGGGATTTAAAGTGCCGTATATGCCCGGGGAAAAAGGAACCGATATCGGGCTGCTGGCTACAAGGGTGAAGGAAGCTTTTAAGGCACTGGAGACACAAACCGGCCATAAGCTGCAGATATGGTTTGAGCCCGGCAAATTCCTGG
>Ga0222419_100753_pt1 | contig 19039 bp, 16 predicted proteins | sample 1B20Ametagenome_FD_182474 | JGI IMG/M metagenome (GOLD analysis project Ga0222419, IMG submission 182474) | Enriched microbial communities from leaf-cutter ant dump, University of Wisconsin, Madison, United States - 1B20A (version 2) | ecosystem: Environmental > Terrestrial > Nest > Insects nest... | reverse complement strand
GTGAGCAGGTGGAAAAAGCCATTCTGCTGGCGGAAAAGATACAACAGAAACAGGTAAAAGACATCTTACTGTTTGCGCTCGGTGCCACGGATGCGCTTTCCCTTAAAAAGAGCAGCTGGTTCCAGGCGCTTCTCCATAACAAGGAAGAGGTGCTTTGGAAGGGAGCATGGGCCATGGCCGCCAGGACCCATTTCCCGGAAGGCAGGTTCGATGCAATTGACAGCTCGCTGCAAGCCATTCCATTTGCCAGGGAACCGTTCAGACCGGAATTTGGCATGAAGCCATATTATTGTGAACAATGGAACTACCAATCCAGGAAAAAAGAAAAGGTATTTGGCGGTAACAGGCTCACCATTAACTTACCTCCTTTTCAAAATATCCCGCAAACGTTTATATATGCAACGGGTTTGTTTGATACCGGCCAGGAAAATCATTATTACTATTATACTACCAGCGAAAACGACATAAGCTTCTGCTGCAGTCTTGTGCCTCAAAACCCCGAATCACTCGGTCTGCTGCTTACCAAAATGTTTTACACCTCAACAGAAGATTCGTCGAAAGCAGCGGAAGGCATGCTCCGTTTCATGCTCCGGGACTTTGTATTATTCAGTCCGGGTATGAATATCTTTCTTGCCGCCACATTGTTCTCCAAATCAAAAACAACGAGGGCATTGGGTGGGGAAGTAATGATACAGGCCATTAATGACAACCGGTTGCCTGTAACCGAAACAGGTACATTGATCGGGAAACTGATCACCGAAGAGTATGGTCCCAACAACCGTGTGGCAGAAGTATTGGTATCCCTGAAAGATCTGTCCTATAAACATAATGATGCTTTGCTTCAGCTGCTGGATGCAATGATGACGGCTGTCCACCTTAAAGATAAGCTTCCCACTCATTTCAAAAAGTTTATGGAACTGTATTATGACCTGGCAGTAAAGCTCAACAAAGTTCCGGCAACAGCTTTGTCATCCCGATTAGATACATTCGAAAAATTCGGCGCGCTTAAACCTATTGTTACAAAACTCAAAAAAATGAAATAATGGCCGCGACAGATTTAGATATTGCATATGTTTCGAGCTCTGCTTTAACACAGCAAAGCGGCATCCGGCGGCTGGTGCTGGCACACCAGGCAGAAATAGCGGAAGTAAGTAATGTGCCCTGCTTTTTCTGGGGAAGCCTTACCGATCCCCTGCTTACCTCCAAATGCCTGCTGACACTTTCCAAAGTAGTACGTTCCAGTTTCGGCCCCGTGCCGCCCTCGCTCCGCGATCCGATCGTTTCCGCCGGCACGGAACAAATACGTTTTGAAGGATTTTCTTCCTGCAACGGTGTATATGCTCGCCTGGACCTGCTGGAAGACGCTATAGACGGAGAGTTTCTTGCCAGCGGCACCACCAATGTGGATTTTAATGAACCCATGCTGAATGCGCTGAATGCGGTGAAGAAAACAGAAAAAATGGTATTGGGTGTTGGCAGCAGGGAAGTGTCTGTTACCACCGGGCAGGGCAAGGTAGTAGAGAAAAAAGTAAGCCTTCCACTGAGGTGGATCAAAGGGCTCACCAGTGTTCAACTATACCTGGCGGAGATGGAAGAGGTATACCGCCTCAACCGCGTGCAGGTGATCCAGCTTTTTCAGAGCATCCCGAAAGGGAACAGCAGGGGCAGCCACTACCTGGTGCAGCGGGCAAATAAATTCCTGCTTTCTCCGGTGGGTGGAGCGGGCGCCATAATGATCGGTGGGGTACAACGGTTACGCCTGCTGGAAGGACTGCTTCCCTATTGCGATACCATGATCGCATACCAGGCTGCAGGTGGTGAAAGCTGTTGTTTTGTAATGGACTTTGGCAAAATGCGCCTGACCCTGGCGCTGTCTCCCGACAGTTACCGTGGCTTTTCCGGTGAGGGAAATGTACTGGAAAGCATGATCACAGATGTGCCGGATGAATGGGTATACGGCATCAACACATTGATGAAGTCCAATGAAATGTTTGATCCTACCATGTTGTCCATTGAACATGATATTGATTTCGAAACCATGGACGCGTTGACTGCATCGCTGTCTTCGATAGGGTTACTGGGTTATGACCTGCACAATAAGCAGCATTATTACCGCCGGCTGCCATTTAAGATGGAGCGTGTGCTGTCGCTGAATCCCCGCCTGAAGAATGCAAAAAAGCTGGTATCCACCGATGGCGTACAGTTTGTGAAAAAAGAGCCGGGGTATATCGAAGCAAAAGTGGACGGATCGGATGTGAAGCATACCGTTATCATTGAAGGTGAAAATGCCAGGTGCACCTGCAACTGGTTCACCAACCACCAGGGCAAACGTGGCTTGTGCAAGCACATACTCGCAGTGAAGATGTTGAGCTTGTAATGCAGGGAGGACAGGAAACCCGAACTGGTAAGGGTACTATTTGCTGAACATGAGCCAACCGGCAGCAGGAGCAAACCTCAACCTTCCTGCATGGTATATTCATGAGGAAGGAAAAATACCGCCACCACATAATATGCCATCGTCATACAGGGATTCTACTGCTGCAAAACAATAAAATCTTCTACATATCTGTTTTTGATACCAATGAGGTAATTTTGCACCTTGTTTACAAAATCTCTGCAACAGGTATAGGTTATGCACAACAAAGAAAATGAAGAAAAAAGCAAGGTCCCGTTCTACTTTCTCCTGAAAATGGTGGTAGCGGTCAGCTTGTTCTTTTTAGTGCTGAATTTTGATATCGACAATAAACCCTGGCTGTTCCAGTTCATTAAAGGGGCCTGGACTTTTTTACTTCCCAGTATTATAGTGTCTATTGCACGGTTTATTGTTATTTCTTTCTATAACGCCCGTCATACAAAAAAAAATGTCAGGGGCAATTTTGTTTTAGGCATTAACAGGTTGACAGCAGTGCTCAACGCTGCGCTTTTTGGTATAGCAATCATGATTGCTTTTGGTGTCAACCCCAAAGAATTTCTCACCAGCATGACCATTGTTGCAATGGCCATTGCAGTTACTTTCAGGGATTATATCACCAATATGATCAGTGGCTTGCTGATCATGTTTTCCGATCAGCTTTCCGTGGGAGACAGGATACAGGTAAACAATGACAAGGGCAGGATAGAAGATATCACCCTGTCCAATATCGTGTTGAAAAATGAAGAAGATGATATCGTGCTTGTGCCTAATAATATATTTTTTAACCACCCTTTGACCAATCTTTCCGTACATCGCTCCAAATTTTTTACGGTAAAATTTGAGCTGCCTCTTTCGGTTGCCGTTCAGACGGATGCGCTGGAGGAACAGCTGCGGGTGCTTTTTCGCGCACACCCGGAACTGGATATGAAAGAAGACCTGAAGTTAAGGGTGGAGGAAATAGGTAAGGATTTTGTGCGGTTTAAAATAGAGTTGGTGGGTAATACTGCCAGCGACCGGCTGCACAAGGAAATCGAGTACGAAGTACTGAAACAGATACTGGTATTTAAAAGCAAGAATCCATAAGTGGCATTCTGCTGATGCAGATAACACGCATTTTGAAAAGCAATATCTAATAATGGACGGGTATCAAATTAGTTTTTCAGTCAGTGCCCCCACTAACCGTGGCGCACGCCGTGGTTTGTGTCCCCGCAAACCATTTGTTATTGATAACATTTTAATAAAATCAATAACGGATCATTGTAAAGAGTCAGCTACTATTTCTGCGAGAGCAGATTTGAGGGAAAGTCCCTTCATAATCAGGCGATCTATTACCTCTGATATTTCCAGAGGTAATCTATGCCAGTATCTGCGCTGCACGTACAACTTACTGTAAGTTTTATTGAGATAAGTAAATTACCGGCAACAGGTCTGCCCCGGCACAAAGCCATGCTACCAAACCTGCGCCAGTACCAAACATCTGCAAAGGCATATCTGCGCCTATCTGCGGGGAAATTATCTCATCATCATATCATTTCTGCTAATATTTTCCGCAGATATCTATACAGGACATATGCTTCACAAGCAACTGTACTGTAACCCTATTTGAGATAAGTAAATTCCTGGCACAGGTCTGTCCGGTACAAAGCCATGCTACCAAACCTGCGCCAGTACCAAGCATCTGCAAAGGCACATCTGCGCTTATCTGCGGGGAAATTATCTCATCATCATACAATTCATTTCTGCTAATATTTTCCGCAGATACCCATACAGGACATATACTTCACAAATAACTGTACTCTAAATCTATTGAGATAAGTAAATTACCGGCAACAGGTCTGCCCCAACACAAAGCCATGCTACCAAACCTGCGCCAGTACTATTTCTGCGAGATCTGAGAGGGCAAATCTGCACCTATCCGCGGGAAAAATCCCTCACCATCAAAATAAGTTGTTTACCGCTGATGACAGGTGGCCGGTGTATCACAACCTATGCTGCATGCATTACCCAATCCTTAACCCATTGGCTACCGGCTTGTCAGCAGACAATAAGGTTACTTCATCGCCGTTTACGGCACCCAGCACCAGGCACTCACTCCGGATGGTGGCAATTTGTTTGGGTGGAAAGTTTACCACTGCCACCACCTGCTTACCGATGAGTTCTTCCGGTGCATATAACCGGGTAATTTGTGCCGAGCTTTTACGGATACCTAGCGAACCAAAATCAATTACCAGCTTATAAGCCGGCTTGCGGGCTTCCTTAAAAACTTCCGCACTTACAATAGTGCCTACCCGGATATCCACTTTCATAAATTCATCCCAAGTCAACATGCTGCCTGTTATATCCATAATATTCATTTAAAGAAAACAGGTATAAAAGTAAACCTCTTATACCTGCTGATAAATAAAATATACCATAATATTTATCCCAATACCTTATTCATTCGGTCGATGATCACCTTCAATCTTTCTTTATCCCCTCCATTCACCTCCGCAGATGCCCATCCGTTATAACCGATCTTCTCCAGGGATTGCATGATCACCGGCCAGTTATTATCGCCATCCCCTATTTCCACATCAAAGCCTTTCCATAAACCTTCATCATTTTGCTTTTTCCGGCTGTATTCTTTCACATCCAGCTTCATGATCCTTTTGCCGAGAATTTCTATCCATTGCTCCGGCCATCCATAACGCAGGATGTTGCCGATGTCAAAGTACCAGCCCACCCAGGGACTGTTGATCTCATCAACAAACCGGGCAGCCTCCAGCGGACTGATCAGGAAATTATTCCACACATTTTCTATGGCTATCTTAATACCCATTTTCTTTGCATGGGGGATCAGTCTTTTTATTTCAGCAACCGCACGGGGCCATGCGTCGGCATAGCTGATCTGGTCATTGACCACACCCGCTACCAGCAACATGGTAGTGCCGCCGTAGAGCTTACAATCGTTCATCGCCTGTATCGATGCATTATAACATTTTTCCCGCACCGCAGCATCAGGAGAGGTGATGGGCGACTTCCAGTGCTCGGAATTTACCACACCCGGTATTTCCAACCCGGTCTTCGCTTTTGCATCCAGTATTTCCTGGTTATCAAACTGGTGCGGAGAACTGAACTCCACACCATCATAGCCCAGTTCCTTCAGCAGTCTGAATTTATCCAGCAGGGTGTCGCCTGCCTTTACCATTTCTATTTTAAGACTTTTTTTTATCGCCGGTTTTGCGGCTTTAACAGGTGCCTGTGCTGCAAAGCTGCTGCTGCCGAGCGCAGCCGCTGCCATAGCAAGCGAGCTGCTTTTCAGGAACGTTCTTCTCTCCATAAGTAGTATCGTTGATTTCGGGTAGTAAAGTTTATTTAAAAGGCGTGACACCCGGCATGGGAACCGGTGTTACGGCAAGGGTTTGGCTCATATCGTATGCAGTAACATCGGGACCGAGCATTTCTGCAGAATTTACGGCCTCTTCCCAGGTTATTTTTTTACCGGTATAAGCAGCCATTCTTCCCAGTATGGCAATCATAGAGCTGTTGGCGACCTCTTCACCCTGGTTGATAGGTTTTCCTTTACGTATGGCTGCAAACAACTCGTTGTGTTCTGTCTGGTACATGTCGTTCTGTTTGCCGTTATAGGTCCACAGCTTTCCGTTGCTGTTGATCTGGTGTATGGCAGCAGAGCAATCTATCAGTGCGTTGCCTTTGGTACCCCAGGCTTCCACCGCATAGCTGGTGGCACAACCCGGTTGTTGCCTGCTCACATGAAATCCTTTGGCGCCATCGGGGTATTCATAGGTAACGGCAAAATGATCGTATATATTCCCGTTCTGGGGACCTACACGCACCTGCCGTCCTCCCGACGCTGTAGCGCTCACAGGAAGCTTGTCGCCGAATGCCCAGCTCATCATATCTATGCTGTGTACGGCCTGTTCCACAATATGATCGCCGGACAGCCAGGTGAAGAAAGGCCAATTGCGCATCTGCCACTCTACAGATTCGGGGCGTGGGTTTTCTGATTCCCAGGTCCTGTAAGTACCGCCTGTATTATAGGTGTTATACACGGTAGAAACCTTACCGATAGCCCCGGCATTGATCCTGCCGAATGCGGCTCTCTTAGGTTCATGAAACCTCCAGCAAAAGCCGGATATGATATTCAGGTTTTTTTCTTTGGCTTTTTTTGCGGACTCCAGCACCTTACGTATGCCTGGGGCATCCACTGCAACCGGTTTCTCACAAAATACATGTTTACCTGCTTCTACTGCCGCTTCCAGGTGCAGGGGGCGGAATGCAGGGGCCGTACACAATAATATTACATCGGCACCGGAGTCTATTACTTTTTTATACGCATCAAACCCCACATACTGATGCTCGGGGCTTACGGCCGCCTTCTCTCCGTGAAGCTCTTCCAGGTTTTCCAATGACTTTTTCAGCTTGTCTTCAAACAGATCCCCCATAGCATGCAACACCACGTTGGGGTCGGCGCTTAGCGCCTGGTTGGCAGCACCGCTTCCCCTGCCGCCACATCCTACCAATCCTACTTTCAGGGTATCCGCATTTATTTTTCTACCGGGAGATGCTTTGATGATATTAAAGGGTACAACACCGGCTGTAGCGGCCAGTCCGGAAAGCTTTAAAAGCGTCCTCCTTTTTTCATTATGCATGGAAATCAATCTTTTTATGTTTGAGAATAATATGAGCTGTCTGATGCTTCAGGTTTTGCAATTTAAACATTTATTCGCAACAAGAGTGCCCCGGTATTCCAGCCACCCGTTTTTTAATAAGGAGCAATTTCTGCCGGCATGTTTCATTACGACGAAAACAATTATATATAAAAGAAAGAATATAAGCACGGATATTCCTGCAACAGGGGTCGGACAGCCGGATACCGGCGAAAGGAGTGGTATTACGGGTTAAAATTTTAACAGGATGGTTATACCCTGTTAGTTATTTATATTGCACGGAAACTATCGCAAACTTCAAGTTATACAGCCATATGCGAAAAATATTCCTACTGCTTTTTTCTACTGCGATTTCTGTCTGTTCTTTGGCCAAAGACTATAATATCCTGGATTTCGGGGCAAAGCCCGATGGTATCTGTTTGAATACCACGATCATCCAGGGAGCGATCGATTATATCGCAGCACATGACGGAGGACGGTTGGTCTTTCCCGCCGGCAACTGGCTTACGGGTTCCATTTACCTTAAATCAGGTGTAATACTGCACCTGGAGGAAAATGCGGTGTTGCTGGGGTCTACCACCGCATTCGATTATATCAAAGACCCGTATATCGGGTGGATGTCGCTGGTGTTTGCCCTAAAGCAAAAAGATATCGGTATCACGGGGAAGGGTACCATTGATGGCAGAGGGTTTCATACGGCCAACAATATGGTAGCCAATATTCATAAAGGCATCTATAATGATCCGCTCAGGCAGGATCGTCCCAATGAAACCAACCGCCCGCAAAATGTTTATTTCAGGGAATGTGAGAACATCATCATCCGGGGTATCCTGCTAAAAGATCCCGCCAGTTGGAACCAGACTTATGATCAATGCGTAAACCTGTACGTGGACAGCATCCGGGTAGATAGCAAGAACTACTGGAATAATGACGGGATAGATATAGTGGATTGCAAAAATGTAGTCATTAAAAATTCGTATTTCGATGCTGCTGATGATGCCATCTGCTTTAAATCGCACGATCCTGCAAAGATCTGCGAGGACGTAGTAGTGGATAATTGTGTGGGGCGCTCCAGCGCCAATGGCGTAAAATTCGGTACGGTATCCCGTGGCGGCTTCCGGAATTTCAACATTACCAACATTACTATTTTCGATACCTACCGTTCTGCCATCACTTTCGCCGCGGTAGATGGCGCTATCGTGGAGAATATACTGGTAGACGGGGTAAAATCTACCAACACTGGTAATGTGATCTATCTCCGCATAGGAGATCGCTGGAGCGGCGGTAAGCAACCGGAGATGAAAAATATCGTAATAAAGAATGTGTACGCGGAAGTGCCGGTGGGTAAGGCGGATGCCGGTTATCATTACGAAGGCCCCGTAGAAGATCTTCCCAGGAACGTGTCGCCGGCAGGCATAGTAGGATTGCCTGGGCATACCATCAAAAATGTTCTTCTTGAGAATATTAAAATCGTTTATCCCGGAGGCTCCAATCCGCACTATGCCTATCGCGGACTGTCAAAAGCAGACCTGGATAGCATACCGGAAATGCCCATGGCTTATCCCGAGTTTTCACAATTTAAAGAACTGCCTGCGTGGGGCTTTTATCTCCGTCATGCCGAGGATATTACTTTGCGGAATGTGACATTGATCGCAGAAAAAAAGGAGTATCGCCCTGCAATAGTGGCGGATGATGTGAAAAGCCTCCTGCTGGATAAGGTGGACCTGCAGGAACCGGACAGTAAAAAGAAAAAACAGGTATTCTTACATAACAGTACGTACAGAAAAAAATAACCGGCTAAAAACGAGATCATGAAACTATATACATTATTGATAGCTGTTTTATTAACCTCTTTTGGTCTGGAGGCTAAAGATTACAAAGCCAGCCTGTTTGGTGTTAAGTCAGACGGGCTTACAATGAATACACGCTCCATTCAGAAGGGAATAGACTATATCAGTGAGAACGGCGGCGGGCGCCTGGTATTTGAGGTAGGGAGATATCTTACCGGCGCCCTTCAGTTGAAATCGAACGTAACGATCAAGCTGGAAGAAGGAGCGGTACTGGTGGGATCTGCCTCCATTTATGACTATAACAGCGCAGCGGGCATCAAAGCGGTTATTTCTGCCACGGGACAGGAAAATATCGGCATTTCCGGTGAGGGCGTGATAGAGGGCAACGGTGTTTTGCTCCTGAAAAATATGGAAGCCCTACAAGCAAAAGGGTTCCTGCTGGACACTCTCACAGTTCAGCCGGTTTTGATCGGGCTGAAAGATTGTTCAAATATTGCAATTGATTCGGTGATCATGAAAGGTGCCGCCGGTATTGTGCAGGTCTTTGATAAATGTAATCATCTTGTCATTGAATTGGTAACTATAAAAAGTGACTATAGTAACGACGCCGGAATTATTTTTTCAGATAATAAGGATGTAACATTCCGGCACTCCTATGTGGAGGTACCGGGAAAGTCTATGCGATGGACCGGTGCCACAACAGAATTAAAGCTGGATAAAACGATTGACAGCCAGGGCAACCTGTTGAAACCATAACCGGCTGAAAGGACGGGTATGTGTGATGTTGTGTGACGACGGGTTTTCTTTTATCATAAGATAATTCATTTTTGTTAACCGGCTTTATCTCCGGGACCTTTATCGGCATAAATCAGCCAAAAATCGACAGGGGGAGTACAGATGTCGAAATAAGTTCCGGAAGCTGTTTTTTCATACCATCTTTGTATTGTCATCGATGCACAACGATATCCTGAAAAACAAACCTAATCCAATTCCAAAGTATCCAATCATCCACGAAATACCCAACAATATCCCGAAAACCGAAATCCAGATCCAAAGAAAAACACGATATCCTGAAGACCGCATATCCAATCATGAAAAACAATATCCGGCTATCCTGAAAACCCGACCATATCCTGGAAAAACACAATATGCTGACCATGGAGAAATCCAGGCCTACCCTTCGAAGAAGCTACTCAGAACCTTGACCCAAGCTGACATAACCTCTGAAAGAACTTCAACGAATTTGATCCCGCGCCCGCCGCGGGATTTTTTTGTAAGCGCTGTTGGATCTTCGGCGTGACCGTCTATTTTTCACCGTGACAATGACACATAACATAATCAACTATAAGTAAGCTATTGGGAAAGTCGTGTGTGGACACGCGACAGGGCGACGCACGCCCCAGCACGTGTCCGCACGTGCAGTACAGGTAGCAGAGAGATCCGACCAGGAATGTCCGCCTATAATGACGCAGTTGAGTAACCTATTCAGCCGGAGCAGGATACTACACGTCACAGCTTAATGATTAATAAGCCTATAACCAGTCAAACGTGACCAAGCGGCGAAATATAAGTTCAGTATTGGTATTGTCGTTTAGGAGAAAGTCAACTATAGGCACAAATAGGCTACATTCCCCCAGACAGGCTCCTCCTCCTGCTGCCGGAAAGTGTCTGCCTCTGTCTTTTGGCGCCAACCTGCCGAAATACAGGATAAAGAATTACGCCTATCTTGCAACCAGGAACAGGAAAAAAATAAACTACTGATTCAAGGGAGATTAAAATGGTAATAGATATAAAAAGAGGCACTACTAACGACGTTGAACAACTGCAGGAGATCAGCAGAACCACTTTTTATGAAACATTTTCAGCTGTCAATAAGGAAGAGAATATCCAGCAATACCTGGCGGAACGCTTTTCCCTCGAAAAGCTGAAAGCAGAGCTCAGTAATCCCTTGTCTCATTTCTACTTCGCGATACAGGATAATACAGCCATAGGCTACCTGAAGCTGAATTTCGGGCAGGCACAAACAGAGCTGCAGGATGACAGGGCTATGGAAATTGAACGGATCTATGTGCGGGGTTCATTTCATGGAAAAAAAACAGGGCAGCTGCTTTACCAAAAGTCAATTGAAGTGGCAAAAGAGGCGAATGCCGGGTATATCTGGCTGGGCGTTTGGGAGAGTAATGCAAGGGCGATCAGCTTTTATAAGAAGAATGGCTTTATGGAGTTTGACAGGCACATCTTTAAGCTGGGAAATGACGAACAGACTGATATTATGATGAAGCTGGAACTGGCGTAATAGATCTTTCAACGTACAGATCTGTGGCTGCCCGGGGCTTATAACGGCCTCCGCCGGTTCAGCAGATCTTCCGGGGATAGATGCCGCATCCGTATAATCAAGAAAAAGCCGCTTATCGATATACATCCACTGAAAATCGAAAGATGTCGTCCGGCAATCGAAATAAGTTCCGGAAGCCGTTTTTTCATACCATCTTTGTATTGTCATCGATGCACAACAATATCCTGAAAAACAAACCTAATCCAATTCCAAAGTATCCAATCATCCACGAAATACCCAACAATATCCCGAAAACCGAAATCCAGATCCAAAGAAAAAACACGATATCCTGAAGACCGAATTATCCAACCATGAAAAACAATATCCGGCTATCCTGAAAACCTGACCATATCCTGGAAAAACACAATATGCTGACCGTGGAGAAATCCAGACCTACCCTTCGAAGAAGCTACTCAGAACCTTGACCCAAGCTGACATAACCTCTGAAAGAACTTCAACGAATTTGATCCCGCGCCTGTCGCGGGATTTTTGTGACTATCAATTTCCCACGCCATCTGCACACAGATCAGCGGGAAAAACAGAACACGGGCGCTACAATACATCATACAACAATAGACATGTCAGCTGCCCCCGCATTTTCCTCATATTCTTTACCTTTGCCCACTATTTTTCAGATATGAAGATATTAATGGTTTGCCTGGGTAATATCTGCCGCAGCCCGCTGGCGGAAGGTATCATGCAGCGGAAAATTGAGGAAAAAGGGCTGAACTGGCTGGTTGACAGCGCGGGCACAAACGGGTACCATGTGGGGGAACAACCACACCGCCTTTCGCAGAAAGTAGCGTTGCAGCGGGGAATCGACATCAGCCGGCAGCGGGCCAGGAGCTTTAAAGCGGAGGATTTTAAAAAATTTGACCGCATATATGCGATGGCGGAAGATGTGATAGATGAAATGCGATGGATAGCAGGCAGCAGCTTTGATAAAAATAAAGTCACGCTTTTGATGAACGAATTACATCCCGGCACGGATATGGATGTTCCCGATCCCTGGTATGGTCCTGAACCCGGCTACCACGAGGTGTTTGATATGATAGATAAAGCCTGCGACGCCATCATTGAAATATATTCAGCAAAATAAAGAATCGATCCACAGCATTTACAAAAGATAATTATGAGCAAAACCTCACTGCCCCAGGGCACACGTGATTTTGGTCCCGAAGTAGTTCGTAAAAGGAATTATATTATCAGCACGATCAAAAATGTGTTTGAGCTGTACGGCTTTGCCCCCCTGGAAACACCGGCTATGGAAAACCTGGACACCCTGATGGGTAAATACGGGGAGGAAGGCGATAAGCTGATCTTTAAAATACTGAACAATGGGCTAAGTGATCCCAAAAACACGGAAAAGGCAAAAATCGCTTTCGAAAATGTGCTGCAGGGCAGGAATGATAAAAACCTGACCGAAAGAGCCCTGAAATATGACCTGACCATTCCGTTTGCACGGTATGTGGCCATGAACCATGGGCAGCTGACCTTCCCTTTTAAACGATACCAGGTGCAGCCCGTATGGCGTGCCGACCGACCGCAGCGTGGCCGGTACCGTGAGTTCTATCAATGTGATGCAGATGTAGTAGGCAGCAACTCCCTGCTGAACGAAGTGGAGCTGACCCGGATATACGCTACCGCTTTTTCACGGTTAGGCATAAACGTAGAAATAAAGATCAATAACCGGAAAATACTGGCTGCCCTGGCAGAGCTGTGCGGCAGCCCGGAAAAGCTTACAGATATCACGGTGGCAATAGATAAGCTGGACAAAATAGGTGCTGAAAAAGTAGCTGCCGAGCTGGAAACCCGCGGGCTTAACGGTGAACAGGTGAATACAATCCATCAGTTCCTTCAGATCAGCGGTGGCAATGCAGAAAAGCTGACCAGCCTGAGATCGTTGTTCGCCCATTCATCAACAGGAACAGCAGGCATTACCGAACTGGAATACATCCTGGGCTACCTGCCTGCAGGACAAACCAATGTAGCGATTGACCTTACGCTGGCACGCGGGCTAAATTATTATACAGGAACTATTTTTGAAATAACGGCCCTGGACGTACAAATGGGCAGTATCGGTGGCGGCGGCAGGTATGATGACCTTACCGGTCTGTTCGGCGTACCCCATATTCCCGGTGTGGGCATTTCGTTTGGTGTGGATCGAATATACGATGTACTGGAAGAACTGGATCTGTTCCCGGAGACAGTCTCGGAAGGAACAAAGGTTTTGTTTTTCAATCTCGGGGAAGCAGAAGCCCGGAAAGCATTTGAATGCATGCAACGGCTTCGTGACAGGGGTATTGCCTGCGAGATATATCCCGAGCAGTCCAAATTTGACAAACAATTCAGGTATGCGGAAAGAAAGCGTATTCCCTACGCAGTAATGATCGGTAGCCGGGAACTGGAACAAAATAACTGTAATATCAAAAATCTTTCAAAAGGGCTCCAGGAAGTGATAAGCCTCTCGGCATTAGATGCTTACGTATTTGAATAGCATTTGCATTTGTCATAATACTGTCAGTTTACCATTTGCGTAAACCGGTTTTCCCAATTTCGGTACCTCCGGGGTGGTCAGGCGTATTATTTTTGAATCCTGATTTCGGAATTAGTTCCGGTAGTTCTTTAGAAGTGGAAAAATCCTTAAAAATCGAAATCTTAGGGCCCTTCCGGTTTTTCTGTCATAACCGGTGACAGTTTTTACGGATCGCGCCCGGCAACCAACATTCTCTCCTGCTCCACACAGCGAATTATTACATTCATTTTACAAATCCTCTCGTCGGCTTTACGTAATATTGCATCAATTTAAGAACATGGAATACGCGTAAATGCTGCATTCCATGTATCATCATTCACTATCGACGTATAAAAATATCAAAGTATGAAACCCGTTACAGCCAATTACCTGAATGCAATAGTATTGATAGCCGCAGGCCTATATGGATATTTCCTGTTACCCCTGGGACCTGGTGAAAACAAGTCCGTTACTGCATTGATACCTGCTTTCAGCGGTATTGTTTTCCTGCTCCTCGGCGCTATATGGGCCTCAAAGCCCAAGATCGCAGCGCACGTGGCAGCAGTGCTGGCGCTGGTGCTGATCATTATGTGTCTCAACCGTTTTATGAAAATAGAAGAATGGGGGCCTAAAAAATATGTATTCCTGATCTGTATCTTCAGCAATATAATTGCCCTTGTTATTTTTATCAGGAGCTTTGTACAGGCACGTGTCCTGAAAAAATAACCGCTATTATCGCTCGTTATAAAATTTTCATTTTTGCCGGGATTTCCCGGCAATTTTTATTTATATCATTCAGGTGATCCGCTGTTATTATGGTGCCCTGAGCTCAATGTCTGTTAATTTTTTAATAGATCATTAAAAGCAGATATCACTTTTTGTGCAAACAGAAGGTGCCTGCTGCTAGATCTCATTTTGGCGATATCCCCGCTCCCGGTTTCTTTAAAAAAGTTTTAACGAAATATGGACCTGCTCTTCAGGATGTCTACAGAATGCGGCAATAAGTTTACACCAGATTAAAATGTAAAACGCTTAAAATATTATTATATGAAATGGATGAAATATCTCGGGATCATGTTAATCCCCATAGCCATTGCGTCCTGCTCTACCAGCACTAAGATCACTTCTTCCTGGAAAGCGCCCGTGGAAGATGTGGCCGGTAAGGAAGATAAAATTCTTGTGCTGGCAATGTTGCCGGATAAAGACCGGAATATGCGCGAAAGCATGGAGCAGGAGTTGACAAAATCCCTGCAGGCACAGGGTTACCAGGCTATCTCTGCCTTCGATGCTTTTGGTCCGCATGCTTTTAAAGGACAAAACGAACAGCAGGTAATGTCTGAACTAAAAGGACAAAATATTCAGCGGGTAATTACGGTTGCTATGCTGGATAAAGAAAAAGAAAGGAAATATACACCTGGCAGGGTAGACTATCTTCCCAGCATCGGATACAATCCTTTCTGGAGAAGATATGTTTATTATTATGACAGGGTCTACAACCCCGGTTATTATACCAGCAGCACCAACTATTTTGTGGAGAGCAACCTGTATGACGTAGGCAGCAACCGGTTGTTATACTCTGTACAATCTAAAACCTTCGACCCTGCTTCTATGGAAGACCTGGCGCGCACCTATAGCAAAGCGATAGTAAAAGATATGGAGAAGAATAAGATCATTTCGTAGTGTGGTTGTTTATGAATCCAGGCAGGTACCAAAGGGTACCTGCTTTTTTATGTCCTGTCCCACAGGTCACCGCAATATCGCCTTCATGATTGTACAGGATACATGAATATTATCGCGGGGGAAGCAATCGCAACTTGCGCCAATGTTCCCTCATTCCGTAGGGTCTGTTTGGTCCTCCCTGCGGTCGGGATCGTAAGGGGTTTTATTATCCGGGCAAAAACCGGCAACTTTGCGAAACAATAAACCATCCGTTATGAGCAAAAGAATCATTAATACTACGAATGCACCAGATCCCATAGGACCTTACAGCCAGGCAGTCATTGCCGGTAACCTGCTTTATATTTCCGGGCAGGTACCCATTAATCCTGCCACCAATACTGTTGAAGCCACCAATATTGCCGAAGAAGCGGAGCAGGTAATGAAAAACCTGCAGGCTGTTTTAACGGCGGCCGGTTATACATTTGATGAAGTTATAAAAACAACCATATTCCTGTCGGACATGTCATTGTTTACCGCAGTTAATGAAGTATACGGAAAATACTTTTCGGGGAATTATCCTGCCAGGGAGACCGTGGCTGTAAAGGGATTACCCAGGGGCGTAAACGTTGAGATCAGCATGATCGCTTCTAAATAATCACGATACAATGGTTAAGCATTACGGGAGCCGAACAGCAGGCTCCCTATACGAACCATGTTACTGCCATGTGTTATAGCAATTTTATAATCGCCGCTCATTCCCATGGATAAAATGGAAAAGGCATGAGATAAAACATAATCGTCGTACAGGCTTTTCAGGTAACCAAATTCTTTTTCAACCTGGTGCAGGTCATCTGTAAAAGATGCCATTCCCATCAGTCCCTTTATAGCTATATGTTCCAGGCTTACCGATTGGGAAAGCGCCTCCTCCAGCTCCGCTTCATCAAAGCCGAATTTGGTTTCCTCCGTAGCAATATGCACCTGGAGCAAAACCGGTATGACCCTGTTATTCCTGGCGGCCTGTTTGTTTACCTCTTTCAGCAGCTTCCAACTGTCGATGCCATGGATCAGGTGCACAAAAGGGGCGATGTATTTTACCTTATTGGATTGCAGGTGACCGATAAAATGCCATTGGATATTACCGGGGAGAACAGGTTGCTTTTCTGTGAGCTCCTGTACATAATTTTCCCCGAAATCCCGCTGTCCATATGCATATAACGACGCGATGTCTTCAATGGGCTTTGTTTTTGAAACAGCTACCAGTGTTACCGCCTCTTTTTCCAGTTCACTGATCAGCTTGTCATACACGTTTCTATCTGCTACCATTTCTATACGGCTATTTTATTCCATTTAATATTTACAATATATCGCTCCAAAAGCCAGCACGTTATGAGGATCGCCGGCAAGATAGCATAAAACAATATAGGACGCCTGATCACCAGTATATGAAGTGATACCATCACCCCTACGATCAGCATCTGCAGCAATGCCAGCATAAACCTTCCTGCCTGTTGCCGGTTGCCCGGCTGTCGCGAAAAAGGCATGTATTGCCTGCCAATGCAGCCCAGGATAAGATAACACATGTAATCATTTGCCAGGCCAAATACAAAATCATCGGCAACCGATAATCCCCATTTGTACAAACATACAGTCAACATCACCAGGTAAACGGGAAAGAAGTATTTTACAAATAGTCCTAACCACGATCCGAGAATGACCTGCCCGGGTTTTTGAACCGGGGCGCTGTGGTAGGCCCAGGAAGCGGCAAAATTTTCACTGAAGGATATGAACAGCAACCCGTTCGCTACTATAAACATCGGCAGGTAAATAAACCACAGGAATTTGTCAGTTTCCGCCAGCCCGTTCCAGGATTGCCGGATATCCTGCCCTCCGTTAAATACAAAAATGAATACAAATACGAAAATATAGGCCAGCGATGGATAAAAATGCAGCTTGAATGACTTATCCCTGCCCGTTATCTTCCAGGTAAGTTCAAATCCCGCTTTTGTAAGCGGCACTTTGGTAAACACACCCGACAGCCGCTGAGACCAGGATACGCCGGAATGCCGGCGGACAGGTTTTACCGGGTCGCTGTGCTCGGATGCCAGGGACGATAGCTTTAAGGAGAAATTGGTCGCCAGGTAACGGGTAATATACCAGTACAACAAAAACGGTAGTCCCACTGCCAGCAGGCACATGATAAAATGCACTTTTGTGAATACCCGAAGATACACGGCTTCGAGGGTATAAGCCATCCATACGGGCGGCAGAAAGAAGGAATACCACCTGAGCTCAAAATGAGCGGTGACGCTCTCCAGGTCCATCAGCCGGAGCAATAACTGGTACCCTATGGCAAAAAACACCGTAATAACGATCTGGAACCAGGTTATAATGTCCTTCACTCTTTTTTCGGAGGTAAAACGAAGGACCAGCAGGTAGAAATAGTAAGTTAGGAACACCGCAAATATGACCGATAGCAAAACGGTAACCACCGATGCCATTACCGTTAAAAGGCCAAATCTGATCCATATGCAGATCATCGGTATAAGGGACATAGCAATGGCAAACAGCAGGAGATACAGCATGATATGTACCTGCCTGGCCATAAAAAGTGTTTGCCCGCTTACCGGCTTGGAAAGGATGATCTGGTTATCGGTCGTATCCAGCACCACGCTGGAAAAGTCCGTAATAAGGATCATAGCCATCATAAAAATAACGTAGCTATGGAATAAGGTCATGGAGAAGATGAAGGAAGGACCGGTATAGATGCCTATTGAAATAATGGCGCTGATCAGCACATATAACCCCAGCATGATCCGCAGGTGGTTGCTGTGCTCTGACTGAGCGCCCATTCTCCAGTTGAGGTACACCCGGCGTTTGTCCATGATCAGCTTCGTTTCCACGATCGTGTGTAGCTGGGTTATATCTATTCCCTGTTTTCTGAACACGAAATCAAAAAGATGTACAAACTTCAGCAACCATTTCTCCATACCGTTATCAGCTTTTAAGCACATCTATAAACGCGCCGGCGGTGGTCTGATGTTGCTCGTCGTCGCCGGTCAGCGCGGTAAAAATATTCTCCAGGGAGCCCTTGTCTGCATTCGATTTCAGCGACTCGAAGGTGCCATCCGCAATCATTTCACCTTTATTGATGATGATAATGCGATCGCTTATTTTTTCCACTACATCCATTAAATGCGAAGAATAAAACAACGTTTTACCTGCCATCTTGAGCTTTGCAAGAATTTCCTTTACCAGGATGACGGCGTTGGCATCCAGTCCGCTTAACGGTTCATCCAGGAATATGATCTCCGGGTTATGCATCAGCCCCGAGATCAGTAATACTTTTTGGCGCATGCCTTTGCTGAAGCTGTTCATTCTCGCATTCGCCTTATCCCCCAGTTCAAAGAGACGGAGCATCTCCCACGATCTTTTTTTGATCGTCTCTTCTTCCAGTCCGTAAAGCCTGCCGGTAAACGAAAGGTATTCCAATGGCGTCAGCACCTCATATAAAGGAGCATTTTCGGGTATATACCCGATACGGCGCTTTATTTCAAGCGGTTCTTTGCGAACATCCATGCCCAGCACATTCGCTTCTCCTTCAAATTCTTCGATAATTCCTGTGAGTATCTTAATGGTAGTGCTCTTTCCGGCCCCGTT
>Ga0222419_100744_pt1 | contig 19514 bp, 6 predicted proteins | sample 1B20Ametagenome_FD_182474 | JGI IMG/M metagenome (GOLD analysis project Ga0222419, IMG submission 182474) | Enriched microbial communities from leaf-cutter ant dump, University of Wisconsin, Madison, United States - 1B20A (version 2) | ecosystem: Environmental > Terrestrial > Nest > Insects nest >... | reverse complement strand
CTGGAAGCTATACCACAGCAGGAAATTATAACTTAAGCTTTACGCCTGCAACTTCAGGAGCAACCTACAAAATTGAATTCTACATGACAGATGCCTCGGCTTTCTGCTTCTTCAGGGTAGATAATGTACTGATTACATACCAGGAAGCTTCTACTACAACGGTGTGTAAAAATGTAGAAAACAACTACAGATATGCCTTCCAAAATCAAGAACGTGATGATGAAGTAAAAGGAAACGGAAATAGCTATGATTTTGGAGCAAGGATGTACGATTCAAGATTAGGAAGATTTTTAAGTGTGGATCCATTTTCCTCAAAAATCCTTCTGTATCTCCTTATTTATACGCATCTAATACTCCTATACAAGCTGTTGATGCAGGAGGTTTATACACTATTTTTGTCAATGGATATACAGGTAGAGGAGCAAGACCTAATAAACCATATTGGCAAGGTGCGGGTCGACAAAAAAGTAGAAATAAAGACGAATTTATTGATGCAGCACATAAATTTTTTGGTGATGGAATAGGAAAATATGTTAATGGATCTAGATCAATTTTTTCAACAGCAAGATCAAGACAGAAATATGGAAGAGAAATAGCTAGTGAACTCGCATTGGAAATAAAAAAAGCAATTGAAAATGGAGAAGATATAAAAGAGATAAACTTTGTCACTCATAGTATGGGAACTGCTGTTTCAGAAGGAATTATAGAAGTATTTATGCAAGATCCTGTCTTGGCTCCATTAGTTAAAAATGGTCAAATTGTTCATTTTTCTCCAGCAGATGCTGATGGAATAGTAATTTCTGATAATAGTAAAGAATTAGATAGAATTCAAATTAACTATACTGGAGATAAGACACTCACTAAATTAGCAGATAATTATGCTCCAGATGAGTATGGTGGATACATAATTGATGGGGTTAAAAAAGTTGGTATTGTTAATGCTGATATAAATGTTTTACATCCTAATATAACTGATAAAGAGGATTATGATTTTCATGATGATACAAAGACTTACAAGGAAGCATGGAATGCTGTGAGATTTGTACAAACCACTTTTGGAAAAAGTCAAAAAGGAGGTATTATAAGAATTGATTCTGGTGAGATTAAAAATAAACCTGCAACAAAACAAAATCTAGGGCAAATTCTTGAACGACATGGTTTCTAAAAAATTAGTAATAAATAAATTAATCTATCAATGAAAAGGGTCGCGTATCAGATTAGCAGGTAAAAATGTATTTACTTGTTTTATAGTTCTTTGATTTGTTGAAAATCCAAAAAGTAGTTGAAAATGGTGCTTTTTTGGATAGTGTTTTCTTTGGTTGATCGGGCGATCGTTCGTTAGAATGCTTTAAAATGCAAATTTTTCACTAAGTGTATCACATTAGCAGGTGGTCGGTTTATAACAATGGCAGAAGTCTAATAATATTTTTCTGGAAAAGTGATAAAAAACAGGGAAAAACAATTGCTGCTAACATTTCAACTTTTTTGGCATAGCACATCGTTTTTTGAATCAGACATGCAATATCTTTTCGAAGATTTACATGCTGTCGTTCAATGTGGTTCGCTTTGCGCTTGCCTTTCACATGAAGGGTTTCTTTCAGTAAATACGGATAAGCAGGATAGTTATCCGTATTTACTTTGGACGGAAACAATTTAATCACTTTGGATGTTACTTCTCTCAAATCTTCGGAGCTTCTTCCTCCAATGTGTAGTGCAGCTGCTGTCCTGTTTTTTATATCCCAGCCGTAAGTAATCCAAACCTTTTTTTCTTTTTTCCCCACACATGTCTGCATTTCATCAATGTCAAAAATCCCGCCTAAACATATATTTGCCGGAGGTTTTAAATGTGTAGCTTTCCCAATCCATTTTTGCAGGGTATTAATGCTGATTCTCAGAAAGGAAGCCATCTTATTCGTTCCACATCCCATCTTATTCATTCTCGAAAATTGCTCGTGAATTTCGTGCTTGTACCCATAATAAGAATAATCAGCTTGTAAATAACGATGGCATTTTTTGCAGTAATAACGTTGTTTTCCATTTTGTTGTTTTCCTGATTTTATACAGGAAGATGAACATCTCATACATTGCATATCAGTTGGTTTTTATAGGGTTAAAATTTTGTCGTTTGAAAAATCAATCACCTGCTAATGTGATACACGTAGTGAAAAATTTGCAAATAAATCAATTTTAACGAACGATCGCCCGATTAACCAAAGAAAACACTATCCAAAAAAGCACCATTTTCAACTACTTTTTGGATTTTCAACAAATCAAAGAACTATAAAACAAGTAAATACATTTTTACCTGCTAATCTGATACGCGACCCTGATACGCAACCCATTATCCATTTATTCAAAAATACTTTTAGGTAATGTTTTTTGATCTTTCGATTTTATTAAATACGAAGTATCAAAAGTAATGTGAGATTCATTTTTATTGTGAGAAACTCTCTCAAAAGATCGTTCTATAAGTAAAGTGTCATCAGAAATAACATCTAAAATCTTATAGGTATAATACGGAGGGATTATTAACTGAGTATCTCCTTGTATGTCATACCTTAATCGTCCGATACGAATATCATCTCCAAATACATCATAAGACCTATCATCTCCCTCAAAATTATAAAGTCTTAAATATTCTTGGGATAAAAATTGCAATCCAAACCCTGTATTACTTTTATATTTTGAATTTATTTCCCAAAATGTTCCTTTTTTATCATTAGGATTGTAAAATTTTATTTTTTTATCACTTGCTATCATAATTGAGATAAGTGCAATAAGGAAATTACTAATTAATTTCATAATTATTATTTTGGATTGGCTATAATTTTCACATCACTTATAATAGTTTCTTTTTGAACTTCCCCTGTTTCTTCATTGAAATATATAAAACTATTCGTATTCTCTAAAGCGTCATTAATTTCATTGATTTTATTCTGTACATCTTTTACTGTCACTCCACTTTGTAAGGCTTTATTTAATAGAGTTTCCGCATAACTCGATTGTGCTTCTTTAAATTCCTCTGTTGTTCCTTCAAAAGAAGGGTGCAGAGCTTGAATAATTATACTATTTACGTGATTTAAAGGCTCATGGGTTGACTCATCATCCTTATGCGTTTTTTCATGAACAAATGAATTTACTAAATTATTAATATCATTTATCGTTTTATTTATTTTTCCATCATTAACTGCAATGTAAAAATTCCCATCAATTAAGTTAAAAAAAGCTACAGCAGTAGGGGTTTGGCTCTCGCCTATAAATATATCATCGTGAATGTCTGCAAATACAGCATAATAAGCTCCTATACAAGAAAGCATATCTCTATTATCTGTTTGAGAAAGGTTATAGTCAAATTCAGATAATAATTTTGTTTTATTTTGAATATCTTTTACAACATCAGAGAAAATGTCATTCCCCGTTACTACTCTTATTGAATTTCCTTCTTTCGTAGAGCCTAAATACTTTCCTTTTTTATTAAAAAAATCGTCTGCCCCATTAGGATCTATTCTTGATATAGGATTATTACTAAATGCATCATAAGGACTTCTATGTGGTTTCACAACAGGATCTTGATTCCATCTTCTTCCCAATCTGCTTTCATACATCCAGAATTCAGCAGAGTAAGTTCCGGAGGTAATTTCACGTTCTTTTTCCTGTCCGTTCATAGCATAGCGATAATTGCTTTCTTTTGTTTCACATTGAGTAATAAACGAAGTGCTTTCGTGTGTAATGAGCACATCATCAATCTGGAAGAAGCAGAAGGCCGACGCATTCGCCATATAGAACTCAATTTTATAGGTTGCTCCGGAAGTTGCCGGCGTAAAGCTTAAATTATAAGTTCCTGCTGCTGTATAATTTCCTGTTGCCACGATGTTATTCGCCGCATCCCTTACATAAACGTTGATTATTTTTGGTGTAGAGCTTGGCGGCCACAGCACAACAGTTGCACAGGTGTTATTAATGATTTTAAAGCTTACACTGTGTAATCCCGAACCTGTAGTAAATGTCTTATAAGCCCCGATATTCTTCTGAGAAGAATTCGGATTGCTTACCTGAAGCTGTCCTGAAACATACGTCAGTAAACCGTTACCCATAGTTGACCAGGAGAACCACGTTCCGAATCCTTCTGCGAGTACGGAATCACTTACGTTGACGATGCTGTCGTAACATTCTGTTCTTGGAACGGAGAAATTTCTTCCCGTAAGAATCACCCCAAACGGTGAGTAATCATAAACAGTTTTAATATCCGCGAGGAAGTAATCGACTGTACCACCGTTATTGTGCGGAATAGGCTTGTCACTGATAGTTGTTAAGACATTCCCCAGATGGTTGTTAAATTCATATTGTTTATTCCCGATGGTATGGGTAACGGAGTCCATCGGGGTGTTTGTAAACGCCGAGCCGAGCACATTTATTTTTTCTTTAAGCATACCAATACGTGAAGAGCCGTAAATGTGTCGTTCTTCCAGGTTATAGCTCAATGAACTGTTGGTTGTATCTACATTCAGGTCATAAGTACTCATAACATTCCCCGTTGCATCCAGGATGTAATATGTTGATTTAAGAATGTTGAACTGTGCATCCATAACGTGTTTAGCGACTCTTCTGCCCATCGCATCGTATTCGAAAGATAGGTTATTTTTTGGAGAAGCAGGTGTACGAATGATCATTTTAACTTTTCCGTCCACGCGCCACAGAATGGAATCAATTTCTTCCTGTTTGTCTTTTACGAGTCTTCCTTCACCGTCATAGGCGTAATTATTATCGGTATTGATGAAGTTGATATCGTCCTCAAATGTTCCCATATCGTCGATATCGTCATTGTACAAAGAGGGTGATACGATGTCGTTTACGTGATACAGCCTGTTACGTAAAAGTCTTCCTGCGAAGTTACGTTCGTATTTGTAGGCAAGGTCGTCGATTTTTGTTCCCGTGCTGTCGTGGCGTACCTGCGAGAGGATATTCCCGTTGGCATCGTAGGTAAATTTGTTGAAGTACTTGTTATCGTAGCTTCCTGCGTATCCCCACGAGTTTCCGGAAAGATTTGTAAAGCTTTTGCTTTCCTTCAGGCGGTTGAGCTGGTCGTATTTGTAGCCGTTACCGAGTGGCAGTACATCACGTGTAGTCGGGTTGGTGATGGTGGTTACCATCTGCCCGATGTTTCCGTTGTAGAGCTGTGTTCCTGCCGCCAGCAGGTCGCTTCCCGCCTGATCGGCGATAAAATCTGCAGCTCCTGCCGCGATGGATTTGTAATCAAAGTTGTTGTAATGCAGCGAGTAGGCGAATACGTCTTTTGCCACCAGCGGACGGTAGCCCGTAGCGTCCTTGCCCGGATCTTTTGCCTCGTCCAGCGTATTGGCGTTTACGCCTTTGATCCATCCCTGGACGGTGTAAACGTAGTCTGTTCCCTGTACCTTCTCATGGCCTGTTTCCACACGTGCCAGCGGCCCGTGCTTGTAATAGGAGTAAGCGGCGTCTTTTTTCCAGAACGGCGACTGCTCGGGCTCCTGCTGTACGGAACGCATGCCGTAAAGCGGATCGGCAAACGGTGTCTTGCCGGTGGTGAAGACCTGCGTGATGCGGTTATCGGCATCGTAATGGTAGGCATGGTGCCATTCATCGACTTTCCCTGTCTGGAAGTCCACGCGGTGGACATTGCCCGATACCAGGTCGTAATGGTAATCCAGGCGCTTGAAGCGCTGTGCAGCCAGTAGCGGGTCGCTCTCAAAGGAAGGCTTGTCCTGCAGCAGTACTTTCACATTTCCATGGATATCATATGCATAGTGCGTGGCATGATCATAGGTCTGGTCATCCCCGTCATACAGCTCCTCGTAGGTTACATGAACGATACGGTTGCGCTGTGTCTGCGGCTCATCCGGGAAGCTTGGCGGAAGCCCCGTGATGTGCAGCGTATCGTAATAGCTGCGTGTCACTTCTTTACGCGGTCCGTTTCCTGCGATCCACAAGGCAAGCTTTTCGTCATCCACGACGGAAGGAATGAGCTGTCCTCCGATCTCGGTTCCGAAAATGTAGTTGAATTTCACGGTGAACAGGCCGAAGTTTTCGTTTTTTTCGCCTGCTTCAATCACCCTTCCTAAAGCATCGTACAGTGTGTAAGAGTACTTGTCCTGCTTGTACTGGCGTGCATTTCGGCTGGCAACGATTCGCCCGAGGCGGTCGTAATAGAAGTTGGTTCCGTACTGTCCGGTCTCGTCTTTGAGCCTGCGTACGTAGCCTTTGTTGTTGTGGTTCACATAGGAAGCGGTCATTTCCCCTCCGAATACGCCGTTAAAGCGCGATCCGAAAGAAATGGCTTTCAGGTGCACCAGGGTCTTGTCATTGGAGTTGGCGTTGTAGGAAGCGGCCAGGTCGTTCTCGCGTGCCAGCCACTGTAAGCCTGTAATGCCGTAATTGGTCGGGTGCAGCGATACGTTGGCGGATCGGTACAGCACGCCGTTGTTGCCCAGCACATAGCCGTTATAATCGTCGTGGAAGAACACGTCGTTGAGCGTTTTGGATGCCGGAATGTTGGATTGAAGATCCGTCACGGTGCTGCTTGCTTTGTTGAAAAGCTTCACCAGTGATCCCGTTCCGACAGCCATGACATTCTGGTTTTCAAAAACGTGGATGGCATTGATGGTATCGGTAGAGGTAATGCCGGTAGTTGCCCCGAAGCTTACCGCCAGTGAGGAAGTACCACCCGAATGGGTGATCTCACGGATTCCCTGCGTGGTGGCAATATACCCCTGTGTGGATACTAAGCTGCGGAAATTAATATCGCGGATATCTCCCGTAAACGCGTCATAAGTCACGTAAGTGCCGGTCATTCTTCCCACGTAATTCGTTCCAACCAGGATGGCTGTTTTGGAGGGAGTGGTCCATACCTTTCGGATAGTGGCGGCCACCTGTGTCGAAATGCTGTTGGCCGGCTTTATCTTCTGCCATACAACCCCTGCATTTGAAGTTTTTCTAACAAAGAAGGAAGCCCCGGCCACTGTTCCGTTGTCGGCATCGGTGAAGTGCAGATCGGCAATCGGGGTGCTGTATACGCTGGTATTGCGCACCATTGAGCCGCTTGCCGCGTCGATAGTGTAAAGCGCGCCGTTTTCAAAGCAGGCGATGATCTTTCCTGTCATGGAGCTTGCTGCCAGCGAGGAAACCGGAGATCCCGTACTTGGAACCTTTTTGGTAAAGCTGTAGCTGCCCGGCACCATGACGGCATGGAAATAAAGATTTTCCGCTGCATACAGGAACAGCGTATTTGCAGCAAATTCCGTGCGTTTGAAGTTGATTGCCGGGAATACCTGCTCAAACGGTGTGGAGGTGTTTTCGTTGTAATTCACCTTTGCAACAGTCCATGTGGAGGTTTCCCAGGCGTACGCCAGTGTATTATCACCTGCAAAGAAGAAGTAAGTGCCGGTGCTGGTAATGTCGTTGACATTGCCTGCGCTTCCGCCAAGGGAAGCAATATTGAGGCGGTTCTGGGCAGCATTGTAGTCAGCGAATTTCCCGTTGTTGATCCCTGCCACAAAGCGGTCGGAGGCATTGATATGCAGCACGTTGGCGGAGCTGGCATAGATTGCCGAATGCTCGAGTACCGAAGGAGAGGAGCCAATGCCGGTCACACTGGCAAATTCTCCGTTTTTGGCAACCATGAGTATTTTTCCGTTACGGTAATCCAGGCGGTAGCTGTTAGCGATATCCGGTGCTGCAGAAAGTGCTGTGGAGGAAATGGCAGCAAGCGTTTGCGAAGCAAGCGTATATTTGTAGAACTTACGGTCGCTGGTGCTCACCGTATAGATTGCTCCGTTTGCTTTATCGAAGGCAAAATCCCTGTAATATCCCGCATCGGAGCTGAGCTTTGAAAGCACGGTAAAGGCACCTCCGAACGGTGCTTTAAGATGGTGCAGCTGATTGCTCCAGGTAAGTCCGACAGCATGCACTTCTCCCGCAATGACTACGGACTGGAATTTCATGTAGCGGTTGGACAGGCCCGCATCGATATCGTCTATCTGGTCGAAATGATAGTTCCAGTCGATACTCTCGGTGGTATTGTCAAATACGCGTGACTGGGAGTAATACCCGTCGTTCATGGATATGGTGAGATAGTGCTCGGTAGCGGACTTGCTTACCAGGTCGGAGGAGATGATGATATATCCCTGCTGGTTGCCCACCTGCGCCTGCGCATTGGAAATAATGCGGCGGCAGGTCGGCGCACCGTTTTTGTGGAGTACCACCTCATACAGGTGGCTGCCGTAAGAAGGGGTATGGATAATGACATAATCGGCAGTGCGTTTCACCACATTCAGCTGGATGAAATCGATGTGTCCTTCCGGTGCCAGTGAATCCCAGTGGATTCCTCCGTCAAGGGTATAGAACAACACACCCGTGCTGTTGGCAGCGGTATATTGCTTTTTGACGATTCCGGTGTTTTTGTCAAGGAAGACAATGTCATTGTAGAATCCAGCAAGCTGCGCGTCCACGGTGCGGATGACCGGATCGCCCGATACGGGATAGGTAACATGCAGCAGCAGGTTGCCTGCTCCGATATAAGCTGCCGTGTCGCTGTAAAAGGACACTGAGCCGAAGTCCGATCCGTGCAGTGGTATCCAGGTGAATGTTCCGGAAGCTTCTTTCAGAACAGCATCGGCAAGGCTGCCGTTCTGGTTAAGGGTGACGGTGTAGAAGGCATCCGTTCCGGCTTGCTTCACTACATGCTTGAGCTTTACCAGTGTACCTGTGATCCCCGCAGGAAGTGTAATGGTGCTGCTGGTGAAGGTAGCGCCGCCGTCCGTTGTTTTAACGATGGTTCCGTCCGCGCAGGCGATGATGCCTGTTGTCTGGGATTCGAAAGAAATATCCTCGAATTGCAGCACCTGGTTCAGGGAGAAGGTATTTAAAAGGTCCCATGAATTTCCGCCGTCCACGGATTTTAAGAGAATTCCGTCGCTTCCGATGGCATATCCCGTTGGGAAGAAATCGCTGCCGTCTCTTGGGAAGGTTACTTTTTTAAGATCCGCGGTAACAATGGAAGATACTCTGGACCAGTTCTGTCCTCCGTCCGTGGTTTTGTAGAACAAGCCCCGCTGCCGGCTTCCCGCCGTAATATTTCCGGCCAGATACCCTGTATTTTCAGTCACCATCTGGATGGCGGAAACTTTCAGGTCTCTGTGCAGCCCGTTCGGGTACTGCAGCTCCCAGATATCCATCTGATCGTGATCCGGTGTGGTCTGGCGGATGAGCTGCCCCAGTGAGTTGTACTCGTAAGTGGTAGCCATTTTGTGATCGGTGAGTACCGTATGTGTTCCGTTCAGCAAATCTTCTCCCAGCTGCACATACAGCGCATCGTCCGGCGAGGAGAAAGCCAGCGGCTGTACACCTTCGGGTGGAACGGTACGGATCAGGCTTCCTGCCTGGTCGTAATAATACAGTGTATAATGATATTCCCGTTCAAAGTATTTCTTGCGCATGTTTTCCACTGTCTGCATACATTGCGCATCGTAGTCTTTTAAGAACTGCTGCTTTAAGCCGGCCAGGTACTGATTATAGGCATTGTAAGCATTGGAAACGGCCACACCGTCCAGGATCGCCGCACAGAAATCCTCCGGCACATATACCGGCAGGCTGTCCGGAATTACCGGGAAGCTTCCCGTCGCGCACGGTACTAATGAATAAGGAGAATGGCAGAATCCGAAAATAGATTTAACAGGCGGCTTGTTAGGAAGCGTACCGTATTGCAGTATCAGATCGGAGAGATAAAAGCAGTAATCGTCCACACAGTCGCATACACCTGCCTCCGTAAATTCTTTTTTGGTAAGGGTGAGCAGGTGGTCAAATCCTTCTGCTCCGTTGAACCGGTCAATACAGTTCACATAGTTGTCGTATTTTTCTAAGCACTTCTGTACCTGTGTTTTCGGACAGCCGTTAAACCCGTTGAGATCCTGCGGAGCTCCGAGGGAAGCGGAAGGCAGCGCCACGGTAAATTCCTGCAGGTACTGGATATAGGTGTCGGCACAGTTGCAGGTAACCGATGCGGCATAAGAAGCAGCAAAAGGCGAGATCATTCCTCCCCCGTTGTTATAAGGCTGTCCGGTCTCATCCTCCATGAACCAGTTCAGCGGCCCGGAATGCGGATAACCGATACTGTAGCTGTAAGCCGTTGCATAAGGCGAGGCGTTGAAATCCCGGATGGCATTTACCAGCTCTGCGAACTTGTCGTAACAATTGTTGGAAAGATCTGTCGTGCAGGAAGTAAACGCCGGCAGCACATTTGACGGGCAGGAAACCGGCTCATCAAAGCTTTTTACAAACAATATGTAAGCCGCTGCCAGGGAATCCAAGCTGCAGCAGATACCGTTGTCCACAAAATCCTGGTAGGAATACATTTCCGGCATGCTGCCACACAAAGGAGCGCCGCCGAACATTTCATTGTCCGCAAATTCCAGGTAATATTGAATATATTGTTCATACACCACCTCGCACGGCTCCTCGTACTCGCCTATCGGAATGGTACAGTAGCCGAATTTGGAAAGCTCGTTAGGTGTAGGCAGATCCGCATTCGGCAGTGCCGTAATATAGGTATTCAGATAGGTTGCATAATAAGGCAGGCAGTGACAGAAAGAGGAATCGACTGCCTGTGCAAAGCTGTAAAGCTCCATTTTCGGTTTTCCTTTGGAAATCCTCCATGCGCAGTCATTGTAAGCGATCACGGCGTTGAGATAGGTGCTGTAGTTCTCCACGCAGGCAGATTCCGTTTCAAAAGGGCCGCTGCATGTGGCGTAATAAGGCATTTGGCCTGAAGGGCAGGAGGAAGTATTGAGTTGGGTCTGTACCCAACCCATAGCGGCAAACATCGTATCTATGCTGCAGCAAATACCTCTTTGTGTAAATTCCTCATAGCTGAGCATCGGAACGGCAGTGTAATACGCGCCGCAGCTTGCCGCCGTATTCTGATACTGTGCAAACTGGTGGTACCTGTTGGCGTATATTCCATACATCAGCGCACAGGTATCTGCTCCCTGGGGAATAGCACCCTGGCATGGCCCGTAAGCATCCATTGCCTGAGGTGCCGGAAGTGTTGCGGATGGTGCAGCTGTAATATAATTCTCCAGATAAAGGGCATAGTAATCAATGCAGAAGCATTTTCCGGCTGCTGCATAAAGATTGTAATTTTCATAAGCCGGTACAAGGTAGGTGCTGTTGGCTGCTGCCCATGGGCTGGAATTATATTGCGCCAGCACTTTTACGTATTTGTAGTAAGCTTCCTGACATACATCCAATGGCGTATAAAGCAGGTCACAGGCCGGCAGCACTGCACCCGTATCTTCAATGCAGGAAACGGAGCTGCTGCGTGCGAATACAGGGGGCAGCTGATCCATCAGTGATTCCAGCAGGGCTCGGGCATCATCGGGGTAGCAGCAGAAATTCCGCTGGGTGAATTCCTCGTAGCTCAGCACGGGCATCAGCGTTTCAAACCCTTCACAGTGCAGCAATGCGGCTTGTGCTTTCACATAGGAAGCGTATTCTTCCAGGTAACCGGCATAGAAATCCTTACAGAAAGCATCTCCACCCGTATAAACAGTGTCCATACAGGTTTCACAGATCATGATGCTCACACAGCTGGTACCCCGCAGTGTATCATAGACCATTATTCCTCCGTTAGTCATAACAAAGGGAACGAGGAATTCCGTATAGCTTCCGTCTATCTGTTGATTGCCTGTAGGGATGATATCCCCGACAGCGATAATCGAGTCTTTTTGTAAGAATGTGCCGGGCAGCTTGTCGTACTGCAGCTCCAGAGGGCATCTCAGCCCGCTGTCCAGGAGTATCCGGTAGCGTATTGTTCCTGCCACGGGATCGGAAATGGTTTCCATGGAAGTAACAGTACTATTAGTTGTATAAGTATAATCAAGGATACATTCGCCGATGCCGTCCAGTCCGGAGTTAGCAAACAGGTTGAGAGCAGGAAAAGAAGATTTCTGTGCTAAAATTTCCGTTTTCAGAAGTGTGTTCAGGTCACGGTAATTAAGCGCTGCCTCACTGTTGCATCCGTTACCGAGCAGCTCGGGCTCTGCACAGCGTGCCACAGTTATGGGTGTACGGTTATTGAGCGCGTCGTTATAGAGGAACATCATAAAATACTCACCCAGCTTCTGATGAGTTGCCGAGTCCAGTATGTCAAGAGAGAAATAGGTTTCGTTCTGCACGTGGGTTTGCCCTAAGACCACTGGTCCTGACGGGGAAAAAGATACCGGTGTACTGTACAGCGGGTATAAGACCAGGAATGCCGGAGAGGAAGGTGTTTCTTTCAGGAGATAGGCAAGGTTCACATAATCCAGCTGCCAGTAGGCGGTAGTGGCGTTGATATTACCCATTTTCTGGCGGATCAGCGGATTGATCAATGCACTGTAAGGAGAGCCGCCGCCCAGCACCTGAACAGGGGTAATGCTGGTCAGGTCGCCGCCCAGCGAAAGAGCCATCAGCAGGTTCTGCATGCTGACAAGGAAATCGTTGCGTTCGCATTTCGGCTCCAGGTCACAGGTTTTGATATTGAGTGAGGTATAGCCTTCCAGTGAATCTACCTGAATGGAAGTTCCGTTATCGTATTTGATGTATAGCTTAAAAGAATAATATGTCTGCCCGTTGATCAGGGTCAGGTAAGTAGGTTTAAGCGCAGTGATTTCCGTAATATCCGCAAAGGAAAAAGAAGATCCTCCGCTGATGGAAATATTAAATTCGGCAAGTGTTTCCTGCGCGTTTTTCACGGTAGCTTTTATGAGGGAGGAAGAGGCCGTGCCCACCTCGTATTCTGTGGCAGGAATAGCTCCGGTATGGTCGTAATCCTTAACATTGAGAAAGAATCCTGTAAAGGAAGTATAGAGGTTGATGTCTGTCTGGGAGGCGTTAAGCCCTCCGTTTGCAAAAATATCTTTTAGCAGCAGCTCTGTATTGAGTGCCATCGGGCAGGATCCGGTCTGCAGATAATATGACTGGTTGACTGATTGGGGTGCCCCGGCAAGATCCATATAATCGTCTGCGGCGCCAAAGCGTTTGGTTTTATCCGCATACAGCTGATAAGTGCTCAGCTTGCAGGCCTGCAGCGGGTTGACAATTTCCCCGGAGGAGGAGCCTGCGGAGATCACTGCGTTATAAGCAAAGCCGTCGTCCGCGATGCTGAAATTAGTGTTGCCGATACATCCGTTATATCCCAGCAGGTCGGTTCCTGTTGCGTGAATCGACTGGTAAACGGAATGCTCGTGTGTATATGTCTGCTTAAGGCTCAGATAAAGCTGTTTAAGCAATATCCAGTCCATATTGCGGATAGAATCGTTCAGGGCAGGATTAGCTGATACGTCCATACCGAACTCTTTACAGTTTGGAGAATAGCCTACGGAGGAAAGTGCTGTCGGGCAGCGGTTGATCATGGCGGCTACCTCTACTACTGAAAGTGGCTGGTTGGAGTAATCGAAGACAAAATTATTGAATTTGTTTAACACCGAATCTCCGAATCCGTCATATTTTGAAGTGCTGTACACCACAAACGGATCCCATGGTTTGTTTGCTGAATTGGTAAACCAGTTCTCAGGGCGGTCGCTGGGGTTGGAAAAGGTCGTATAGTTACTTTTGATAAATCCTCTCTGAACGGCTTTGTCCCAGGTGTCGGTGCGCATCAGCAGCTCCTCGAAGCTTTCTGAGGTGTAAGTATCCGAAGGATTAACCTTTTGCTTGCGGTCCAGGCAGCTCTCGTAAAATCCGTATTCGGGATGGTAGTACAATAAGCTGTAAGCCCAGGACGTCTGGAAGCTGTCGATAAAATCTTTTACATGCTTTAATTTTTCAGGATACAGAAAGTAAGTGCTGTCCGTACCGTTGATTTCCTCTATGATATCACCTAATGTCAGTGCCTCGGGAACAGAAGAGACAACGGTACTGCCGGATTTCACCACCTGGAGCTGCAGGCGTACCCTTGTGGTCGAATCTTCTCCATAATAACCCGCCGTGAGCACTCCTCCGATCTTCATCTGCGGATGGCGCCAGTCGGCATCTGTTTTTGGAAGCGCATTGGAGGTTTTCAGTACCGAAAGATGCTTCAGGTTGACATTGATCTGTCCGTTCAGCTCGGTGTACTCTGCGTACTGTCCTCCCGGAGTGACATCCGCAAGCAGCATTTCCCGCTGAATGTCACAGTAGGAAAAGGTCTGACACATGGCCTTACATTCGTTCTGCTTTGCAAAAAAGTCGTTTGCCGTTCCGCCACCGGCGATAAAATCTTCCATTGTTCCCAAAAGCACCAGGCAGGAGTCGCAGTCGATCTGCACGTTACAGTCGTCATAGCTGATGGCAGAAGTATACTCATCAATAAATTCGTCAATGGTTTTCAGGCATTTGTTGTAGGTTGTGTCTAAGTATTTATCCAGGTGGGCATATTTAGCCTCGCTGTTCACTGTCAGGGTTTTGCTCAGACGGTAGCTGCCCACGCCGAGGAATACAGAAAAGTTTTCGTGGAGGGAGGAATCGGTGCTCATGCAGGTCGTATAGAAGGTCATCGCTCCCGTGCTGTCTGCCGTAAAGCGGCCTACTCTGCGTTCAAGCCCCATGTTATCCAGAAGATTGCTGCCGCATTCGTCCTCCAGGCGGATCGAAAAGTCATAGATGCAGTCAAAGCAAATACCCGCTTTCAGGCAGCTGTCCTCAAAATTGGAAAAGGACAAGTTGTAATCAAACGTATAATTACCTGCTGTGGAAACGGTGAAGGTCTGATAGAATTCCTTAGCATTGCCTGCTGTACTGAGCAGGTTGGAAAGATCCTTACCTGTCTGCATATCTTTGGTGAACAGCTCAGTTTCAAGGCTGTCACCGGATGCGGAGCTTTCGATTCCCTGCATGTTCAAAGGGACATCTCCTGCCAGAGCTGTTGCCACCACTCTGTCTAAGTTGTCCACATAGCTGACCGATACCTGTCCGTTAGGATCCACTACCATGTTTTTCTGGTAATAGCTGTTATATCCCACCTCGTTTCCGAACAGGCGGCGGATCTGAATGTCGTCCGGAGTTCCGTAATAATAACGGGTCACTTTTCCGCTGTCCAGGTCATAACCTTCTCCCACACCGCTTTGGCGGCGTACACGTCCCGTATTATCATCCGTATATTCCACCTGTGAGTAGGGACGTTTTCCCGCATCGGGGATGTAAGCATTGATGCCTGTCTGATCGGGATTCTGAGGAGAATAATACCGGGAAGCACCACTGGATGTGCTCATAAGGCCTCCGTTGGATGTGCAGGAATTGCTCAGGGTGTCGCCCAGGTCGAAATCCTTGGCTGAAAATTTGCTGCCGTCTTTATCCGACAAGTTGAAATCAGGATAGTATTTCAGGCTGGCAGCCGCCCTGCCCGAACATGGAGAAGGCTCCACCGGTGCCGGAAGGATCTGTATCGCCGCACGTCCCTGGTGATCATAGACAGTTTCGCCGACGATGATATTTCCGTCGGTATTGATGCGTGTGACCATCTGCCGGCTGCGAAGTGTTCCGTCTGCAAATGAAATGACTTCTTTTTGTTTTCCTTCCTCGGCAAAGCTGGCTGTATATTGCCAGTTCACGGTTGGCTCATAGGAAAATGTCTTGTGCAGATAGCTTGAAGACAAAAAGCTGCTCACCGCGCCCGATTCCTGCTCTGACCAGGCACCGTAAACGGTTCTTTCCGGATCGTAGATATCCCTTCCGAGTCCTCGTACACGGTAACATAAGTAACCTCTGTCATAGATCAGGCTGATGTCATAATAATGCCCGTAGGTTCCCACCCGTGTGGAGTTGTTTTTGAAATCGACAAATACGTTGGAAGCGCTTTTGTAAACACCGGGGCTGGCTGCGTAATCATTTACAAAGCTCCACTCAAACTGATATTCTTCGATGCCCAGTTGTGGGCTCCAGTAAACACGCAGGATGTCTGATTTACCGTCACAATCAAGATCGATGAGTGCTGTAGAGTCCACCGTCATTGCTGTTGCCGCATTACTGTAAGCATAATACCGTTCCACAAATAAGTCTAAATCTACAACAAGATTCGCCGGCAGGTCTGTTACCGTGCTTCCGTTTACTTTAATGGCCTCAATAATTACTTTATAGCTGTCAATATTATCAATTCTCAGGGAATGCTCATCGCGTATAACGGATCCGTCGGGTGCGTACTGCAGGGAAAGCTTTGCCGTGGTATCTCCCAGGTAGCTTCCTGCGGACCATTTTTCGATCCGTACAGTGATCTCTACGCCCATGGTGTTGAAATAAGTTGCGTGGTGATGGTCTGCTTTAAAGGTCACATAGCCGAATCTTCTCGGAGTGATATAGGTGCCTGTATTCACCAGAGAGGACGAAACCTGCGCTTCTGCATAAATACTTCCTACCCGCACTGCCGAATCTACTGTTGAGATACGGTTCGTGAAATTATATAAACCGGCCATTACATGACCGTTCACGAATAAAAATAAGCTGATAATTAATAACTTAAACAATTTCATAAGGGACTTATTTTTTTTGTCTTACATCGCTTAATTCAAATCCTTTGTAACCTGCCGCAACAGAGAAGCTGTTTTTGGTTACGGATATATATTTTTCTTTTAGAGGAAAAGCTGTTTTTCCGAAAGAGATCTTCTCAATGATAATCTCCTGAACAGGAGACTCTTTTTCATTTAAGTGATTTTCATCTTCATAATATTCACCTTCTTTATAAAAGAATATGATCTTTTGAAGTACGTTTGATTCTTTGTCAAAATAGTATTGAATAGTTTCAAATTCCATGTTGAGAGAGAAAACATCTACATTATAAACAACAGAACTACCCGACATTTTTTTCTCTATTCTGATCTTTTCCAGAAATTCCTCTTTGACGAAAAAATTGACCGGTTCCTGGTAAGCTTCCGTATCGGTAATGTAGATGATCTTATCGGTACTGTCCACAACGATCCGGTATTCCGGAAGGTTCAGAATTTCAAATTCCGGTGCTTTGTGCGCATAGCTGCTGCCTTTTCTGGAAAACTGCTGAACAAAAGACTCATAAGGTTTCTGCCGGTCATAAACGTAAGTATTCTGCCGGAAAATAATCATGTATTCTTCTGATTTAAACTGCGTTTTGGAGCGTTCCAGCATTTCCAGGAATTCTCTTTTTATGTCACTTTGAGAAAAGGACAGCAAAGCAACAGAAAAACAAAATAAAAAAGTCAGATACAATTTCATTGCTTGAAGGTGTTTTCACGTGTTTCCTGGATCGTCATAATTCCTTTCTCCGTTTCTTTTTTGATACGGATCAGCTTTCCTTCTTCATCGTATTCGTAGATTTTCGCATAGTTTCGTTCATCCAGCTCCGCGATAAGCCGCAATGTCAGCGGATCATACACATACGTGATCATAGAGCTGTTAAACGGATGGATCCGGATATCATCAAAATAAGCGGTTCCTGATGCTGTGAGCAGCTGCAACTCAAAATCACCATCGGAAGGAATAGTGAATATTCCTTCGATTTTCTGCCAGCCGTCTATAATGCTTCCCGAAGGATAGAACTGCTCATTGGTGGAAGCGTTTGGGTGAATGACTTTTATGGAAGGATTTGTATAGCTGGTCACCAATGGAGAAACACCGTCTTCTTTCACCCATGCGGACAAGACATATTTCCCCACAGGCGGATTGAAACGCGGCAGACAGTCAGAGCAAAGTATTTCCGGCTGGAAAATATTAATATCTCCGTGGCTTAGTGCAAGCGTATTGTCACATCCGGACAGTATTACCTTTATAATGTATATTTTACCAAAGACCAGTGAATCCGCTTCCACAGAACCTATAGAAGCATGAGGATATGCCATAGAAGGTTCTTCATATATCAGGTTTGCGGGATTGAGCGCCAGGCAACCGGCACTCAGGTTTTCAAAAGGCCCGTAAAGCTGTACAGTAAAAGCATCTCCGGGGCCTCCTCCTTTGTATGAAAAAACGGAAACCCATTCATTATAATAAGTCGCGTTCGGAGAAAAGTAAGCATAGAAAGTGCTGCTGCCACTTTCACAAGGAATAGCGGCTGCAGGAATATCGGTCTCTGCTTCGATTAGCACAGTGGCATCCGGACACCCTTGTGCTAATAGCTGTTGCAAAGAGAGTATTGCAAAAAATACTGCAAAAAATACTGCAAAAAATAGTTTCATTTTCATAGTCATTAGTTTTGTGGAAGATATTGAACGGTTTTTAACAGTTGACAACCTTCTGCATCTGTGATTTTTACTATTATTTCATAATCTTCACCTGTCAGATTGTTTATATGAAGCATTTTGTTCGTCACATCAAAATTCACAACAGGTATGCCATAAACAATTTCATAATCCAGCTGGATATCTCCGGTACTGTTCAGGATTTCCCATGATTTTTCAACTGTTGACAATTCAAGGTTACATCCCGGTTTCGGGCAGGAAATATCTGAGGAATTAATGGTTACAGGCTGTGCTGCCGTTACCCGGATACTGTTTCTCCCGGTGTGAGCATTGCCGGATTTGTCCATAGGGCTGACAGTTCCGTTGGAAGAGCCGCAAGCTGAAATATCATCTTCGAAATGGAAGTTGATATGCTCTTTCAGGCTGGCATTCACCACGGCAGAAGTCTGTAATGTATTATTAAAGCTGTAAGCCGTTGAGCTGTATCTGCCGATAGCGTCTTTCGTTTCCAGTGTCGTTCCGTTTGGCCCGAACTGTGTCACTTCCGAAACAAAGGTCCAGTTGGCAGGATTTACTTCCCATTTGCTTCCGTTCAGATAATAATACGGAGTGTAAGAAGCAAAGACACCATCCTTGCGGATGTTTGTATTTCCGTTGTAATTGGACTGCACGCGGTCTGTCAGATGGGTGAATGACCTGGATGGCCTCCAGAATCCTTTTGTTCCCATGACAAACGGATTGGTAGTATAAGTCGGATCGCCCGGACGGATGCATTCACAGTAAGTGCTCCAGTGCTGGGAAAATTCAATCGCACTTGCGTTCAGCACTTTCGAATAGTTGTTGTATTTAATTCTGGGAATCGGATTGGACATGCTGGTCAATGTCGCCATCGGTTCTGTTTGCTTATTCTTTCTTCCTGAACGGATAATGGTCAGCGTGGCATTGCTTAGGGAAACAGGATCTCCCTGCTTGTTAATGATCTTTATATTATCCTGGTTCACTTCTGACACCCAGCCGATAATATTGGTATTTCCTGAGATTATCGCTAATTCATCACCTTCCGTAAATGTTGCCGGAGCATTATTCCAGCTCATCGTTCCCGAGGAAATATTTACGCCGGTCTTATATGTATCCAGGTTTTTATAGGCCATTCCCATATTCTCGTATTTCCAGTAGGCAGGATACGTCACATTATAGATGCTGTCATTGAAATTATTGATGGTTTGTGTGATCAGCGGCTGCCCTGAATTAGCATCGTAAACCAGGTTATTGGTTTCTATGGAAGCGCCGTTTTCTGTTGCTTTGGTCTTCTGCAGGATACCGAAC
>Ga0222419_100743_pt1 | contig 19524 bp, 17 predicted proteins | sample 1B20Ametagenome_FD_182474 | JGI IMG/M metagenome (GOLD analysis project Ga0222419, IMG submission 182474) | Enriched microbial communities from leaf-cutter ant dump, University of Wisconsin, Madison, United States - 1B20A (version 2) | ecosystem: Environmental > Terrestrial > Nest > Insects nest... | reverse complement strand
CAACGCCGGCGGCCACCCGCGTGCTGGTGGTGGACAACGACCCGGCGGCGCTGGCCGGGTTGGCCGCGCTGCTGCGCGGCTGGGGCTACGAGGTGGCCGAGGCGGGCGGCGATGCCGGCGCGGTGGCGACCATGCAGGCCGCCCCGGCGGCGCTGTGGCTGTTCGACTACAACCTGGACGATGGCGACACCGGCACCGCCCTGCATGCGCGCCTGACCGGGCGCTTCGGCGCGCGGCCGACGCTGATCCTCAGTGCCGACGACAGCCTCGCCACCCGCCGCGAGGTGCTGGAGCAGGGCCTGACCCTGCTGCACAAGCCGGTGCGGCCGTTGGCGCTGAAATCGATCCTCGACCGCCTGCTGGCCGCGCGCGCGGCGGCGAAGGCACCGGTGGAGTGATTCTTGCCCTTCTCCCTTCGGGAGAAGGTGCCCGAAGGGCGGATGAGGGGCGAGCGGAGTCCATGATGGTTGAACCATCGTGACTCCGTTTGCCCCTCACCCCAACCCTCGCTCCGCGCCCCGGCCCTCGTGTTGCCGCGAGGGCGCTGTGCTGACCGCGAACCAGTGGTTCGCAAGCGGCCGTCACCGCCCCGATGGGAGAGGGGCTCTGAAACTTTGCGCTTAATCCGGCGTGGTCATCTGCGCCAGGCCGACGTCGGCCAGCCGCGTGATCAGCTTTTCCAGCACCTGCTCTTCCTCGTCGGTCAGCACCGACATCAGCTTGCGGGTGATCTCCATCACCATCGGCGCCACCGTCTCGTACACCTCGAACCCGGCCGCCGACAGCGCCAGCACCGAGCGGCGGCGGTCGTCGCCGTGGGTTTCTCGCTTGATGAAGCCGCGCTCCAGCAAGCGCGCCACCGCGCGGCTGACCGCGACCTTGTCCATCGCCGTGCGGTCGGACACTTCGCTAGCCGACGAGCCCGGGTACAGCGCCAGGATGGTGATCACCCGCCATTCGGGAATCGACAGGCCGTAGCGCTCGCCGTACAGCCGGGCGATGTTGCTGCTGACCCGGTTGGACAACACGCTGATGCGGTAGGGCAGGAACTGCTCGAGGTCGAGCAGCACGTGCGAAGCGCGGAAGCTGGTGGACTTGCTGTATTCGGAAGAGCTCATGTTGCACTGCACCTTGATGGTCGTTTCATGTGAAACTACAACTCTTGATTCTGATCCGCATCGCGGACCCCCTTTGATCCCCCTCGTCGCCGCCCCCCGGCGGTGGCGGCCCACGTTTCCGGAGGCCAGCCATGAACATCCACGTCCCCGCCGCATCCGGCACGCCCGACCCGGGCATGCAGGTCACCACCTTCGAGAACCCGATGGGCATCGACGGCTTCGAGTTCGTCGAGTTCGCCGCACCGGCCGGGCAGGCTGACCGGCTGCACGACTACTTCCGGAACATGGGATTCACTGCCGTACTGCGACACCGGCAGCGTGCTATTACGGTATACCGTCAAGGCGGCGTCAACTTCCTTGTCAACGAGGAGCCGGATTCCTTCGCCGCCGCCTTCGCCGCCAAGCACGGCCCCTGCGCCTGCGGCTTCGCCATCCGCTTCCGCAAGCCTGCCGCCGAAGTGCTGGCCGCGGCGCTGGAAAACGGCGCCGAGCAGCACGCCGAACTGGCCGACACCCGCGCGGTGCCGGCCCCGGTGATCAAGGGCATCGGCGACTGCATGCTGTACCTGGTGGACCGCTACGGCGCGGCCGGCAGCATCTATGACGCCGACTACGCGCCGATCGAGGGCGCCGGGCAGAACCCGGCCGGCTTCGGCCTGACCTTCATCGACCACCTGACCCACAACCTGTACCTGGGCAACATGCAGCAGTGGTCGGACTATTACGAGCGGCTGTTCAACTTCCGCGAGATCCGCTACTTCGACATCAAGGGCGCCAAGACCGGGCTGGTGTCCAAGGCGATGACCGCGCCGGACGGCATCGTGCGCATCCCACTCAACGAGTCCTCCGACCCGAAGAGCCAGATCAACGAATACCTCGACGCCTACAACGGCGAGGGCATCCAACACATCGCCTGCTTCACCGACAACATCTACGACACCGTGGAGGCGATGCGTGCGCGCGGCATCGAGTTCCTGGACACGCCGGATACCTATTTCGACGTGGTCGACCTGCGCATTCCGGACAATGGCGAGGACGTGGAGCGCCTGCGCCGGAACAAGATCCTGATCGACGCAGACCCGGAGACCAAGCAGCGCAAGCTGCTGCAGATCTTCACCCAGAACTGCATCGGCCCGATCTTCTTCGAGATCATCCAGCGCAAGGGCAACGAAGGCTTCGGCGAAGGCAACTTCCAGGCGTTGTTCGAGAGCATCGAGCGCGACCAGATGAAGCGCGGCGTGCTGTAAGGTTTTGAGCCCCTCTCCCCCGCAAGGGGACTTCCTTCGGTCGCCGACGGGAGAGGGGCTTTCAAGAGCTTGTGGACAGACAGGTCGGTCATGAACAACAACGGTTACCAATCCGGCTTCGGCAACGAATTTGCCACCGAGGCGATCCCCGGCACTCTGCCGGAAGGCCGCAACTCGCCGCAGCGAGTGGCATACGGCTTGTATGCGGAGCAGTTGACGGGCACGGCGTTCACCGCACCGCGGCATGCCAACCGGCGCAGCTGGCTGTACCGGATCCGGCCGGCGGCGGTGCATCAGCCGTTCCAGCCGCTGGCGCACGCCACTTTCCACAATCGTTTCGACGAGGCGCCGGCCACGCCGAACCAGTTGCGCTGGAATCCGCTGCCGTTGCCGCAGGAACCCACCGATTTCGTCGATGGCCTGGTGACCCTGGCCGGCAATGGCGGGCCGGCGGCGATGAGCGGCATCGGCATTCATCTGTATGCGGCCAACCGCTCGATGCAGCGTCGTTTCTTCTACGACGCCGATGGCGAGTTGCTGATCGTGCCGCAGCAAGGGCGGTTGCGGCTGGCCACCGAGCTGGGCGTGATCGAGCTGGAGCCGCAGGAGATCGCGGTGATCCCGCGTGGCGTGCGTTTCCGGGTGGATCTGCTTGACGACACGGCGCGTGGCTATGTCTGCGAGAACTTCGGTGCGATGTTGCGGCTGCCGGACCTCGGCCCGATCGGTTCGAACTGCCTCGCCAACGCGCGTGATTTCCTCACGCCGCGGGCGGCGTACGAGGATGTCGAGGGTGATTTCCAGCTGGTGGCCAAGTTCCAGAGCGGGTTGTGGGCGGCGGAGATCGATCACTCGCCGCTGGACGTGGTCGGCTGGCATGGCAACTACGCACCGTACAAATACGATCTGCGCCGCTTCAACACGATCGGCTCGATCAGCTACGACCATCCCGATCCATCGATCTTCACCGTGCTGACCTCGCCCAGCGACACCGCCGGCACGGCCAACATGGATTTCGCGATCTTCCCGCCGCGCTGGCTGGTGGCGCAGGACACCTTCCGGCCGCCCTGGTTCCACCGCAACGTGGCCAGCGAGTTCATGGGTCTGATCGCTGGCGTCTACGACGCCAAGGCCGAAGGCTTCGTGCCCGGTGGCGCCTCGCTGCACAACTGCATGAGCGGCCACGGTCCGGACAAGGCGACTTTCGACAAGGCTTCCGCCGCCGATCTGTCGAAGCCGGACGTGATCACCGGCACCATGGCCTTCATGTTCGAGACGCGCATGGTGATCCGCCCGACCCGGCAGGCGCTGGACGCACCGCAACTGCAGCACGATTACTACCAGTGCTGGCAGGGGCTTGAGCGGAACTTCGATCCGGACAGCCGGGCGTGACGCGGTACCTCGCCGGTCTGGCCGTCTGTCTGCTGCTGGCCGGTTGCGGCCGCAGCGGGCAGCCGGCCGCATCGACCATGGCAGATGCGCCGGCAATCAAGCCGGTGACCAGCGCTGCGCTGAAAGAATCAGTGGCACGCTACGACGGCTATGGCGCGGTGCGCCTGGGCATGGATGAAGCAAGCTTCGACCAGGCCTGGGATGGGACGTTGGAGGGTGCGGCTGACGCCGACTCGACCTGCTTCTACAAGCGGACCGTCGCAGCCACGTCCCCGGCAACGCCAGGCTTCATGTTCGAGGATGGCCACTTCGTGCGCTACGACGTCACCAGCACCGAAGCAACTGCGCCGGGCGGTGGCAAGGTCGGCATGGACGAGGCACGGGTCCGCAGTCTGTATGGCGACGCTGTGCAGGCGCAGCCGCACAAATACGTTGATGGCGCGAAGTACCTGCGCATTGCCTCGCCACAGGGCCCGGGCGTGTTGCTGTTCGAGACCGACGGCCAGGGCACGGTCACCCGCTGGCGGGTAGGCGTGCCGCCGCAGATCGACTATGTCGAGGGTTGCGGCTGAAACCCGGCCGGCGATCATCGACATCCTGATGTCTTTTCCATACCGATTCCGGAGTACCCGATGAAACTTGCAAGTCTCAAGGAAGGCGGCCGCGACGGCACGCTGATCGTGGTCAGCCGCGACCTCACCCGTGCGGTGAAGGCCGCCGGCGTCGCACCGACGCTGCAGGCGGCGCTGGACGACTGGTCGAACACCGCGCCGCGACTCAACGCGCTGTCCGATGCGCTCAACGCCGGCAGTGCCGATGGCGCCTTCGAGCTGGACATGCAGGCGCTGGCCTCGCCGCTGCCGCGTGCCTATGAATTCGTCGATGGCAGCGCCTATCTGCCGCACGTCGAGCGCGTGCGACGCGCCCGTGGCGCCGAGGTGCCGGAATCGTTCTACACCGATCCGCTGATGTACCAGGCCACCAGCGCCGGCTTCCTCGGCCCGCGTGATCCGGTGGTGGTACCCAGCGAGGAGTTCGGCATCGATCTGGAAGCCGAAGTGGTGGTGGTCACCGACGACGTGCCGATGGCGGCCACGCCGGAGCAGGCGTCCAGCCACATCCAGCTGGTTGGCCTGGTCAACGACGTGTCGCTGCGTGGCCTGATTCCCGGCGAGCTGGCCAAGGGCTTCGGCTTCCTGCAGAGCAAGCCGCGTTCGGCGCTGTCGCCGGTGCTGGTGACCCCGGACGAGCTGGGTGACGCCTGGCAGGGCGACAAGCTGCACCTGCCGATGCGTACCTGGCTCAACGGCCAGTGGTTCGGCGAGGCCGAGTGCGGCGTGGACATGCAGTTCAACTTTGCCCAGCTGGTGGCGCACGCGGCCAAGACCCGTCCGCTGACCGCCGGCACCATCGTCGGCTCCGGCACCATCGCCAACGAGGACACCAGCAAGGGCGCGTCCTGTCTGGCCGAGCAGCGCACCGTGGAAACCCTGCGTGACGGCAAGCCGACCACGCCGTTCCTGAAGTTCGGCGACCGCCTGAAGATCGAGATCACCGACGCCGCCGGCAAGTCGATCTTCGGTTCGATCGAGCAGCAGGTCGAGTCGCTGGTGCGCTGAGCCGGCACTTGTCCTCCGGCCCTCTGCGGTAACTTGCCGCGGCGGGCCTGCAAATTGACCCGGATCAAGGCACGCGGGCGAACATGTCGACAGACTCGCCCGCATGGTCACTCCCGTCACCCCACCCGAATTCGATCCGGCGCTGATCGCCCGCTACGACGTGGCCGGTCCGCGTTACACCAGCTATCCGACCGCGCCCCGGTTCCATGCCGAATTCGACGAGACGGCGTTGCGCACGGCCATTCGCATTTCCAACGAGGAGCCGATCCCGCGCCCGCTGTCGCTGTATGTGCACGTGCCGTTCTGCATGAGCCCGTGTTTCTACTGCGGCTGCAACCGGGTGATCACCCGGGATGTGGCACAGGCCGATCGTTACCTCGAACGGCTGTATCGCGAGATCGGCCTTGTCGCGCCGCTGTTCGACCGCGACCGGCCGGTACGCCAGCTGCATTTCGGCGGTGGCACGCCGAACTTCCTCGATGCGCCGCGGATGCGTGAACTGATGGAGTCGCTGGCACGGCACTTCAGTTTCAGCCATGAGGCGGCGCGTGAATACGGCATCGAGATCGATCCGCGTTATGCCGACGGGGACTACGTGCGTGAACTGGGCGAGCTGGGTTTCAACCGGGTTTCGGTGGGCATCCAGGATTTCGATCCCGAGGTGCAGAAGGCGGTCAACCGGATCCAGAGCTTCGAGCAGACCCGCGACGTGATCGATGGCGCACGCGCTGCCGGGTTCCGTTCGGCCAGCGTCGACCTGATCTATGGCCTGCCGCGGCAGAGCCTGGACGGTTTCAGCCGTACCCTGGATCAGGTGGTGGCGCTGAATCCGGATCGCGTGGCGGTTTACGGCTACGCCCACCTGCCGGAGATGTTCAAGCCGCAGCGGCAGATCGACGCAGCGGAACTGCCCGACGCGGCCACCCGGCTGGCCCTGTTCGGCCGGGCGCTGGAACGTCTCGGCGAGGCGGGCTACGTCTACATCGGCATGGATCATTTTGCCCGTGCCGACGACGAGCTGGCGCTGGCCCAGCGTAGCGGCACCCTGCAGCGCAATTTCCAGGGCTACTCGACCCACGGCGACTGCGACATCGTCGGCCTCGGGGTCAGCGCGATCGGCCGCATCGGCGACAGCTACAGCCAGAACGCGCGCGACCTGATCGGTTATCACGCGGCGCTGGATGCGGGCCATCTGCCGGTGGCACGTGGCCTGCAGCTGGACGAGGATGATCTGATCCGGCGCGCCCTGATCAATCAGCTGATGTGCCATGGCGAGCTGGACAAGAAGGATTTCGGCGCGCATTACCGATTGTTGTTCGACGAATACTTCGTGCGCGAACGGCAGCGCCTGGCTCCGCTGGTGGCTGACGGTCTGGTGCAGGAAGACGAGCGGATGCTGCGGGTCACCTCGCGGGGGCGGCTGCTGTTGCGTATCATCGCCATGTGCTTCGATGCCTATCTGGGCGACGCGGCGCAAGCTCCGCGATATTCGCGCGTGATATGACCCTCGCGCCCTACCGGCAGTCCTTCACATCATGCAATCCAAGTACCAGGCAGGTCGCCTGCCCGAGCCGCCCAACCCGATTGCCGACGACGGCGACGAAACCCGTTTCTGTGGTACCTGTGCGTTCTCCAGCGCCTGCATCGCGGCGGGGTACGACAAGCCCGAACTGGTCGAGTTGCAGTGCCTGGTCGAGCATGTCGGGCCGTTCCGCACCGGTGAGCACGTCTTCCGTACCGGCGATCCGTTCCGGGCGATCTTCGCGGTGCGCAGCGGCACGGTGAAGACCCGCATGATCGACAAGGAGGGCCGCGAGCAGGTGCTCGGGTTCTATCTGCCGGGTGAGGTGATTGGCCTCAACGCGATCTATCCCGAGCACTTCCCGTGCGATGCGGTGGCGCTGGACACGGCATTTTTCTGCCGCTTCTCGTTCCCAGCGATGAGCGCGCTGGCGTCGCGCGTGCCGGCCGTGCAGCAGCATCTGTTCCGCATGCTCAGCAAGGAGCTGGGCACCGCCAGCCTGCTGGCCGGCGACCACAGCGCCGACGAGCGCGTGGCCGCGTTCCTGATGGATCTGGCGCATCGCTACGCGGTGCGCGGGTTTTCCGGCACCCAGTTCCGGCTGAGCATGTCGCGCGGCGACATCGCCAACTACCTGCGGCTGGCGGCCGAGACAGTCAGCCGCGTGCTCAGCCGCTTCCGTGCGCAGAAACTGATCCAGATCGAAGGGCGCGAACTGCGGCTGCTGGAGCCGGAAAAACTGCGCGTGATCGGACAGGCACTGCTGCCGGAATGAGGCTGCGCAAGCCGGAAAACCGGTAACGGATTCAACACTGCAAGCGCCGGCACAAGTGCCGGCTCCTGCTCGGACAGGATGTCCGAACAGCGCGAAAGTGGGGTGGCCTTCTCTTTGGTTACTTTCTCTTTGGCCACGCAATGAGAAAGTAACTCGCCCTCCGAAGGAGGACGAAACGCTCTTGATCTTGCTTTTGAAGCTCTGGCTTTGGCTTCAAAGCCTCAAAAGCATCGCCTGCAAGCAAGCTCCTACAAGACATCGTCCGCAAGCAGACTCCTGCCGTTCCTCGTGCACACGGCATGCAGCACCACGGCAGCGGCCAGTACCCGCCCCGCGTGTTTTCCACGCTGACCCAGATCAATGCCCAAGCCACTGCCGGCATGCCACGATGGCGAATCGTTCTCATTCGAGCCATTGCCATGTCCGAGCAGGGATCTCCGGTACCGAAAGCCGCCACCTTCGCGGAATTGCCAGCGCTGCTGGCATCGGCGCCGCACCGGGTGCTGTTCCTGGCCGGCGCGGTGACTGTATTGCTGAGCATGGCGTGGTGGGCGGTGGAGCTGAGCTGGATGTCCGGGCTGTTGCCGATGGCATGGCCGCAACCGACGATCCCACCGGCTTACGCACACGGCATGCTGATCCAGTACGGCGTGTTTCCGCTGTTCATGTTCGGCTTCCTGTTGACGGTGTTCCCGCGCTGGCTGAACCGGCCGGCACTGGCCAGCGTGCAGTACGTGCCGGTGGCCGGCTGCATCTTCAGTGGTTACGTGCTGGCCAGTATCGGCCTGTTGAACCTGCCCTGGCTGCTCCGCCTCGGCATGGTGTTGATGCTGGCCGGCTATCTGCTGGGCATCGGCACGTTGGCGCGGGTGCTGCTTGCAGCAAGCCCGCGGATCGCTCATGCCAAATCATGTCTGCTGGCGCTGTGCCTGGGCGCGTTCGGGCTGGTGCTGTTCATCGCCTGGTTGAGTGGTGCGCCTGCCGACTGCGCGCAATTGGCGATCCGCCTCGGTACGTTCGGCCTGCTGTTGCCGGTCTATTTCAGCGTGACCCATCGGATGCTGCCGTTTTTCAGCGGCAACGTGGTGCCGGGTTACCGGGTGGTCCGGCCTCGCTGGAGCCTGCCACTGGTGTGGGTGCTGTTGCTGGCGCACTTGCTGCTGGACTGGCGCGGCGCACTGGGCTGGCTGTGGCTGGTGGACGTGCCGCTGGCGCTGGTGTTCGCGTGGCATGCGCTGGCCTGGCAACCGTGGAAGGCGATGCGGCCTGGCCTGCTGGCGGTACTTCATCTGGCCTTTGCCTGGCTGCCGATAGCTTTCACGCTGTATGCGGTGCAGGACGTGATCTATGCCACCACCGGCCGCCTGTTGTTCGTCAGGGCGCCATTGCATGCGCTGGCGATCGGCTATTTCGGTTCGATGCTGGTGGCGATGGTGACCCGGGTGACCCAGGGCCATTCGGGCCGGCCATTGCAGATGGGAGCGGTGGCGTGGCTGTGTTTCGGCCTGCTGCAGGTGGTGGTGCTGGTGCGCCTTCGGGCGGAGTTCGGTGGTGGCGAGGGCTTCAATCCTTGGCTGTGGCTGGTGGTGGCCGGGTACGGCTGGCTGCTGGCTTTCCTGCCATGGGTGCTGCGCTCGGCGTGGATCTACCTGACGCCGCGCAAGGACGGCAGGCCGGGTTGAGCTCGCTCGTGTGGCACGGTGACGCAGAAGCCGTGCAACGCATCGCATTTTGACCCAGATCAAAAGTTCGTCATGGCGTTACCCTAGTCTGGCAACAGTACCCAGGGAGAGCGTCATGAAACGTCTGTACCTCTATATCACTGCTGCAACATGGCTCATGCTGGCGGCCTGCTCCAGCAAGCCGGCCGCGCCGGAACAACCGGCGGCTACCCCCTCCACTTCCACCTCGGTGGCTTCCGAACGTGGTGATTTCGGTCCGCCGCAGGGCGAGCCGATCCATGCGGTGCTGACCAGCCCGCCCCATGTGCCGCCACCGATCCATCGCGACTATCCGGCCAAGGTGATCGTTGAACTGGAAGTGGTGGAGAAGGAGATGCCGATCTCCGAAGGCGTCAGCTACACCTTCTGGACCTTCGGTGGCACCGTGCCCGGCAGCTTCATCCGCGTGCGCCAGGGCGATACGGTGGAGTTCCATCTGAAGAACGCGCCGGACAGCAAGATGCCGCACAACATCGACCTGCACGGCGTGACCGGTCCCGGTGGCGGCGCGGCGTCGAGCTTCACCGCGCCGGGGCATGAGTCACAGTTCACCTTCAAGGCACTCAACCAGGGCATCTACGTGTACCACTGCGCCACCGCGCCGGTGGGCATGCACATCGCCAACGGCATGTACGGCCTGATCCTGGTCGAGCCGCCGGAAGGGCTGAGCCCGGTCGACCACGAGTACTACGTGATGCAGGGCGACTTCTACACCACCGGCAAATACCGGCAGAAGGGCCTGCAGCCGTTCGACATGGAAAAGGCGATCGACGAGAACCCGACCTACGTGCTGTTCAACGGCAAGGAAGGCGCGCTCACCGGCGACAACGCGCTGGCCGCGAAAACCGACGAGACGGTGCGCCTGTTCGTCGGCAACGGCGGCCCGAACCTGGTGTCCAGCTTCCACCTGATCGGTGAGATCTTCGACAAGGTGCAGCCCGAGGGCGGCACGCATCCGCAGGAGAACGTGCAGACCACGCTGATCCCTGCCGGTGGCGCCGCGATCGTGGAATTCCGCACCGATGTGCCGGGCAGCTACGTGCTGGTCGACCACTCGATCTTCCGCGCCTTCAACAAGGGTGCGCTGGGCATCCTCAAGGTGGATGGCCCGGAGGACAAGTCGATCTATTCCGGCAAGGAGGTCGATTCGGTCTACCTTGGTGATCGTGCCGAGCCGAACCTGCAGGCGGTGAGTACCGCGGCCAAGGCACATGCGGCGGGCACGCTGACCGAGGAGGAACAGATCGCGGCCGGCAAACAGCTGTTCACCGGTACCTGCTCGGTCTGCCATCAGGACAATGGCGAGGGTCTGCCCAACGTGTTCCCGCCGCTGGCCAAGTCGGACTATCTGGCGGCCGATCCGAAGCGGGCGATGACCATCGTCACCCACGGCCTGACCGGCAAGATCACCGTCAACGGCCACGAGTACGACTCGGTGATGCCGCCGATGGCCCAGCTCACCGACGACGAGGTGGCGAACATCCTCACCTACGTGCTGAACAGCTGGGGCAATCCGGGTGGCCGCATCACCAAGGAGGAAGTGGCCAAGGCACGTGCCGAGGCCGGTCCGGCAACGGCGGCGGAGCATTGAGATGAGCGTGCCGGTATCAATCCGGTGGGCGGCCCGGGTGGCGAAAGCTGCCCGGGCCGCGACGTCCGCCATGCTCAGCCGTGGTTGGCTGGCTTCCGTGATGGTCGGCTCGATGCTGGCGTTTCCGGTGTTCGCGGCGGACTACGTCGCATTGCCGGGCGGCAGTTTCAACAGCGTGCTGCCCGCCGATGGCGAGGCGGCTGCGGCGCAGATCGCGCCGTTCCGCCTGCGTACCGCACCGGTCACCAACGCCGAGTTTCTGGCCTTCGTGCAGAGCCACCCGCAGTGGCGGCGTGACAAGGTTGCCAGCATCCTCGCCGACGCGCGTTATCTCACCCACTGGGCCGATCCCGGCACGCTGGGCGACGAGGCTTTGCCGGAACAGCCGGTGACCCGCGTCTCCTGGTTTGCCGCCCAGGCCTATTGCGAGAGCGAGCAGGCACGATTGCCGAGCTGGTACGAATGGGAATTCGCGGCGGCGGCCGACGCCACGCGCCGCGATGCCCGCGACGATCCGGCCTGGCGCGAGAGCATCCTGGGCTGGTACTCGCGCCCATCCAATGCACCGCTGCCGGACGTCGGCGGCGCTTCCAACATCTATGGCGTGCGCGACCTCAACGGTCTGGTGTGGGAATGGGTCGACGACTTCAACGCGCTGATGGTGGCTAGCGACAGCCGTGACCAGAATGATCCCGACATCCTGAAATTCTGCGGCGCCGGTGCGCTGAGCCTGCAGGAGAAGGACAACTACGCGGTGCTGATGCGCATCGCCATGCTGTCCGCGCTGAAGGCCGCCGACACCACCAACAATCTGGGCTTCCGCTGCGCGAAGTCCGAATGAGGAGGCTGCGATGAAACACTTCCTGTCCGTGTTGGCGGTGCTGGGGCTGCTGTTCGTCGGCACTGTCCGGGCGGATACCCCACTGCCCGGCGACTCGGTCTATCAGTTGCCGGTGCAGCTCACCGATCAGGATGGCCGCTCGCAGCCATTGGCCGCGCATCGTGGCCGCCCGCAGCTGGTCACCATGTTCTACAGCTCGTGTCAGATGGTTTGCCCGATGATCATCGATACCATGCGGCTGACCCGCAACGCGCTGGATCCGGCGGTGCGCTCGCGCATCGACCTGCTGGCGGTGAGTTTCGATCCGCAGCGTGATGATGTCGCCACGCTGCGCGACTACGCCGACAAGCGCAAGCTCGATTCGAAGATATGGACCCTGGCCCGCGCCGAGCCTGCGCAGGTGCGCCAGCTTTCCGGCGTGCTCGGCCTGCAATACCGGCAACTGCCCGACGGCGAATTCAACCACAGCAGCGAATTGATCCTGCTCGATGCCGACGGCCGCATCGCCGCCCGCACCACCGTGATCGGTCGCCTCGACCCGGCCTTCGTCGAAGCCATCGGCGAGGTGGCCGCCGCACGTAACTAGCGTAGGGCGGGCATCGCCCGCGCCGCAGGGTTGGAGTCTGCGCAAAGAGCCGCGGGCAGTGCCCGCCCTACGCGACTGCTCGACGCCGGTGGCCGCATCGCCGCCTGTACCACCGTGATCGGCCGCCTCGACCCGGCCTTCGTCGAAGCCATCGGCAAGGTTGTTGTTGCACGCAACTAGCGTAGGGCGGTCATCGCCCGCGCCGCGGGGTTGGAGTCTGCGCAAAGAGCCGCGGGCAGTGCCTGCACTGCGCGACTGCTCGACGCCGATGGCCGCATCATTGCCTGTACCACCGTGATCGGCCGCATCGCTCCGGCCTTCGTCGAAGCCATCGGCGAGGTTGTTGTTGCACGCAACTAGCGTAGGGCGGTCATCGCCCGCGCCGCAGGGTTGGAGTCTGCGCAAAGAGTCGCTGGCAGTGCCTGCCCTGCGCGACTGCTCGACGCCGGTGGCCGCATCGCCGCCTGTACCACCGTGATCGGCCGCCTCGACCCGGCCTTCGTCGAAGCCATCGGCAAGGTTGTTGTTGCACGCAACTAGCGTAGGGCGGGCATCGCCCGCGCCGCGGGGTTGGAGTCTGCGCAAAGAGCCGCGGGCAGTGCCCGCCCTATGTGAAGACCGTTGCCGCGCAGAGGGCGCTGGCGGGCGATGCCTTTCGCCCCATCCAGCGGCGAGTTGTCACACCACCCCATTTCGTGATTCCGGCCTGACCGGGGTCAAGTCCCGCGGCATGCCTGCTGCCCAGACTGCGCCCATCCAAAGGGAGAGCAAGCGATGAAAAGCATGTACGGGATCCTGGCCCTGGCCTGCCTGCTTGGCGGTACCGCCATCACGCCGCCGCTGCATGCGCAGGCCACGGCGTCGGGTGATGCGCCGCTGCAGCTGGAATGGGATGCGCGGCTGCGCCATGAGCGGGTCGACGACGACGGCTTCGCCCGTGATGCACGCGCCGATACCTTGCGCCTGCGTCTTGGCCTGCGCGCCAACTTCGGCCATGGCTGGGGCGGTCTGCTCGAAGGCACCGGCGTGGCTGCTGCCGGCAGTCGCTACAACAGCGGCGCCAACGGCCACGTCCAGTATCCGGGTATCACCGACCCGAAGGGCAGCGAGCTGGGCCAGGCCTGGCTGGGCTGGCGTGACGACGCCTTCAGCGCCACCGTCGGTCGCCAGCGCCTGCTGCTGGACAATCAGCGCTGGGTCGGCAACAGCGGTTGGCGTCAGCATGAGCAGACCTATGACGCGATCGACCTGCAGTGGCATCCGCTGGCCAGGCTGGCGCTGCGCTATGACTGGCTCGATCGCGTGCACCGCGTGGCCGGGCGCGATGCGCGTGATTCGCTGGCACGCGAGCGCCGGCTCGACGCCCACTTGTTCAACGCCGCCTGGACCGAAGGCACGCAGCAATGGGCCGGCTACGCCTACCTGCACCAGGACCGCGACGTGGCCAGCGCCTCCAGCGCCACCTACGGCCTGCGCTGGAGCGGCAACGCGCTGCACGACGGCCAGGGTCCGAGCTGGATCCTGGAGGCCGCACGCCAGCGCGACCACGCCGACAATCCGCAGCACTTCGCGCACAGCTACTGGTTGCTGGAGCCGGCGTGGACGGTGCAGGGGATCACCGCGAAGCTGGGCTGGGAGCATCTGGGCGGCAATGGCCGGCATGCCTTGCAGACGCCGCTGGCGACCTTGCACGCGTTCAATGGTTGGGACGACCAGTTCAACGTCACCCCGCCCGGTGGCCTGGAAGACCGCTACGCCAGCCTCGCCGGCAAGTTGGCCCGTCACGGCGCAGCCGCGGACATCGGCTGGGCGGTGGCCTGGCACGATTACCGCGCCGACCACGGCGGCCGCTACGGAAGCGAGTGGGATGCCTCGCTGAGCTTCCCGTTGGCGACTGGTTTGAGCGGCCTGGTCAAAGTGGGTGATTACCGCGCCGATGGCTTCGGCCACGACAGCACCAAGGTGTGGCTGCAGTTGGAGTGGCATGGCCAGCAGGCGTTGCTGCGTTAGAGCGGCCCGGAAGAGCGACGGGCCATCGTGGTCCGCACTTTTTGAACGAGTGACGCAGGTCGGGCACTGCCCGACATCGGTGATGCCGTGCGCCCACATCTGAACCGCAGTGAGGCCGCATGCCATGGCGGGCATTGCCCGCCCTGCGACAGAGACGTGGGCAGGAGCCCGCTCGCTGGCGACGCCTTTGAAGCTTCAGAGCCAGAGCAGGCGGCTTGTGGTGGGGCGGGAGTTTCGATGGGTGACGGTGCAGCGGAACGCTGTGGCGCCTGACCAGGATCACGCGGTCGCGCCAAATGCTGCGCGAGTCTGGCTTGTGGGCACGCCTGCGTGAGCAGGCGATCGGCCCTTTGCGCGATGCGCGGGTGGTCGATGGCAATGATCCCGGCAGGCTGGTGTTACGGCATCAGGAGGCAGGGCCGGCGCAATTGGGGCTGATGCTCAAGAAGGGCTTCATCGCCTCAGAGTGTGACAGTGCGGCCCGTGATGGCGGGATTGGCCGCCATGCGTCGATTTTCTGGATGACGACGCGACCGGCGTCGGGATGGCACCGGGAAACATCATGAGAATGACGGCATGGGCACGGCATGCGTTTCGATGCGGCATGGTCATCGCGCCGTGCGTGTTGGCGATGGGTTGCGTCAGTCGCGAAGAGGCCGCTTTCCGCTCTGCCTCCGAAGCCTGGAGCTGCCCGCGCGAGGAGCTTTCGGTCACGCCGATCGACAACGTGACGATGGGCGAACTGGAACTGCAGGCGCTGCCGCCGTCCGTGCCGCCGTCCGAGGTGCAAGCCGATCCCGCCCGTCTGGCGATCTGGAACAAGGCGCAGGAAAAGGCGCGCAGGAGCGTGTTGTTTCACGCCAAAGACTTCGCGCTGTTCCACGTCGATGGCTGTGGCCACGCCGTCGACTACGCCTGCTATTGCCCACCGGTCGGGAATTCATCGCACGGCCCTTGGCAGGAGCAGTGCCATTGCGAGGATCCGCCATCACCGATCCCGCGTTGACGGTTTGTCGCAGGTGCGTGGCGGCATGTGTCCGGCTGACCTGGATCAGCCGCAAGGCGCGGGTGGCGCGCTAGCATGCCTTCCGTTCGCGGCAATGGCGCCGCTCGCGGAGGCATGGACATGAAGCCGGTCGGAATCGTCATCACACTGGCGTGTGCACTGGGACTTGGCACTGCAGCGCAGGCATCGCCACAGCATGTCCACGAACACCATGCGGCAACTGTCGCTGCCGCGCCAGCACCGGCAAAGCGCTGGACACCCGACGCCTCGCTGCGCGAGGGCATTCGGCGTGCGTACGTGGCGGTGGACGAATTGCGCCATTACGAGATGGGCCACATGGACGCGACGATGGCGGTCGATCGCGCCAACACCGTGGAGCAGGCGGTGAACTTCATGTTTGCCCATTGCCGCCTGGCAGCCGAACCCGATGCCGCCTTGCACGGCATCCTGGCGCCGCTGCTGGCGGCAGCGCAGACGCTCAAGCGGGATCCCGGCCACATGGCGGCGGTGGCCGACATGCGCGAGGCACTCTCGCATTACCCCGAACACTTCGATGACCCGGGCTGGGATGCACCGCCGGCCATGCCCGAGATGCATGACGAGCCCTGACCGATGACCGGATGGATCCAGGCCTGGCAATGCATCGGCTGCGGCAAGATCGAGGCGCCGCAGCCGTGCATCGGTGTCTGCCGCGACCGCAAGATACTGATGGTGGCCAAGGACGAGCACGAACAGGTGCTGGCTGAACTGCACGATGCGCAGGCCGCCCTGAAAGCCCTGCAGGCCGTATTGATCCAACTGGCCTGGAGCGAACCCCGCAACGGACAATGGGAGCGCTGCTGGCACGCGCTGCAGCAGCGGGCCCGGGCGCACATCGCCCGGCCGGAACACAGCGCGTCTTCCTCGTAAGGCGTGCATTGCCCGCGTCTGGCCACCCGCAGGCATTGTCGGGCGGTGCCCGACCTACGGCATGCGTGGGGCGTGCATTGCCCGCGTCTGGCCATCCGCAGGCATTGTCGGGCGGTGCCCGACCTGCGGCGTGCGTGGGGCGTGCATTGCCCGCGTCTGGCCATCCGCACGCATTGTCGGGCGGTGCCCGACCTGCGGCGTGCGTAGGGCGTGCATTGCCCGCGTCTGGCCATCCGCACGCATTGTCGGGCGGTGCCCGACCCACGGGCGTGCGTAGGGCGGGCAATGCCCGCGTTTGGCCATCCGCAGGCATTGTCGGGCATTGCCCGACCGACCTACGGGGTGGCGAGGGTTGTGCGCAGGGTGGCCAGCCATGGGGCGGGGTCGATGTTGCGTGCGGCCAGCCAGGCGGGGTCGAACAGCGTTTGCGTGTAGCGCTCGCCGCGGTCGCAGAGCAGGCTGACGATGCTGCCGTGCTCGCCGCGTGCGCGCATCGAACTGGCCAGTTGCAGGCAGGCCACCAGGTTGGTGCCGGAGGAACCGCCATAGCGATGGCCCAGCAGTTCTTCGAGTAGCCAGGCGGCGGCGACCGAGGCTGCGTCGGGAACTTCGATCACCTGATCGACCACGTCGAACAGGAAGCCGGGTTCGACCCGTGGGCGTCCGATGCCCTCGATCACGGTTGATTGGACGGCGGTGGCCGAGCGGTCGCGCAGACGCCAGCCACGGGCAAAGCCACTGCCCTCGGGGTCGGCCACGCACAGCCGGGTGGACAGGCGGCGATAGCGCAGGTAGCGGCCGATGGTGGCCGAGGTGCCGCCGGTGCCGGCGCCGCAGACGATCCAGGCCGGTTCCGGCGAGGGCTCCAGCGCCAGCTGGTCGATGATCGATTCAGCAATGTTGTTGTTGCCGCGCCAGTCGGTGGCGCGCTCGGCCAGGCCGAACTGGTCGAGATGGCAGGCGCCGTGGGCGGCGTGCGCGGCGGCGCGGGCATGCACCGCGGAGGGATCGTCGACCAGATCGCACTCACCGCCCAGCAGTTGCACGTCGCGGATCTTTGCCGGTGCGGTACAGGCCGGCATCACCGCGATGAAGGGCAGGCCGAGCAGGCGCGCGAACCAGGCTTCGGAAATCGCGGTGCTGCCGGAGGAGGCATCCACCACGGTCTGGCCTTCATGAAGACGGCCGTTGCACAGCGCGTACAGGAACAGCGAGCGGGCCAGACGGTGCTTGAGGCTGCCGGTGGGGTGGGCGGCTTCGTCCTTGAAGTAGAAGTCGATCCCGGGAAAACCGGGAAAGTCCAGTTTCAGCAGGTGGGTGTCGGCCGAGCGGGCTGCTTCCTGCTGCAGTCTGGCCAGTGCATCGTGTACCCAGCGGCGTTCAGGCGCTGCCATCGGCGCAGTGCTCATGCCAGCCATCCGTACAGCCAGCCCAGCGGATGGTGCATGCGGGCCACGCCGAGCATGTAGATGAAGGTGATCAGCGCGATGACGTAGCAGGTCCGGCGCATGCCAGGCGTGCGTCCGCGCTTCAGCGCGATGGTGCCGAGCACCACGTAGACCACCAACAGGATCAGCTTGGTGGTCAACCAGCCGTTGGCGAACATCGCGCCAGGCAGGATGGTCACCAGCATCAGCGCGGCGGTGAGCAAGGTGGTGTCGATGGCGTAGCTCAGCCAGCGCACCGGCGTCCATTGGGCCGCTCCGGACTGACCGATCTGCACCAGCAGTCCGCGCAGTGCGAACAGGCTGCCGCTGGCAAGGACGCAGATGATGTGCAGCCATTTGATCTGGGGGTAGAACTCGATCACGCTGAAACTCCCGGTGCCCGGATGGGTGTCGTTTTGTTGCGGGTGGCGTCTGTCTTGTGGCGGAGATGCTCGTGCTTCCGTGCTTCCGTGCTTCCGTGCTTCCGTGCTCTTCGTCTCCGCGACGCGGGCGATGCCCGCCCTACGGTCGGCATGCTCGCGTTTTCGTGCTCTTCGTCTCCGCGACGCGGGCGATGCCCGCCCTACGGTCGGCATGCTCGCGTTTTCGTGTCCTTCGGTTCCGCGAGGCGGGCGGTGCCCGCCCTGCGGTCGGCATGTTCGTGCTTCCGTGCCCTTCGGTTCCGCGAGGCGGGCGGTGCCCGCCCTGCGGTCGGCATGCTCGCATTTTCGTGTCCTTCGGTTCCGCGAGGCGGGCGATGCCCGCCCTGCGGTCGGCATGCTCGCGTTTTCGTGTCCTTCGGTTCCGCGAGGCGGGCGTGCCCGCCCTGCGGTCGGCATGTTCGCGTTTTCGTGTCCTTCGGTTCCGCGAGGCGGGCGGTGCCCGCCCTGCGGTCGACATGCTCGTGCTTCCGTGCCCTTCGTCTCCGCGAGGCGGGCGGTGCCCGCCCTGCGGTCGGCATGTTCGCGTTTTCGTGTCCTTCAGCTCCGCGAGGCGGGCGGTGCCCGCCTCGCGGTTGGAACGCTCGCGTAGGGCGGGCATTGCCCGCGTTGCGTCACGGTCGGGTGTTGTCTTGCGCCGCCACCAGGCGTCGGGCTTTCGGCACCAGCCACAGCGAGGCGACGAACACCGCGACCAGCAATGCGCCCACCGCGAACAGGGTGTCGCCGGGTACGCGCATCCACACCAGCAGGTGGACCAGCGGGCGATCCATGAACTCGGCCGAGCGGGCGAACCAGTAGCCGTGTTCCAGTACCGCCTTCAGCTGCAGGATGCCCAGCGGCAGCAGGGTCAGCGCGGCCATCATCGACAGGCCGATGTTGAGGCTCCAGAACGAACCTTTCAGCCAGCCTTCCCGCCAGTGTGCCTCCGGCTTGATGCCGCGCAGGCAGAACAGCATCAGGCCCAGGCCGAGCATGCCGTACACGCCGAACAGCGCGGTGTGGCCGTGGGTGGCGGTCAGGTTCAGGCCCTGCATGTAGTACAGCGCGATCGGCGTGTTGACCAGGAAGCCGAACAGGCCGGCACCGATCAGGTTCCAGAAGCTCACCGCCACGAAGAACATGATCGGCCAGCGGTAGCGCGCCATCCACGGCGCGGCGTGCTGCTTCTTCCAGGTGTCGTACGCCTCCAGACCGATCAGCGCCAGCGGCACCACTTCCAGCGCCGAGAAGCTGGCGCCCAGCGCGATCACCGCCGTGGTGGTGCCGCTGAAGTACAGGTGGTGCAAGGTGCCCAGCACGCCGCCGGCCATGAACACG
>Ga0222419_100737_pt1 | contig 19675 bp, 13 predicted proteins | sample 1B20Ametagenome_FD_182474 | JGI IMG/M metagenome (GOLD analysis project Ga0222419, IMG submission 182474) | Enriched microbial communities from leaf-cutter ant dump, University of Wisconsin, Madison, United States - 1B20A (version 2) | ecosystem: Environmental > Terrestrial > Nest > Insects nest... | reverse complement strand
CATGCCTTTTCCCTCCAGCACCGGCACGTCTTTTTTTCCCTGGCAACTGTTACCCGTTTCTCCACCGCCGATCACTCCGGCGCCCATGGCTTCCAGGAAATCGAGCAGGGCGGTAAAATTTTTGATATTCTCCTCCAGGGATTTTGTTGTCAGCTCATAACTGTTCCATTGGTTACAGATCTGCAGTCCACGCAATTCCAACGCTTTTTTCAGGACCGCGGTATCGCGGGGAAATTTATTCCCTACTTCACAACCGCTAAACCCTGCCAGCGCCATTTCGCTGATGCATTGCTCAAATGTGTTTTCCGCGCCGAGTTCAGGCATATCGTCGTTCGTCCAGTTGATGGGGGCAATGCCCAGTTGAATATTCTGAAAATTCATAACATTGTTTTATTTATTTGGCGAGACGAAGTCCCGGAAGAACATAGGAGATGCGTAGTCTCCGACTGCGCATAACACCTGCTTCGTATATCTCTATAAAAATATCCTTTGTTGCTTTTTATTTTCCTTATACGTTTCAAATGCCTTTTGCACCGACGCGGATTGCGACACTTCCGCCACCGGCACTTCCCACCATGCATTATATCCTTTTACTGTACGGTGCAGGTGGGTTTCTATGTATACCACCGTTACCCTATCCTGCCTTTTGGCTTCGCCTAATGCACTTCGCAGTGAATCCGCATCGGTTGCTTTGATCACTACCGCCCCAAGGCTTTCGGCATTTTTTGCCAGGTCTACCGGCAACACTTCTCCAGTCAGGTGTCCGCTTTGTTCATCGCGGTAGCGGTATTTTGTCCCGAATCTTTCTCCTCCGATACTTTCACTTAACCCGCCTATACTGGCAAATCCATCATTGTTGATCAATACAATAGTAAACCGGATCCCTTCCTGGATGGCGGTAACAATTTCATGGTTATTCATCAGGTAACCGCCGTCACCGCAGATCACGTATATTTCCCTTTCAGGGGCAGCCATCTTGGCACCCAACCCTGCAGCTATTTCGTATCCCATGGTAGAATAACCGTATTCCAGGTGGAAATTTTTAGGATTGGTTGCACGCCACAGCTTGTGAAGATCACCTGGTGCACTGCCAGAAGCATTGATCATGATGTCTTCGGGGTTCATAAAGCTGTTGAGCGTACCTATTACCAATGCCTGGTCGATCGGGGGATTCGTTCCGTTCCCGCTGGCATAAATGGCTGTCACTTCTTCATCCCAGGCCTTATTGATATCCGTTATCTTTTTGCGATAAGCGGCATCTACTTCATACGATCCCAGCAATGTTTGCAGTTCTTCCAAAGTCACTTTCGCATCGCCGGTTAACGGCAGGGCATTGTGCTTATACGAATCAAACTCGTTTACATTGATATTGATAAACTTTACCTCCGGGTGCTTGAATATCGATTTGGATGCGGTAGTAAAATCACTGTAACGGGAGCCGATACCAATCACCAGGTCTGCTTCATTGGCAATATCGATCGCATATTTGGTTCCGGTAGCACCCAGTCCGCCAATATTATAAGGTGCATTATACATGGTGGCGCCTTTACCGGCAAAAGTCTCCCCTACCGGTATGCCGGTTCGTGTTGCAAAGGAATCCAATGCTTCAGAGGCTGCGCTGTAGATGGCGCCACCGCCGGCTACGATCACAGGCTTTTTAGCTACCCTGATCCATTCCGCCGCTTTCTTCAACGCGTTTTGGTCAGGCCTTGTTCTTGGTATATGCCATACTCTTTTTTCAAACAATGCCGCAGGAAAATCATACGCATGTGTTTGCACATCCTGGGGCATGGACAGGGTAACCGTACCTGTTTCAGCGGGTGATGTTAATACCCGCATCACTTCGGGCAACGCATAGATCAGTTGTTCCGGACGATTGATACGATCCCAGTATTTGGATACCGGCTTAAAGCAATCATTCACCGAAATATCCTGTGTCTGAGCGCTTTCCAGTTGCTGCAACACCGGCGCCGGTTCGCGGGTAGCGAAAATATCGCCGGGCAGCAGCAGCACGGGTAAGCGATTGATGGTTGCCAGCGCGGCCCCCGTCAGCATGTTGGTAGCGCCAGGACCTATGGAGGTGGTACACACAAATGCACCCAGCCTGTTTTTTACTTTCGCATAGGCAACAGCGGTATGTACCATACTTTGCTCATTACGACACTGGTAATACCTGAAATCGGGGTTCTCCTGCAATGCCTGTCCCAGACCCGCCACATTGCCATGTCCGAAAATACCAAAGCACCCTGCAAAAAAAGGCTGTTCTGCTCCATCTCTTTCCACATACTGGTTTTTCAGAAATTCGATAGTTGCCTGCGCAACCGTTAATCTCTTTTTCATATACTCATCTTTTATTATTGTTATTGGTCAGATACCTGCCTGACCGCGAGTTCTTTTCAGTGAACTTTATTTCGTCAAATGATCATAGCCTGTAAAAGTTGCGTGGAGACACGCAACCAGGCGACCGGGTGCCCCTGCACGTGTCCTCACGTGCCACATCAGCCTCATCCTCTTATCCTTCTCCTTCGGAGAAGAACGGTGCTTCAACAAAAACTCAAACTACATATCTACCACATCAGCTATAGAACAAAGCTGGACAAGATCTTGCCACATTTAAAAAATCTCTTCCCCAGGCTGCTTTTTATCAACGATCTCTGCGTTTGGGTATCCCCCGCCCTTTGGGGAGAGGGGACGGGGGTAAGGCACATTCTCTTTCAAATTCTACGTTCCTCCCCACTGTTTCCATCAGCTCAAATTTCTTCAGCATGAACTCCTTATAGGTTTCCATGAATATTTTTCCGGGTGTGGTGGGTGCAAACTCCTCCGGGCGGTCCCGGAAAAACTCCCGGTTCACCATGGTCCACAACAACCGGGTATCCGTAGCAATATTGATCTTGCAGATACCCAGCGGTATTGCCCTCTTTATTTCCTCCTCCTGCACCCCTTTGGCATCTACCTTCAGCTTTCCACCGGCAGTGTTGATGCGTTGCACCACTTCTGCACTCACATTCGAACCTCCGTGCAGCACCAGCGGGAAACCCGGCAGTTTTTGCTGGATTGCTGCCAGTATTTCAAATTGCAAACCCTGCCCACCTGAGAACTTATAAGCCCCGTGACTGGTACCTACGGCAATAGCCAGGCTGTCGCAACCGGTAGCGGCCACAAAGCGCTCCACATCTGCCGGGTTGGTATAAAATGAATGCTTTTCATCTACCGTCAGGTCATCTTCCACGCCGCCCAATACACCCAGTTCGGCCTCTACCGATATATCTTTCTGATGCGCTTTGTCAACAACCGCCTTTGTTCTCTTTACGTTCTCTTCAAAATTATCGTGAGAAGCATCGATCATCACCGACGTGTATCCCCCGCTATCTATCGCATCCCATATATGTTCTTCATAACCATGATCCAGGTGCACCGCATAAATCACTTCCGGATATATGCGGGCAGCGGCGTGGATCATAGCCAGCAACATCTTCGCATTGGCATAGTCACGTGCAAAAGGAGTTGTCTGTACGATCACTGGACTGTTTGCCTCCTGCGCCGCGGCAAACAGTCCATGTATTTCCTCCATGAAAAATACGTTTACTGCCGGTACCGCGTACCTGCCGTAACATGTGGAGAAAAGCTGTTTTGTTGTCAAGACCATCTTACCTGAATTTACTGCTACCAGAATGCTGCATACAATGCCCCCAGTATTCCGCAAATGATCAGTGATATAATAAGAAAACTCCGGCTTACATTAAACGAAGGCATTGCCAGGGGGGGTGTCCGTTTTTCGCTTTTATCTGTCAGGCTCAGCACAACCATAATGATGCTCAACACAAAAAATGCAATCGCCATACGGTTGAGAAACGGAACTTCCGGTATCCAGAATTTGAACAATACTGACAGGGGAATGGTCAGAACAGCGGTGACCAAAGCCGCATTTCCCGTGGCCTTTTTCCAGAATAAGCCAAACATAAAAATCACCAGCACGCCGGGGGATACAAAGCTGGAGTATTCCTGGATGAACTGGTAAGCCTGGCTCAGTACCCTGAGCTGCGGCGCAATCAATGCTGCTATTATCATGGAGATCCAGACGGCCCATCTGCCTATACGGATCAAATGTTTTTCTGATGCATTTTTATTGATATACAACTTATAGATATCCAAAGTAAAAATGGTGGATATGCTGTTGGCTTTACCGGCCAGCGAGGCAACAATAGCCGCCGTTAATGCTGCAAAAGCAACTCCTTTGAGCCCTATGGGTAACAAATTCAGTAATACCGGGTATGCTTTATCAGGCTTTACAATTCCCGCCGCGTCTACCATTTCTGTCTGGAACATTCCATTCTGGTGAAGGACATATGCTGCAATGCCCGGCACCACTACGATCAAGGGCACCAGCAGCTTCAAAAAAGCAGCGAATAAGATGCCTTTACGGGCTGTATTTAAATCCGCTCCCAATGTACGCTGTATAATATACTGGTTGCACCCCCAGTAAGCCAGGTTGTTGATCCACATGGCGCCGACGATCACACTTAAGCCCGGCAAATCCTTGTAATGCGGACTATCCTCCTTGATCACCATATGAAAATGAGAATCAGCCTGCTCCTTCAATGTCACAAAAGCACCGAGGATACCCGTGTTGCCAAATTTATCAGATACCATATCCAATGCCAGGTAGGTGGTTATCAAACCGCCTACTACCAGCACCACTACCTGCACTACGTCTGTATACCCGATCACCTTCATCCCTCCCACCGTGATCAATATGGCAAACAACGAAAGAGCGATCACAGCAGCAGTGAAATTCACTCCTGCGGTTACTTCCAGCGCCAGGGCGCCCAGGTAAATAATAGAGGTAAGGTTTACAAAAATGTATAACAACAGCCAGAAAACGGCCATAGTGGTCGCTACCAGCGGATTATAGCGCCGCCGCAGGAATTGCGGCATGGTATATATGTTGTTTTTAAGATAAACCGGCAGGAAGAATACCGCCACCACGATCAGGGCAGCCGCAGCCATCCATTCGTAAGAAGAAATGGCCAGTCCTATTTCAAAGCCGGAACCCGACATACCGATAAAGTGCTCGGCAGAAATATTGGAAGCAATCAGCGAGGCACCGATGGCCCAGAAAGTAAGCGATCCCTCCGCCAGGAAAAATCCGGATGCCGTATCCGATTTGATGGTTTTCTTACGGTATATCCAGTAACCATAAGCAGCTACGATCACAAGGTAAAGGGCAAAAACAATATAGTCAAGCGTGTGTAGTTGATTATGCATCGTTAGATTTTGTTGATTGGTTGTTCGGGATCACAAGTCACAGGTTGCAAGTCACAAGTCGCAGGTTGCAAATTTCAAGTCCTGTGTCTTGCATCTTGTGCACCTGCATCCTGATAACGCTTCCCCTCAGTCTGTGCTCCGTTGTCTACGCGCCTGTTACCTCCTCCAGCTTTACCGGTCTTGCTTCTCTCAGTGAAATATCCGCTGCTATGCCGATAGCTGTCGCCATCAGGCCATCATGCGCATCTACCGGCGACGGTGTATCTTTCAATACACAATCTACAAAACTTTGTATACAGGAGCGATAAGCCTTTTCATATCGTTCCAGAAAGAAATGTAATGGCAACGCACTGTGCCCACCTTTTCCGTCAAAATAAACCGTATTGTCCGGCGTATTGTTCTCCGCTTTTGCCACGCCACCCGATCCGAATACTTCCACACGCTGATCGTAGCCGTACACTGCTTTCCTGCTGTTGTCTATCACACCAATGGCGCCGCTGGCAAACGTCAGTACAATAACGGCAGTATCGATATCACCATATTGCTGTATCCGCTTATCGATCAGCGCATCCCCTTTTACATACACTTCTGTCACTTCGCTACCCGTCAGGTAGCGGGCCATATCAAAATCATGGATCGACATATCGAGGAAAAGCCCACCCGATACCTTTACGTATTCCAATGGCGGTGGCGCCGGGTCGCGGCTGGTGACACGCACAATATGCGGATCGCCGACAGCCCCGCTTTGCACCAATGCTCTTACTCTTGAGAAATTGCTGTCAAAGCGCCGGTTGAAGCCCAGCATCAATTTAATATTGTTTTTTTCGACCGCTTCTTTCGCCGCTTCAATTGCTTCCAGGGTTACATCCAGCGGTTTCTCACAAAACACATGCTTTCCGGCATTTGCCGCCGCTACCGTAAAAGGAACGTGCTGTGGCGTAGGTGCACAAATGATGACTGCTTCTACCTCCGGATGATGTATTACTTCTTCGGCATTACCTGTTACCTGCACACCGGCATCAACTGCAAAAGCCTGCGCCGTTTCAGAAACATCGGAAGCTATTACCACTTCCGCTTCCGGAATATGATACAAAAGATTAGAAAGATGAATCTGGCCTATCCTGCCTAAACCGATAACACCGGTCTTTAATTTGCGGGGCATATGGTTTTTATAATTTTAATATGATACGATCCTGGTTAAAATTTCCGGCTCCATTCTTTCAGCCATCTTTCTATCACCACTTTTGTTTGTGTAAAAAATTCCACCGCATGTTTTCCCTGTCCATGCAGGTCCCCGAAAAAGCTGTCTTTCCAGCCACTGAACGGGAATTGCGCTACCGGCGCGGCCACACCTATATTGATACCAATATTACCGGCTTCGGCTTCGCTCCTGAATTTTCTTGCATGCAACCCGCTGCTGGTAAAAATACAGGCCATATTGCCATACTTATTATTATTCACCAAGGCTATTGCCTCTTCTATGATATTGATATGCGTCAGGCTCATTACCGGCCCGAAGATCTCTGTTGCCGCCAGCTCACCATCCAGGGGAATATTCTCGATAATAGTAGGGGAGATAAAATTACCTCTTTCATAGCCGCTGACCGCAGCATTACGACCATCTACCAGCAGCCTTCCGCCCTCTGCCAGTCCTTTGTCTATCAGCGAATGAATGCGGCTTTTGCTTTCCGGAGTGATCACCGGTCCCATCTGCACATCTGTATCCAGTCCGAAGCCGGTCACCCGCTTACGGCTGGCTTCCACCAGGCTTTCCGTAATGCCTGCATGTTCTCCCACAGTAATGATATTGGAAGCCGCCAGGCACCGCTGTCCTGCACATCCATATACACTATCCACTATTATCTGGGTGGTCATTTCAATATCGGCATCCGGTAAAATAAACACGGGGTTTTTGGCGCCACCCTGCGCCTGCACTCTTTTTCCGTTGGCCGCTCCTTTTGCATATACATAACGGGCTATATTGGACGAACCAACAAAGCTGATCCCTTTTATTTCCGGGTGCTCCAGCAGCGCATCCACCACTTCCTTTCCGCCATGCACCATGCTGATGACACCCTTGGGCAGATCCAGCTGATGGATCAACGCCACCACTTTTGTCATGGTAAGGGGCACCTTTTCAGAAGGTTTGATGATAAAGGTATTACCACAGGCTATGGCATAAGGCAAAAACCAGAAGGGTATCATCCCCGGAAAATTGAAAGGAGCTATGCAGGCACAGACGCCCAACGGCTGCCTGATCATATATTCATCTATGCCCGGTGCAATATCTTCTGAAAACTCACCCTGCATCAGGGTAGGAATGCCGCAGGCATTCTCTACGTTTTCGATCGCCCGCACCCACTCTGCTTTTGCTTCGGCAAAAGTTTTGCCGGATTCGAGTGTAATTGTTTTGGATAATTCATCGAGATGATCTTCCAGTAATGTCTTCAGTTTAAACAGGTACTGGATCCTTTTTCCTGCCGGTACCCGGCGCCACTCCGCAAAGGCTGCAGCAGCCGTACGGGCCGCCGCATCTACATCCGAAGCCGTGCCCGCAGGTACCTGCGCCAACACAGACTGATCTGCCGGATTGATCACATCGAGGTATGCAGTGGCTTTGCCGTTCACCCACTCCCCGTTAATATAATGCTGTAGCTTTTCCATATTTAATTTTGAAAATGATGATAATAATGTTTGATCTATAATCCGCCTCTTTCATTTACAAAAGCGTTTACCTCCTCCAGAGAAGGCATGAAGTTGGCGCATCCTTCGCGGGTAACAATGATCGCACCACAGGCGTTCGCCATCCGTACACTTTTATACAAATCCCATCCCTGGAGATAACCGTAACAAAGCCCGCCGCAAAACGCATCACCTGCCCCAAGCACATTCACCACTTCTACCGGAAATCCCGGTACCAGCACTTCCTTTTTTCCCTGCTGAAAAACGGAAGCACCTTCTTTTCCCCGCTTCACGATCAAAGTTTCCACTCCTGCCGCCATAATGCTGCTGATCGCATTGTCAATATTCCCCCTGATCTCCGGCGCCGAGATCTGCTGGTGCTTAATAGATACCTGGTCGATATCCGTCAGGAAAGTTGCCATGATCTCCTCCTCGGTTCCCAATACAATATCAAACTGTGGTAATACACTGCGAATAACCACCCCGAAGCTGCGTGGATCGTTCCACTGATCCGCCCTGAAATCCAGGTCCAGTATTTTAAAGACATCCTGCTTTCCTGCCAACTCCAACGCGTATAACATCGATGTTCTGCTGGGGTCCTTGCTGAAAGCTGTACCCGAAAAAACCGCTGCGCGGAAATCGGCAAAAGGAACTGCCTGGATATGATCAATGGTTAATTGTATGTCTGCGCAATTGTCCCTGTAGTATACCAGGGGGAACCTGTCCGGAGGTTCTATGCCTAATATAACGGCAGAACTGCGACTACCCGTAATAGTAGGAATAAACGCCGTTTCTACCCGCTCGTTCTTCAAAAAATTATTGATAAAAGCGCCTACCTGGTCATTTCCTACCCCTGTCAGCAACGCCACTTTCAACCCGAGTCGTGTAGCGCCAACCGATATGTTCAAAGGGCAGCCTCCCACAAAGGCATTAAATGCCTGTATGTCCACAAATGGGCTACCTACATTGGCCGAGTAAAGATCAATGGAAGACCTCCCCAGCGTAAGCAAATCGTACTTCCGGTTTGTATTCATCTTATACCTTATTATTCATTTCAGCGGTAACCATCGGTAACCGGGAGTCCTGCCCTTTCCAGGTACCAAAGATCCATTCCTGCTGCGGATCCGGCGTATTTGCCAGCGACTGGTCACTTCCGGCAAGGAAATTCAGGTAATAAACATTATAGCCATGCCCTGCCACTACCGGATGATAACCCTCCGGCACCAATACAGCTTCATTGTTATGCACTTTAACGATCTCGTCCAAACTTCTGTCGTCATTGTATACCTGCTGAATAGCAAACCCGTTGGGCTTATCTATTTTATAAAAATAGATCTCTTCCAGGTCGGCCTCCAGCAAAGTCCCGTCGGGCGCCACTTTACGTTCGTCATGCTTGTGAGCGGGATAGGAGCTCCAGTTGCCTGCCGGTGTATACACTTCCACGCAAACGATCTTATGGCAATCGAAGCCCGGCTGCAGCAGGCTGTTGATCTGCCGGTTGGCATTATCCCCTCCGCGAAACTCAATTGCGGCTTCCTCCGGCTGTTTAAGATAAGGCGGGTGATCCTCGTCCGTAGCCACCCAGCAAATAGCTATATCCGTATGATCTTCTTTTGCCGTGAAAGTAAAACTTGTATGCCTTGGTAAATACAGGGTATGTGCAATTCCCTGGAATACGCTTTTCCTTCCGTTAAAGGTTTCCCAGCTGCCTTTATCAGACTCCACTTTAAAGTTACCACTCAGCAAAACAATACAATATTCATTCTCTCCTGTCGTATCCGTGAAAGATTCATTCTTTTGTAATATCCGCGCTTTGAAGTTAAGATAGTCCCAGCCGGCATCTTCAGCGGTAAGGTGATGATAATATTGCCCGGCGCCCGGCCTGACAAGTAATGATTCTGGCATAGCAATGTTTTACTTTGATCAGTAAACTTACCAATATAATTTAATTGCACAATTTCAAACGTTTGCAATTTTTTACTATTTTTTCCTATCGCAAAATGATAGCGGCAAAATCAGCTAAATCAAAATCGTTCGTTGTTTTCTGAAATAAAAGGCGGACATTTAGGTTTAGTGTTTGTAGCATGCAGAAGCCCGTTACCATAAAAGATATTGCAAAAAAATTCAGGTGCTCGCCTTCTACTGTTTCCCGCGCCCTGAACAATCATCCCAGCATCAATGAGGATACCCGGCAAAACCTGCAGGAGTATGCCCGGAAAGTGGGATACCAGCGCAACCAGGTATCACTAAGCCTGCTAAATACAAAAACATCAACGGTAGGAGTTATTGTTCCCACGATCAACAACTACTACGAATCAGCTATCATTGAAGGTATTGACGAGGTATTGCAAAGTATAGGATATACGCTCAACATATGCGTGACCAATGAACGGTATTCGCTGGAAGCAGAATATGTGCAGAAGCTGCTGTCTAACCGGGTAGAAGGTATCTTCCTGTCTGTATCGCAGGAAACCTATGATTCCGGGCATTATGAGCACCTGGAGCTCATCACGAGGAGAGGCATTCCGTTGATCTATATAGACAGGGAATACGAAGGCTTCGCTACCGGCAGCGTCACCATCAATGATTACCAGGGCGCTTTTGCAGCCGTGGAGCATCTTATACAAAGCGGGTGCAAGAGAATTGCTCATTTCCGGGGGCCGAAAGGAATGACCCTGGCAGAACAACGTTTTAAAGGATATATATCCTGCCTGAAAGAGCATGATATGCCGGTGGATGAATCCCTGATCATTACAACCGATTTTAAGGTAGAAAGCGCTGTAGCCCCGGCCACCTTCCTGCTGTCGCTCAAAAGCCCGCCGGATGCCTTATTCGGTGTAAATGACCAGGTAGCCATCGGGGCTATGAAAGTATTCAGGAGCCACGGTTTGAAAATACCGGAAGACATTGCTATTGCAGGGTTTGATGACAGTCCTATTTCTGCTTATATCAGTCCTTCTCTTACGTCCGTTGCCAGGCCGGGAAGGAAGATCGGAACAGAAGCTGCCCGTATCTTTAAAAGCTACCAGGAGCACCGTCACAATGCCGGAAGCCAAAACCTGGTACTTCCTTCCGAGCTGATTGTCCGGGAATCATCTCAGGTCCGCCAGAGATAAAATGAACGGCATGCCCCGCTGTATATTCATCGGTATAATTATCCGTCTTAACAAAGACGATCTGCGGCCTTTGCTTCTTTATCACTTTGCATGGAATAGAATATTTATTCAGAAATTCATTTCCGCCAGATAATGCATGATATACATCATCCCTACAGATATATACAGAAACAGCTCTTACATTATATTTGCAACCATGAATCAAAACCTGAGATCATTTACACGCATAGCCTTTCTGGAAGGGCTTTCCTACATTTTACTGCTATTGATTGCCATGCCGCTTAAATATTTTTTCGATATGCCACAGGCTGTAAAATATGTTGGCTGGGCACACGGAGCATTGTTTATTGCTTATGTAGCCCTGTTGGTGGTATGTGGCATTCAATACAAATGGAGCTTTAAAAGGATGGTATTCTATTTCATCGCCTCTCTGCTTCCCTTTGTACCTTTTTTTGTGGAGCGGAAGCTGAAGCAGGAATATGCCGGCACTGAGGTAAAATAGGTGTATTTTCGGACTTTGGACCATTCAAATCAGCCTGTTATGCGTTCGAGACGAAATTTTATCAGGAAAACGATACTGGCCACCGGCGCCGTGGGCATAGGTGGTGTATTACCTGCGTTCAGTGCCAGAAGTTACAGGAACATTATAGGAGCCAATGAAAGGCTCAATGTTTCTATGATGGGGGTTCACTCCCGGGGAAACGCCCTGGCGCAGAATTTTGCAGCGCAGCCCAACAGCCAGGTACTGCATATCTGCGATGTGGACAGCCGGGCGATTGAAAAGTGCCGGCAGGCTGTTGCAGCTTTTCAAAGCCCCCAGACTACCGGATTCGGGGATTTCAGAAGATCGCTGGAAAGCAAAGATGTGGACATACTGGTGATAGCAGCGCCCGATCACTGGCATGCTCCCGCAGCATTGTTGGCCATGCAGGCAGGTAAAAATGTATACCTTGAAAAACCCTGCAGCCACAACCCCCGGGAAGGAGAATTGCTGGTGGATGCCGTAAAAAAATACAAAAGGGTATTACAAATAGGGAATCAACGCCGGTCATGGCCCAATGTGGCTAAAGCAATAGCGGAAGTACATGCAGGCGCTATCGGTAATGTTTATTTCGCAAAAACATGGTACGCGGCCAATCGTCCCTCCATCGGTATCGGCAAGGAAACGCCGGTACCCTCCTGGCTCAATTATGATCTCTGGCAGGGACCGGCCCCGAGGCGGGTATTCAAGGATAACCTGATACACTATAACTGGCACTGGTTCTGGCATTGGGGTACCGGTGAGGCACTCAACAACGGTACCCACATGGTTGACCTCGCCCGCTGGGGCCTGCAGGCAGACTACCCGACCCGGGTGAGCTCTAACGGTGGCAGGTATGCGTATACAGACGATTGGGAAACACCGGATACACAAGTGATCAATATCGAGTTTGGAAAAGATAAGCTCATGACCTGGGAAGGCAGAAGCTGCAGCGCTATGCCAACAGAAGGTTCCAATGTGGGCGTTTTGTTCTATGGCAACAAGGGTTCCCTGCAAATTGATGCAGGTAACTCCTATAAAGTATTTGATATAAAAGGAAACCTGGTAAAAGAGGAAAAAGACGCCGGGCCGCTGGATGCCGCCAGCAAGGTGAGTCCCTCGCAACAACTGGATGCGATACATATATAGAATATGTTCAGCGCTATCAAAGACGGGGAAACGCTTCATTCCGATATTGAGGGCGGGCATAAAAGTACCTTGCTGGTACAATTGGGCAATATCGCTTTAAGAGCAGGCAGGTCGCTGACCATAAACCCGGCGTCCGGCAAAATAACAAACGATGACGGCGCTATGAAAAAATACTGGTCGCGGGAGTACGAAAAAGGTTGGGAACCCAAAGTATAATGTCGTGAAAAAGCTGGCCGTCTTTCTTTTGCTGGTGGGAAACATTGCTTTTGGGCAAAGCGGTGAAAAGCGCTGGAAGGACATCCAATCTTATTGTAGCCCTCCGGATACGCTGAAAGAAAATTATGGCGATTATCCCTCACCGTTGATCTTCAGAAACGGCACCATAGTAAGCACACCCAAAGACTGGGCGCGGAGAAAAAAAGAAATCCTGCAGGACTGGGAGTACTTTCTGGGGAAATGGCCGCCGCTGATGAAAACGCAACAACTGGTATACCTGGACTCTGTCCGTAAGGACGGGTATACACAATATACCATAACCTTCTATTGGATACCTGCCGAAAAAACGAAAGGATACCTGCTGGTTCCGCATACGCCGGGCATCAAGCCTGCTGTAGTAACCGTCTTTTACGAACCCGAAACGGCAGTGGGTATGGGAGGAAAACCCAACCGTGATTTTGCGCTTCAGCTGACCAAACGGGGATTTATCACACTATCGATCGGAACAACAGAAGCTACCGAAAAACAGGAGTTCTCCCTGTATTATCCATCCATAGAGAATGCTACCGTTCAACCGTTATCGATGTTGGGTTATGCTGCCAACAACGCATATTATGCGTTGGCAAACAGAAAAGATACGGACAAAAAGCGGATAGGCATTGCAGGGCATTCTTTCGGAGGAAAATGGGCGATGTTCGCATCCTGCCTGACAGATAATTTTGCTGCAGCCGCCTGGTCTGACCCGGGCATTGTGATGCAGGATGACAGGGAAAATGTGAATTACTGGGAACCCTGGTACCTGGGATATCATCCCAAACCATGGAGAAGAAGAGGCTTGATCAGTGACAGCGTGCCTGCCTATGGTATTTACAATCGGTTACGGAAAGAAAACAGGAATCTTCATGAGCTCCACGCTTTGATGGCCCCCAGACCCTTCCTGGTGTCCGGGGGATCAGAAGATCCGGTTACACAATGGCAGGCATTAAATCACAGCGTCAGGGTGAATAAATTACTTGGCTTTGAAAACCGCGTTGCAATGACCAACCGTTCCACACACGATCCTACGCCGGAGTCCAACGAAATACTGTGTAGCTTTTTCGAGTACTTTCTTTTCCCGTAAAACGCCGTTCACGCAATCAGGTGGCGGCAGCAGCATTTAATAAAATTTTCCTACCTTAAGGCTTCTATTTCACCATCAACTGTTGATTGCCATGATATCCGTTTTCTTTACCATACTGTTGACATGTATTCAAGCAAAAGAGCCGCAATTCAAAGAGCAGGTCATAGACGACGATATATCCATAGGATACGGATTAGCCCTGGGGGATGTGGACGGAGACGGCAGGCCTGATATCATCCTGGCAGACAAAAAACAATTTGTATGGTATAGGAATGGCGACTGGAAAAAATTTATTTTGGCGGAAAATATAACCGAGCACGACAACGTGTGCATAGCAGCGGAAGATATTGACGGAGACGGGAAAGTGGAAATAGCTGTAGGTGCCCAATGGAATCCTTCAGAAACGAGCAACGATCAACAATCTGGTGCCGTATTTTACCTGGAAAAACCAAAAGATGTAACGCAGCGCTGGACACCCGTCAGGCTCCACCATGAACCCACCACGCACCGGATGCGCTGGGTGAAAGGACATGATAATAAATTCTACCTGGTAGTGCTGCCCCTGCATGGTGTGGGCAATAAAAACGGGGAAGGAAAAGGCGTAAAAATTATTGCATACCAATACCCCGGGAAGACAAAAGCCGACTGGAAAATGTTTACACTGGACGAATCCCTGCACCTCACCCACAACCTTGACATTATAAAAGAGAATGGCGAGGTGAAAGGATTATATGTCGGTGGAAAGGAAGGCGTCCTTTTTATTCCCAATCATTTCTCCGGCACACTGAACGGGAAGCATATGATGACAGGGATGACACAACCGGTAGGAGAGATCAGAACAGTACCCTCTAAGGACAAAACCCCATGGATAGCAACGATACAGCCTATGCACGGCAACAAGCTGGTAGTATACAGTAACGCCGACAGCAAGGCAACCGTGCTGGACGAAGACCTCAAAGAAGGACATGCTCTTGCGACCGGTGATTTTTTAAATGCCGGGCATCTCCAGGTAGTAGCCGGCTGGCGCAACCCCAATTCAGAAGGCAAGGTAGGCGTAAAAATATACGTACAAAACGGCGGCAACTGGCAATCATTCTGGATAGACGACAACAGCATGGCGTGCGAAGACCTGCAGGTCATGGATCTTAACAATGACGGGAAACCTGATATCGTAGCCGCTGGAAGAGCTACCCGGAATGTAAAGATCTACTGGAATGAAAATTGACAAGGTCCGTTTACATCAACTCCGGCTATCAGCCTGTGCAACACCCGGGTCTCAAACTCATCCCAACGGCTCCGGTACCAACGCAAGTTTGTAGCGCATAATAGGTGTGTTGGTCGATTTGTGCCTGCAGGTTACTTGATTTAACATATAGCAAAAACAGCAGCTTAGAGCTGTCCTGTCGCGGACAACCGGACGCAAACATCCCGATTGTGCCCATAATTGAGAAACATACCCGACATAAGAAAAGCCGCTACAAAAAACTGCAGCGGCTTTTTCTGTAAGCTATCAGGATTTCGGATCAATATCCTTCATTTTGATTAAGCTTTCCATTTAACACCTCAGACGAAGGTATGGGGAATAACAATTCCCTTTTCTTAAGCTCCGGTCCGTAGGAAAACTTGTGCCCAACATACTCGTCAAATTGTTTGGTGGTAACGTTAAACGCTTTACGCAAACGTACCATGTCAAACCAGGTAATATTCTCAAAGCACAATTCATACCAGCGCTCTTTCCAGATCGCCTCCTCCAGCTGAGCTTGAGAGAGCCCGGAAAGATCCGGCAATTCGGCGCGTCTGCGGATGGCGTTTACGGCATTATACACCTCAACGCTCGGCCCGTTTACTTTGTTTGACGCTTCTGCAAACATCAACAATACATCGGCATACCGTAACACAGGCCAGTTCATTCCGCTGGAGGCGGATGTCAGGTTTGCTGTGGTATCGAAAAATTTATAAAGGTAATAACCTCCGAGATTTACGATAGAATCCCTTTTCTTCTCAGCGCTGTAAGTGGTATAAAAAAATTGTTTCTCTTTTGCTCTCAAATCATTGGGCTGAAATGACTGCGCAAAAGCGGTAGTAGAATATATTCCACCCGTTTCGTCGGAATAGGCGGAAATGTTCTTGTTATAAGGAAGTAACAATACCTGGAAATTGCTTGCCACGGTACCTGCCAAATATTGAACCATGAATATATTCTCTTCTTTGTTTTTCATGGACAGATTCCGCAGACTGCTGTAGCTGTTAAACAATTTAAATGCTCCTGATTCCATTACTTCTTTCGCCTTTTGAGCTGCCAGGGTATAATGGGAAGTTCCCTTTTCCAACGGGAAACCAGCCATTGTGAGATAAACTTTTGCCAACAGCGATTTCACCGCTCCCAGGCTTACCCTTCCTGACTCATCCGCCCAGGGCAACCCTGCCTGTTCTGCCGTTTGAAGATCACTTATGATCAGGTTATAAACGTCTTCGGGATTAGCCTGTTCGGGCATTAACTGGGGAGATCCCAGGTTCACCGGCTCTGTTACAAGCGGTATATGTCCGAATATTTGTACCAGGTTGAAATAATACCATGCCCTCAAAAAGTAAGCTTCTCCAAGCAACTTTTTCTTATCATTTTCATCCATCACAATATCAGGAATGTATTTTAAAGATGAATTGGCATTGGCAATTCCGCGATAATAAGCCGTCCAGATAGTCAGTCCATACCCGTTCTCCGCCGTATTGGTCAGGTCTTTTACAAAATAGCTGTTCACTGCCTGCCCCAGATCTGTGTTCGCAAGCCCTGTGGCAAACTCCACCATCGTCCAGGCGCCGCCTCCGAAACCACTTGAGAAAGGATCCCGCATGCTGGCATAAATTGCGTTTACAGAAGTTCTGGCATGTTCCGGCTTTTTATAAAAAGTGCCGGTTGAGAAGTTGGATGGATCCGATTCGTCCAGGAACTTTGAGCATCCGGATAATAACACGCCCGAACCGAGCGTTACCATCACCAGATATTTATTGATAATTGTCTTCATTTTGTATGTTTTAATATTCCTTAGTTATAATCCAACATTTATTCCGAGCATAAATACCCTGGGTCTGGGATAATCATATAACCCAAAGCCCTGATCAAACGGTGATCCGGAATTTGAAACCTCAGGATCATAGCCGGAGTATTTGGTGGCAACAAAAAAGTTTTGCACAGATGCAAACAATCTCACCCTGTCTACCTTCATCCGCGAAGCCACATGAGGATTAAATGTATACGACAACAAAATATTCCTGCCCCGTATAAAGGAAGCATCCGTCACTTTATGTGTATCGTTGTTGGTATCATACCCTGCAGGTATAGGTCGCAGCTGGGCAATAGGAGTATTTTGGTTGTTCTCGGTCCAGGCGTTTAGTACAGTTTTATAGCTGTTCGCTATGCCTTGCCTGTCTTCTGCAGAGTGGATACTTCTGTCCAGCACATCGTTTCCATACATGAACTGCAGGTCAACCATCAATGACCAGTTTTTATACTGGAAAGTATTTATAAAACTACCAAACCCGTCCGGTATACCTTTACCTATGATGGTTCGGTCCAGGTCGTTTATCACGCCGTCTTCATTCAGGTCTTTATACTTCACATCACCCGGCAACCATCCATATGACGCCGCCAGGTCTGCTTCATGCGTTCCCCATGTGCCCATATGAACCCTTCCGAAAAAGGACCCTACAGGCTGTCCAACCTGGATAACGGTTGCACCGGAATATATAGAGCTACCACCGGTAAGCGCCAGCACTTTGTTTTTGTTTATAGATATATTGAAAGTGGTGTTCCAGGAGAAATTCTCGTTTTTGAAATTCACGGTATTAATAGCAAGCTCAATTCCTTTGTTCTCCATGCTACCTATATTCCTGGAAACGTCATTATAACCGCTGCTTCTTGGAACAGGTGCACTCAACAGCATATCGGTAGCCGTTTTCCTGTACCAGTCAAACTCAAGGTTAATCCTGTTGTCAAACAACCCCAGCTCCAAACCGAAATCCACCTGGCGTACTTTTTCCCATTTCAGGTTGGGGTTCCCCATACGCCCTATGCCAATTCCAATTTGCCTGTTCCCACCAAAAACAGCCTCGTAATTATTCATAATTTCATCCGCCTGGTAGGCATTTATTTCGGAGTTGCCGGTTTCACCATAACTCGTTCTCAGCTTTAAGTTAGATACAAACGATACATTTTGCATAAAATCCTCTTCCGTCACTTTCCAGGCCAATGCTGCAGACGGGAAGAACGCGTAACGGTTATTGGTTCCGAATTTAGATGATCCGTCCTGGCGCCCTGTAACGGTCACCAGATACTTGTTCAGTAAGGTATAGTTCACCCTTCCAAAGTAGGATTGCAATCCGTAGGCGGTTGCTACTGAGCTGGGAGCCTGTATCACAGCGCCGACACCCAGGTTATTTACATTATAAAAGTTATCAAAATAGTCCTGGCTGCGGGCTATTGCTTCATACCTGTCTACATGCTGCCATGATATACCCGCCATTGCATTTAAGTTGTGCACACCAAACGACTTATTGTAGGTAAGATAGTTCTCGAACTGCCACGAATTAAACCTGTTGTTGTTAACTACTGCATTTCCGTTGGAAGAAATGTATTGCAAATCCCTTCCGTTATAGTTATCCAGTCGCTGGTTAATAACATTGGTACCCAGTGTTGACCGAAGCTCAAGCCCTTCAGCAAGCTTAATATTAGCATACATATTTCCCAGCAAGGTTTGGGTACGCAGGTAATAAGACCGTTCTTCGATCACCCTTAACGGACTGTCTCCTCCTTCCATGCCCGGGTAATCCCTGTTGCGTCCCCAGGCCCCGTCAGCATATTTAACCGGTATAAACGGAAGCGCTTCCAGTACTTGCCGCATGACCGTGATACCTCCTCCTCCTAAAATATCTATCTGCCGGTCTGTTTGATCAGTGTATCCCATATTTCCTCCTACTTTCAACCAGCTTTTAATCTCGGAATCGAATACAAAACGGGCAGCGTATCTCTTGATCCAGGATCCTGTTACAATACCATTTTCATTACGATAATTGAGGAACCCGCCATAACTGCCTTTTTCATTACCGCCTGTAAGCCCCAACTGATGGTTCTGGGTAAATGCTTTCCTGAAAGTTTCTTTCTGCCAGTCAGTTTCATACAAATTGTTCCCGTTAGCGTCAAACAATAACGGATCATTTCTTTTTGTTCTTGGGTCTACATACTTTCCATCTGCCCAGCCCTGGGGATCAAACTTCTGGGCATTGGCATAAGCAATATCTTCTACCTCAAAGAATTCCTTTGAATTCAGTACTGCCAGTTTTTTAGGAGCTACCCCAACGCTGAAGTCACCGTCGTAAGAAAGCCTTCCACCTCCGGTAGAACCTCTTTTGGTAGTTACCAGTATTACACCATTGGCACCACGGGCACCATATATGGCAGTAGAGGAAGCATCTTTTAATACCTCGATGGACTGGATATCGTTCGGGTTGAGGTAATCAATAGGCGTACTACCGTTTTGCAAACCGGCGGAATTTAATATCACCCCGTCTATTACATATAGGGGATCGTTGGCAACACTGATAGAGGTA